>ENA-ORKV01000749-ORKV01000749.1-human-gut-metagenome-genome-assembly--contig:-NODE-749-length-33411-cov-4.268795_pt1 | contig 33411 bp, 29 predicted proteins | sample MGYA00243058_ERZ508805 | MGnify/ENA primary metagenome ERZ508805 (study PRJEB26277, sample SAMN04329770) | human gut metagenome | biome: human-associated habitat | host: Homo sapiens | place: USA... | reverse complement strand
CGGCTCTGCCCATTTGTAACTATTCACAAATCTTATATCAGTTTTTAACGTTTACACAAAACTTGAAACGCTCTCCTGATTTATTCTATACGGAAATAGTAAAACAGGCTGCCTGTCTGGCAGCCTGTTTCGCCTCTGTAACCTAATTTACTGGTCTGAATCAACATCGTCCTCATCATCCATATCATGACTGATATATTCACGACTGCTGACTCTTTTTCTGGAACGTTCTTCCTCCACCAGTTCAGAAATCATTTCCTTGACATTTTTGGAATCCTTAATATTTTTGATTTCAAAATCGCCCAACGTTTTATCGGCAGAACAGCACTTGATCGTGCCAAGACCGAATAACCGCTGCCAGAGCTTACGCTCCAGAGAAAGATCCATGATCCGGTACAGACGGACTTCATCCTCTTTTGTACTGAGTAAGCCTGTGCTGATAAAAAGTCTGTCCTCCGTTAAACTGTATTTTGTAAATGTCCAGGGAAGACCGAAAATAATACGTTTTCTGTCTTTCCATTTTATCTCTGCCATAATGTACCTCCCAATTATTTTATAAAGATGGTAACACGCTTATTTTTGTTTGTAAATGTTTATGGGGGAAATATTTTATGGTATAATATTAAAGACACATGATATGAAAGGTAATATATGTTTGGGTGAGAATATACAAACGGAAATTTATAATATACTAATGGGGAAGATGGGGTAACAGATGGATAAAAAAGAGCAGGAAGAACGGCGTCTGATTAATGAAATAAATGAAAAAAAGTTCAAAAATAATGTAAAATATTTAATGGAACATAGTGGAGCGTTAACTGTTTTTATAACTGTAATCATTGCAATCGTTACTTTTATTTTTAAAACATTTATAGTTGCTTATGATTGTGGAACATTGGATCATTATGGGATTATACATGGATATATTAGTATATCGAATGAAGGAAAAGTGTACGTTGTATTTTTGTATATGGCATTTTTTGTATTATATTTAGTAATATGTAATCAGATGTATAAATGGATAAGAATAAGGGGACTTAAGAATATTATTGAGTTTATTGGAACTTATATATTCACTATGTTTATTGTATTTCTGGTTATTCAGTATAGAGAAGGAGAAAAAGGTATTCGAGACTTCTTCACAATAGGAAATGGTATTGTTCTTTTTATAGTTGTCCTTTTTATGATTGTTCCAGGAATATTTTGTGTTCATTCTTTTCATGCTGATCAACAGGAAGCTAATCATAAATCATATGTACATAAATATTTTAATATTAAGGTGTTAGCAATATTGTTAATTGGTATATCGCTAGAAATTGCCATTATCTATGGGTGGGGGAGAAGTAGTGCTAACAGTAAAAAAAATTATAAAATCATTAACAACACAGAAGCAGTAATTTATGAAAATGCAGATATTTATATCGTGTCTCCATGTGAGATAGATGAAACAAATCATATTGTCATATTTAACCATACACAGAAAATAATAGATAAGAAAAATGTCACAACAGAACAACAACGATTTGAAGAGGTATCTTTAGGCAAAGTGGCTATGACTAAATAGAATCTATGAGAAGGAGCAAACATGGTTCAGTATAAAAAATGGTTGATCGAGCGGTTTATGATCGAAAGAAAGCGTTTTGACCGGTCAGGGGTATATGCATACACACAAAGGACAATGGCGTATAATTCCAATAAGATAGAGGGAAGTACACTGACACCGGAGCAGACAGCCTCTTTATTTGATGAAGGGACACTTCCGCAAAATAATGATTATTACAGAGCGAAAGACGTAGAAGAAACAAATGGTCATTTTTTGATGTTTAACTATATGCTGGACACATTGCAGGAAGAGTTATCAGAAGAATTGATCAAGAGATTTCATTATGAATTAAAATCGGGTGTATTTGAAGATCGTGCAAATGGATATGCGATTGGAGCGTATAAGACCCGTCCGAATATGGTGGGCATGTATAAGACAATTCTGCCTAAAGATGTGGGGGCAGAAATGGAAAAACTGCTTAACTGGTATCATGAACAGGAAAAAGATATCAAGACACTTGCTGAATTTCATGCCAGGTATGAGGCAATTCATCCTTTTCAGGATGGAAATGGCAGGACAGGAAGGATCCTTCTGTTCAGAGAAAGTCTGAAAAATGAAACGCTTTCTCCATTTATTATACTGGATGATGATAGAAATGCTTATATAGAAGGACTGAAAGAATACCGGGAAAGTAAAAAAGTAGACAAGCTGGTACAGTTAATGGAAAAGGAAATGAAAAGCTATTATGAAGAATGCCGGTATTTTATGGAATAAACAAAGGAACAGGTACAACCCATGACTTCACTACAAAAGCAGCTATTTTCCATGCAGGATCCGGCATACAGGGATTTTCAAAGCAATTTAATGCCGGGAATCGATAAGGATACGATCATCGGAATACGGACGCCGCAGCTTCGAAGGTTTGCAAAGCAGCTGATGCAAACGGCAGAAGCAGAGCAGTTTTTGCACCGGCTGCCACATCAATATTACGAAGAAAATAATCTGCACATGATGCTGGTGGCGCAGATCAAGGACTATGAGAGCTGTCTCGAAGAGACAGAACACTTTCTGCCCTATGTGGACAACTGGGCAACCTGTGATCTGCCGGCACCAAAATGCTTTGAAAAGCACAAAAAAGAACTTATAACGGTTATCAGAAAATGGATTTCATCCGAAAAAACATATGTAGTACGTTATGGAATCGGGCTGTTGTTGCGCCTTTATCTGGATGCGGATTTTGATCCGGCGTATCTGGAGCTTGTCACGGCGGTGCGGTCAGAGGAATATTATGTAAACATGATGATCGCATGGTATCTGGCAACAGCACTTGCAAAGCAGTGGGAGGCGACGATCCCTTATTTAGAGGAGCGGCGTCTGCCGGAATGGGTACACAGAAAAACGATCCAGAAGGCGGTCGAAAGTTACCGTATCACAAAAGAACAGAAGGAATACTTGCGCAGTCTGCGTTAGCGGCGGGTATCCAGGGGATAGAAAATGAAAAAAGACAGAACTTTTTATCAGGCAAAGTTTGAATATTACAGAAACATCAATATGTGGCTGGTGATCGTGATCAGCATCTCTTCTTTATTTTATACAATATCAGACTGGTATCTGTTCGGACAAATCAATCTGATAACGGTTCCGGCAAGAACAGCCATCCTGATCCCATTTGCTATATTTATGATCGTCAATGCAAAGGACAATGATTACAGGATCATTGTACCGTTTTCCTATCTGGTAGGGCACAGTGTCATGTGGTGCACGATCGGCGCTTGTGTGTATCTGCCGGATCTGACATTTGCAAGTGACGGTTTTATCATTATCATGGCAGCCTTTATTCTGTTGGGATTTGCTGCACCATGCAAGTGGGGCATTGTGCTGACAGGTCTTATTTTTGTCGATATTGCGGTTGCCAATACATTTCTGCATTATCCGGAATTTGCTATGATGCTGATCCTGGGAATCCCGTTTTATGTGGGGATCTGTATGATCGACTACGCAATAGAACAGACATATCTTGCCCAGTACGAGGCAAAGCGGCAACTGGAAGAAAATGCATATCATGATCAGCTCACGGGGATTTACAACCGCAATATTATGGATTCCATTATTGATGAGAAGAAATGTTTCCGGTGCTTTGGTGGCAAAAACTTATGTGTGCAGCTGATGGATATTGATCTGTTTAAGCATGTGAACGACACTTACGGTCATGAGGGCGGAGATGTTGTACTGAAGGAAATTGTCAAACTGGCTGTTTCACAGACGATGGATGTACCAAATTACATGATCCGCTGGGGTGGAGAAGAGTTTTTGCTGATCACACAGGAATCGCCTGTTTGTGCGGTAAACCGTGCAGAAAAAATCCGCAGGACAATAGAGACGCAGGCAAGAAGTGTATGCCCTGTTACGGTTTCCATCGGAGTCACGCTTTATGAAGGCGGCGATTATAATCACGCAGTCCAGAAAGCGGATCAGGCATTGTATATTGCCAAGAACAGTGGCAGAAATCAGGTATACGTGGAAGAAAGCATGCAGGGAAAGATATAAAAAGTTTCACAGTTTGTTTATAGTTACGTTATTTAATTGATTTGTGCATGCATCTGACGTATTTTCAGCGGCGTATCACCGAAGTGTTCCCGGAAAATGCGGCGGAACAGCTTATAATTGGTAAATCCGTGTCTGTCCAGTATGACATTGACAGGATCCTTGCTTGTGATCAGATCCTGATAAATATGGGACAGACGGAGCTCGTTCTGGTATTCCAAGAAGGTGGTTCCCATGTTATTTTTGAAAAAACGACAGAAGTAGCCCGGTTGCAGGCAGGCAACATCTGCAATCTCCTGAATGGAGATCGGTTCATTATAGTGCTCGGTTGTATACTGAAGAACTGGATTTAAACGATCCAGTTCTTTTTTCTTTTTACTGAAATCGGAATGCATGACCTTTGTGCTGAAGCTGTGATAAAGCTGGAACAGCACTTCAAACAACAGACTGTTAAAACGCAGTAAAAAGCCGTCCGGCTGCATATCATTGGCAATCTGCATTTTTTCCAGCGTGTTTTTGAAAATATCCAGCTTGGTACGTTCCTTTGGATCGGAGGAGCCTTCCGGGAGATGGAACAGAAGAGAACGTACCTGTGGGATATAGGTTTCAATAAAGTCCAGCGGGATCTGGAATACGATCGCAGTATTTGGAATGGTACACTGGGTAGAGTGCACCACGTTGGAATTGATCAGGATGCACTGCCCGGCAGTCAACTCCTGCGTATGGGATTCCACTGTGACGGTCAAAGCGCCGGTCTGTATATAAATGATCTCAATCGCTCTGTGCCAGTGGGAGGGAATATAACTGCCATTATCGACAGAAGTATAAAAACGTACTTTGGTTGTGACCGGAGTCAGGACGATCTCATGCGTTGTGCTCATATTATGTCAACCACCTTTGCAGAATAGGATGAAGCCCCGTTATGTGACCTGTAGTTTATATGTTACCCGGATCATAACATACGATAGGATTGTATGCAATGGAAAAAGAGAATATCGACCTATTTTTCGGTGAGTATAGATACTAAACATTTTAGAAAGGCTATTGTAAAATAAGCTTACAAACAAAGATAGATGTGAGCGCAAACAACTATTTTATAAGCGATAATAACAAGGGAAAAAGCCTTCGCAGAAAGGAAAACAACTTTCTGCATGAAAAAGATTTGGCAAGAAAGAGGAGAACTACAAAATGGGAAAGAGTAAATTGACCTTTAAGCAAATTTTAGAACGATTTTCTTATGGCTGCGGCGATTTCGGCTGTAACATCATCTACACAGCAATGTCCGCATTCTTATTATTCTACTACACGGATTATGCAGGGGTAAGTGCACTGGCAGTTGGTACGATCATGATGGTATCAAGAATCTTTGACGGTATCAGTGATATTATCATGGGTGTTATCGTAGATAGAACAAAATCCAAATTCGGTAAAGCAAGACCCTGGATCCTGCGTATATGTATTCCGTTTGCGGTATGCGGCGTGCTTCTGTTCTCTGTTCCTGTATCCTGGGGACAGACAGCAAAGTTGGTTTACATCTTTGTAACATACAACCTGACATCAACGGTTGTATATACAGCGATCAACGTACCTTATTCATCTTTAAATGCCCTGATGACACAGGATCCATATGAAAGATCCGTACTGAGCATTTTCCGTAACCTGCTGGCAACTGCAGGAACACTGATCATCAATACAGTAACACTTCCGCTGGTAGAGTTCTTTGGTGATAACGTATCAGCCTGGACAAAAGCGTTCTGTGTACTTGGTCTGTTAGCAGTGATTGCATTCCTTTTCACTTTCTTTGGTACAAAGGAACGTGTAAAGGCAGCAGCACATGATGAGAACGGACAAGCCGTTGATGTTCCTTTTAAGGAAGGCCTGAAAGCATTATTTAAAAATAAATACTGGATCATGATGACATGCATGCTTGCTCTTTTCTTCTTAATGTACTCTGTAAACGGTGGTTCTACTGTTTACTACGCAAAAGACATTTTAGGAGACAGAAACTTAGTCAGCACGATCAATGGTATCTTCAATGTGGTGCAGATCCTTGCAATGTTCTTTATTGCAATGCTCGTTAAGAAATTCGGTAAGAGAAACGTATTCTCCCTCGGACTGGTACTTGACATCATCGGTATGCTGATGCTGAATTTCTCAGGCGGTGCAATGCCAATGATCGTAGCTTCCAGTATCGTAAGAGGTATCGGTAATGCCTGTGGCGGTGCAACCATGTGGGCAATGGTATCTGACACGATCGATTACGGCGAATGGAAAACAGGCTATCGTACAGAAGGTCTTGTAAACAGTGCCTGCAGCTTCGGTTATAAGATCGGTAACGGACTTGGTTCCGCACTCCTTGGTCTGATCCTTGAGATCGGTGGTTATGTAGGAGATGCAGCATCCCAGACAGCTTCAGCACTGGCATCTATCCGTATCAGCTTCGTATGGATCCCGGTTGCAGTATATGTGATCGGTCTGATCATCATGAAGTTCTGGCAGCTTGACAAAGAATTTGACCGGATCATTGCAGATCTGAAAGCCAGAGCAGCAAAGTAAGAATATAAAATCAGAACAGAAAATGCCCCGGCAGCGGTAAGCTGACCGGGGCAATATAGAAAATAACAAAGAAAAGCAGAAAGGAAGAACAGTATGTATATCAAAGGTGTGAATTTAGGAAACTGGCTGGTACTTGAAAAATGGATGAGTCCTGCTTTATTTGCAGGTACGACAGCAGAGGACGAATACTATCTGCCGCGTCAGCTTTCCAAAGAAGTATATGAAGCAAGAATCCAGATGCATCGTGCAGAATATATCTCAGAACGTGATTTTGTAACGATCAAACGGATGGGAATGGAAGTGATCCGTATCCCTGTACCATATTTTATTTTCGGAGACAGAGAACCGTTTATCGGTTGCATAAAGGAGCTGGACAAAGCATTTGCCTGGGCTGAAAAGTACGGTCTTCAGATACTGATCGATCTGCATACAGCTCCGATGGGACAGAACGGATTTGACAATGGCGGTATCTGCGGTATCTGCAGATGGGCACAGTGTCCGGACGAAGTGGAATTTACACTGACTGTTTTAGAGCGCCTTTCTGAAAGATATGGTAACCGGACAGGTCTTTGGGGCATTGAAGCGATCAATGAGCCGCTGACAGAAGCAGCATGGGATTCCTTTGATATCACAAAGCGTTATCCGGCTGTAGATCCGGAAATGGCAAAGGGTACAGCGCCGATCAGCATGGAATTTTTAAGAGTGTTTTATAAAAAAGCATATACCCGCATGAGAGCACATCTTGCACCGGAAAAATACGTTGTGATCCACGATGGCTTTGACCTGATGGCATGGAAGGATTTCATGCAGGAAGAGGAATATCAGAATGTTGTGCTGGATACGCACCAGTACCTCATGATGGCAGAAATGGATGGCTGCCCGCAGACCGTGGAAGGCTATGTGGAATATATACAGACGAAATATGCAAAGATGATCGAGGAAATGGAGCAGTATTTCCCGGTTGTCTGCGGCGAATGGTGTTTATTTAATTCTCTTGCCTGCGGTTGTGATACAAAGGGTGGACAGTCTGTATTAAACGGTATGGAAGGAACTGCGCAGGAGAGCTTTTCACCGGTGCAGAAAAAAGAAATCTATCAGGCGGTTGCCAATGCACAACTTGACGCATGGAAAAAGGGAAGCGGTTATTTCTACTGGAGCTATAAGCTTTTAGTGGATACGGTCAATGAACCGGGCTGGATCGGCTGGGACAGCTGGGATCTTGGCAGATGTGTTGATTTTGGCTGGTTTCCGACAAATAGATAGTTAGTTGTAACATATAAATTGACAGATGAGTATAAATGAGAAACGGAGAGAAAAATATGATCCAGAATCCAATTTTTAAAGGGTTTAATCCTGATCCCTGCGTATGCAGAAAAGGGGATGATTATTATGCAGCGGTTTCTTCTTTTGAGTGGTTTCCGGGCATTCCGATTTACCACTCCAAAGATCTGAAAAACTGGGAATTATATACACATGTACTGACAGATGACAAAGAGGTGGATCTGAAAAAACTCCCTTCTGCAAAGGGAATCTGGGCACCTTGCCTGACCTATTGTAAGGAAGAAGATTTATTTTACGTAGTATACGGCGTTATGAATTCCATGAATGCCAGATACTTTGACGTAGACAACTTTGTGATCACAGCAAAGGATATCAAAGGTCCGTGGAGTAAGCCTGTATATCTGCATTCATCAGGCTTTGATGCTTCCATGTTCCATGATGATGACGGAAAGAAATATGTTGTGTCTCTGGAATGGGAAACACGTGCAGGCTATGAAAAACCTGGATTTATCAGCATCGTAGAATATGATCCTGTGAAAAAGGAGATTGTTGGTTACCCACGGCCAATGTGGCGCGGTGGTACAGACAGAGGCTGTATTGAAGCACCTCATCTGACCAAACGCGGTGGCTATTACTATATTATGTGTGCAGAAGGTGGAACCGGATATAATCATTGTGTGACGATGGGACGTTCCAAAAATGTCTGGGGTCCTTATGAAAGAGATCCAAAGAACCCGATTGTGACATCCTCTCCGAATGAATCCAATGAACGTCATGACCCGGATCACTTAAAACCAAAATACTTCAATCCGGATTCCATCCTGCAGAAATCAGGACATGGCAGTTATGTGGAAACACAGAACGGTGAAGTATATCTGATGCATTTATGTGCAAGACCGTTTGTACCGGAGCTTCGTTGTACACTCGGCAGAGAAACCGCGATCCAGAAAATGATGTGGACAGAAGATGGCTGGCTGCGTATGGCAGATGGCAGTAATTTCGCCAAAATGGAAGTCGAAGAAGCCAATCTGCCGGAAGTAAAACTGCCGCAGGTTCCATCCTTTGATGATTTTGATGGGGAAGAGCTGGGTAACTGGTATTACGCACCAAGGATCATGCCACAGAGCTTTGCAGATGTAAAAGTACGTCCGGGCTATGTGCGTATCCGCGGACAGGAAGCCAGAACTTCTTTAAATAAAGTCAGCATTCTTGCCAGAAAATTGACAAGTGTTTATGCTACGATCACAACAAAAATGGATTTCAAACCGGAGATCCATCAGCACAGTGCAGGCTTGATCCTGTACTATGACAATATGAATTATGTAAACCTTAGAAAGTACTACAGCGAAACACTCGGACAGAGTGCCCTTTCCATCATCCAGCTTGACAACGGGGAGAAGGAAGAATTTTTAAATACCAGAATTCCTGTTGATGACAGAGAGGTTTATTTAAGACTCTGCATCAGAGGCCGTCAGTCCTGGTTTGAGTGGGGCTATGACGGAGAACACTTTGAGAAGATCGGTAAAGTGTTCGATACAACGAAGTATTCCGATGAGTACTGTAAATACGGTGAATTCACAGGTGCTTTTGTCGGACTGACCTGCGCAGACCGTATGAAGCACAGCCATTATGCAGATTTTGATTTCTTTGATTATGAGGCAGATGAAAGTAAGCCGGTAGATTAAGGATGACAATGAACTGCCGGGAATATATAAAAATGGTATGTTATAGGTAACATATAGATAATGGTTTATAGATAAACGCCGGAACGATATCTACAAAGCAATCGATAGCGTAGACGACTGAGATTTGTGAAACACTTGCCGAGCGGAGAGACCACCATGCTTTTTGGTGGCCGGAGCTCGTGCAAAATGTGTTTCAAACAAATCGCAGGGTAGTCAAGCGTGATTGCGTGTAGATACCGTTCCGGCATTTTATTATGTAGTATAAATTACGTCCCATAGATTGTGGCTATAGATAAAGACTATAACAGATTATAATCTTCCTGCATTATGCAATAGCATAGTATTATGCTAAACTGGCTATATCTTATAAAAATATATTATTCCTATCAAGACAGTATACTATAGTGTGAAAATAAGATAAAATGTAAGAACAAAAATAAAAAAACACGAAGAGGAAAATACAAAGAGAAAAACTTAAGAAGTCATGATTTTGGAAAATCACTTCATAATCATGATCTCATAGAAGATAGGAATAATTCGATAGCAGAACAGATACGAAAAGGCAGGAGAAACGACATGGAAAGAGGAATCAATACACGATGTCTCCATCTGGAGGAGACAGAAGGCAAGACAGAAAACTATGGTGCGATCAGTTATCCGATCTACCAGACAGCAACTTATGCACATCCGGGTGTAGGACAGAGCACAGGTTTTGATTACAGCAGATTACAGAACCCGACCAAAGAGCATCTGGAAAAAATTGTGGCTTCTTTGGAGCATGGTTGTGATGCACTTGCACTTTCTACCGGAATGGCAGCGATCACTCTTTTGATGGAGCTTTTCAAGCCGGGCGATCATCTGATCGTGGACAGTGATCTGTATGGCGGAAGCATCCGTCTGTTTCGCAATGTATCCCGGAAAAACGGGATCACATTTTCGGCAGTGGACAGTTATCAGGATGATGTTGAAAGCTTTGTAAAAGAAGAGACAAAGGCAATTTATATCGAAACACCGACCAATCCGATGATGAATGTAACGGACATCGGAAAGCTTTCCGAAATTGCAAAAAGACATAATCTTTTGTTAATTGTAGACAACACATTTTTGTCGCCGTATTTCCAGAATCCGTTGACGCTGGGAGCAGATATTGTGGTACATAGCGGAACGAAGTTTTTGGGGGGACACAATGATACACTGGCAGGCTTCCTTGTGACGAACAGAGAAGAGATCAGTGAACAGCTTCGTTTCCTGATCAAAACGACAGGTGCGGGACTGGCACCGTTTGACAGCTGGCTGATCCTGCGTGGCATCAAAACACTGGGCATTCGTATGGAGCAGGCGCAGAAAAATGCACTTGAGATCGCAAACTGGCTGAAAACGCAGCCTGCTGTGACAAAGGTCATCTATCCGGGACTGCCTGAGCATCCGGGATATGAGATCATGAAAAAACAGGCAAGAGGCTTTGGCTCTATGTTGACATTTTATGTGGACAGCAAAGAGCATGCATTTGAAATTCTTGAAAAAGTACGCATGATCAAATTCGCGGAAAGTCTGGGCGGTGTGGAAACACTTCTGACTTATCCGACAACGCAGACACATGCAGATGTGCCACAGGAGATCAGAGAGAAGAACGGCATTACAGACTGTACGCTGCGGCTTTCCGTCGGTATTGAAGATGCCCGGGATCTGATCGCAGAGCTGACGCAGGTGTTTGCAGAGCTTAGTTGATGCAAAGAAGAACAGGAGACAAAACATGGCAGAGAGAAATTTGAATTTTGACCGAATCATTGACAGAAAAAATACAAGATGTTTGAAATATGATTTTGCTGTAAAGCGTGGTATGCCGGAAGATGTATTGCCGCTCTGGGTGGCGGATATGGATTTCGAGACATCGTCCTATATAGAGGATGCACTGACAGAACGCGTGCAAGAGGGCATATTCGGATACAGTGATGTGCAGACGCCTTATTTTGAGATCATCAGGGACTGGATGATAAGACATCATGACTGGGAACCACAGGAGAAGTGGCTTATCAAAACACCGGGCGTTGTATTCGCACTTGCTATGGCTGTAAAGGCATATACCGATCCGGGAGATAAGGTGCTGCTGCAGCAGCCGGTATATTATCCGTTTTCCGAGGTGATCACTGACAATGGCAGAGAGGTGGTCAGTAATGATCTTGTCTTGACGGAGGATGGAACCTACAAGATAGATTTTGCGGATTTTGAGCAGAAGATCATTGCAAATGGGATCAAGCTGTTTCTGTTATGCAGTCCGCACAATCCGGTTGGCAGAGTCTGGACCAAAGAGGAACTGGAGAAAATCGGCGATATCTGTGTAAAGCATGGGGTAACGGTTGTCAGTGATGAGATCCACAATGACTTTATCTGGGAAGGGACACATACTGTATTTGCCGGTATCAAAAAGGAGTTTGCAGATATTTCCATTACCTGCACCTCACCAAGCAAGACCTTTAATCTGGCAAGTATGCTGATCTCTAATATTTTTATCCCAAATCAGATACTCCGCCGGAAATTCCGCAAGGAGATGGACCGGGCAGGAATCAGCCAGCTCAGTGTGCTGGGATTGGTGGCGACAGAGGCGGCTTATGCACACGGAGATGAATGGTATGCTGCCATGAAAAACTATGTCAGGGATAACATTGCGTTTGCAAAGACATATGTAGAGAAAAATCTGCCGGGTGTCCGCATGATTGATACGCAGGGAACCTATCTGATCTGGCTGGATTTCAGACAGACGGGACTAACCGTAGAAGAGCTGGATCATAAGATCATTTATGAAGCCGGGCTCTGGCTGGACAGTGGCAAGATCTTCGGTAAAACGGGAGAAGGCTTTGAGCGAATCAATGTGGCATGCCCGAGAGCGGTTCTGCAGGAGGCGCTGGATCGTATCCAAGGCATTTTGCAGTAAAAGATATTAGAAATGAGATGTATTTCTTTGCTGTCTGTGGATTCTGATAAATGCTGCAGAATAGTGAAAAAAATAGAATAGATATTTTGCATTTTATTGCAAAAACTGATACAATAATCCTTGCTTTTTGGCAGGGATTATTTATTGCGCAGAGAGGAAAGAAATGCGACTGATTGATATAACGGATTTTCAGGATCCGGCACTTGATGTATATGCCAGAATATCGGAAGGACAGCTTTTAAACAAAGCTGAGCCTGAGAAGGGAATGTTCATTGCAGAAAGTCCGAAGGTAATACGGCGGGCGCTTCAGGCAGGCTATCAGCCTGTCAGTTTTCTGGTGGAGAACCGATTAGCCGGGAGTAATCGTGAAACAAGAGAGCTTTTAGAAGAATGGGAAGGAATGGATATTCCGATCTATACAGCCGAGTTTGATGTTTTAACACAGCTGACAGGATTTATGTTAACCAGAGGGATGCTTTGTGCCATGTACAGAAAGCCGCTTTCCCCTATGGAAGAGGTCTGCAGGGGAGCAAAGCGGATCGCTGTTTTGGAAAATGTGGTGAATCCGACCAATGTAGGCGCGATCTTCCGCTCTGCAGCGGCACTTGGTATAGATGCGGTGCTCCTGACAAGAGCGTGTTCCGATCCGTTGTACCGCCGGGCAATCCGTGTCAGTATGGGAACGGTATTTCAGGTTCCATGGACATTTACGGATGCAGACTGGGAAAGCACCGGTGTAGAAAAGCTGCATACGCTTGGATTCCGGACGGCGGCTCTTGCTCTCTCAGATGATTCGGTCAGTATAGAAGAGGATGCGCTGCGCAGAGAAGAAAAGCTGGCAGTCGTGCTTGGCACAGAGGGAGAAGGGCTGAAAGCCGCTACGATCGCAGCATGTGATTATACTGTGCGGATTCCGATGCAGCATGGAGTGGATTCCTTAAATGTGGCTGCGGCGAGTGCAGTTGCTTTTTGGGAACTGCGAAGCAGATAGCAGGGGAACAGCAAGGAGCATATTCTATAAAGAATAATCGAAGGATTGAATCATCATGAAGGAACGAAACAAAGGTATATTTTATATTACACTGGCAGCATTCTGCTTTGCAATGATGAGCTTGTTCGTCAGGCTGTCCGGTGATCTGCCGCCTATGCAGAAGGCATTCTTCAGAAACTTTGTCGCGCTTTTGTTTGCGGGCGGTATTTTATGGAAAGATCATATTTTACTGAAGGTACCGCGCGAGGACTGGATTTATTTATTCTTGCGTGTTTTCTGCGGAACAGCAGGGCTGATCTGCAACTTTTATGCTATCGACCATCTGCATATAGCGGATGCTAACATGCTGAATAAGATGTCGCCGTTTTTTGCCATTATTGCTTCTTATTTTCTGCTGAAGGAGAAGGTGGCACCATATCAGGCTGTCTGCGTTCTGCTGGCATTTATCGGGGCTTTGTTTATCCTGAGGCCGGGTTTTGATTCCATGGTAACGATTCCGGCGCTGATCGGTCTGCTGGGCGGTCTTGGAGCCGGTATTGCCTATACGATGGTAAGGATACTGGGCGGTCATGGTGTAAAGGGACCGATCATTGTATTTGCTTTTTCGCTGTTTTCCGTGCTGGTGACAGCACCGTATCTGGTTTTTTCCTATAAACCGATGAGTATGCAGCAGTTTCTGTGTCTGATGCTGGCAGGGCTTGCAGCAGCGGGCGGACAGTTTTCCATTACAGCGGCGTATACACATGCGCCTGCAAAGGAAATATCTGTCTTTGACTATATGCAGATCGTCTTTTCTTCGCTCCTTGGTATTTTCATTCTGCATGAGATGCCGACGGTGTTTAGTGTGATCGGCTATGTGATCATTATCGGAGCATCGATCATCATGTTTTTACTGAACCGCAGGAAAGACAGGACATCGGAAACAATATAAGCAGAACGATGGGATTTGCCGGTCTGGTGGAAAATATAATAAAAATAATATATAAGTGGTATGGTATAAAAAGCGCAAATTGGCACTTTTAACCATACCACTTTTTCTATATGATTTGTCACAAGAGATCGTTAGCTGACATCTTAATGGAAAACAGACAAAAAGCAGACATGGCAGGATCATGCTGCCTTGTCGATAACAGGAAAAGGAGAATAGAGTATGAGTCAGGATAGATATGCATTAAATAAACAACTTGCACAGATGTTAAAGGGTGGTGTCATTATGGATGTAACGACACCGGAGCAGGCAAGGATTGCGGAAGAAGCAGGTGCCTGTGCGGTTATGGCACTGGAGCGGATCCCGGCAGATATCCGTGCAGCGGGCGGTGTTTCCCGTATGAGTGATCCGAAGATGATCAAGGGGATCCAGGAAGCGGTTTCCATTCCGGTCATGGCAAAATGCAGGATCGGACATTTTGCGGAGGCACAGATCTTAGAGGCAATCGAGATTGATTATATCGATGAAAGTGAAGTGCTTTCACCGGCGGATGATGTGTACCATATTGACAAGACAAAGTTCAAAGTACCGTTTGTATGTGGGGCAAAGGATTTGGGAGAAGCACTCCGCAGAATCAATGAAGGAGCTTCCATGATCCGTACAAAGGGTGAACCCGGTACAGGTGATGTGGTACAGGCAGTCCGTCATATGCGTAAAATGAACCAGGAGATCGCAAGACTGACTTCCATGCGGGAGGATGAACTGTTTCAGGCAGCAAAAGAGCTGCAGGTTCCGTATGAGCTGGTCGCTTATGTGCATGAAAACGGAAAGTTACCTGTTGTTAATTTCGCAGCAGGCGGCGTATCAACACCGGCAGATGCAGCACTGATGATGCAGCTTGGTGCGGAAGGTGTCTTTGTCGGTTCCGGTATTTTCAAATCCGGTGATCCGAAGAAGAGAGCAGCAGCGATCGTCAAAGCAGTGACGAATTTTAACGATGCCAAAATGCTGGCAGAGATTTCCGAGAATCTCGGAGAAGCAATGGTCGGTATCAATGAGCAGGAAATTGAGCTGCTGATGGCAGAACGAGGAAAATAAAAAGGCGGTGAAAGAATGACGATTGCAGTTTTGGCAGTGCAGGGGGCCTTCATCGAACATGAAAAAAAGCTGCAGGCACTTGGCGCAGATGTATTTGAGATCAGACAGGCGAAAGATCTGGAACGGCACTTTGACGGACTGGTGCTGCCCGGCGGAGAGAGCACGGTACAGGGAAAGCTTTTACGGGAACTTGGATTGTATGCGCCTCTTCAGGAGAAGATCAGAGCAGGACTGCCCGTTATGGCAACCTGTGCGGGACTGATCCTTTTAGCGGAGCATATTGCGGATAACCCTACCGTACACTTTGGTACGCTTCCGGTAACCGTAAAGCGGAATGCTTATGGCAGACAGCTTGGCAGCTTTCAGTGCACCGCTGATGTGGAGGAGATCGGCAGACAGCTTCCGCTCACCTTTATCCGAGCTCCATATATTGAAAAAGCAGAGGATACTGTAAAGGTACTGACCCGTGTAGACGGAAATATCGTAGCAGTCAGATATGAAAACCAGCTCGGACTTTCCTTCCATCCGGAGGTAACAGAGGACAACCGTGTGCATGCTTATTTTATGCAGATGTGTGGGCAGAAACTGTCTTGACAAAGAAAAAGCCTTCTTTTTTCATATACTTGTATACTGTATTTCTGCTCCGGTTTAAAAGATCAGAGTTGTGAGACAGGTGTTTCACAGGAAAGAAAATCCTGCGGTCAGAAAGATCGCAGGATTTTCATCATATAATCTATCATTTCTTCTGGAGTTTCTTCCATACCGTCCAAAATCCATTTCTGACCGACATCATTTAAAATAGCCATTTTCGCAGATCTGTTATACTTTTCGGGCGCAGAGTGCATATCATTTGCTTCTTCCATGGCACGGACCTTATCGTGCAGGCGGTAGAAGATGATATTTTTGTTCTGCGAATGCGGAATAAAAATAGTCTTACTGTTACGGGAAAGATGATAAAAAAAGTGAAACAGGAATTCACGCAGGCTCCGGTCATCACCATAATCGAGCATCGGCGCAAGCTCCGTTACAAATTCATCTGCCATGCGGTCTGTGATGCTTTCTATAATATCGGAAATGGAATCAAAATTCCGATAGTAGGTCACACGGGCAACATCCGCTTTTTTGACAATGTCCGTTACCGTAATATCCATATACGGCTTTTCTTCCAGAAGATCCAGAAACGCCTTTTCTATCTGCTCTTTTGCATTACGCGGTTCGTGCATGATACAAAATCTCCTTTTTTTGTTTCATTTAAAAATTTTTGGTTGATTTTATAAAAATGTGTAACTATACTGTTTCAAGGATGATACAAAATGTAACTTGCATGAATATACTGTATCAGTTACAATAGCAACTGTCAAGTTTTTAAAAGAATGAAATAAGGAGGAAAATCACTGTGATAAAAACACTATTTCACCAGATCGGTGCCTATAAAAAAGATTCCATACTGACACCGATCTATGCAGCGGCGGAAGTCATCATGGAAATTCTGATCCCTTTTGTAACGGCTGCGATCATAGATGAAGGTATTCAGGCAGGCAATATGCAGAAGGTGCTGCAGTACGGCGTGATCATGATCGTGCTCGCACTCCTTAGCCTGTTTTTCGGTATTCAGGCGGGCAGAAAGGCAGCCAGTGCATCTACCGGATTTGCCTGCAATCTGCGGGAGAGTATGTATCGGAACATACAGACCTTTTCCTTTTCCAATATTGATAAATTCAGCACGGCAGGTCTTGTTACGAGAATGACGACGGATGTCACAAACATGCAGAACGCATACCAGATGATCCTGCGTATTGCGGTCAGAGCTCCTATGACACTGATCTGCAGCATGGTCATGTGCTTTATCATCAATGTAAAGCTGAGCCTGATCTTTTTAGTTGCCTTATGCGTACTGGCAGCAGCACTTATCTACATTATGATGCATGCAATGCCTGTTTTTCAGGAAGTTTTTTCCAAATACGATGACTTAAATGCCAGCGTGCAGGAAAACGTAACAGCGATCCGAGTTGTAAAAGCATTTGTCAGAGAAGATTTTGAAAATCAGAAATTCGGAAAAGCAGCAGAAGTATTATGTAAACTCTTTGTAAAGGCAGAAAGCATTATCGTATTCAACGCCCCGATCATGATGACCGTTATCTTTGCATCGATGCTTGGACTTTCCTGGATCGGCGCACAGCTTATCGTGGCGGGAGATCTGACAACAGGAAATCTGATGTCATTATTCAGCTATGTGCTCAGCATGATGATGTCACTGATGATGTTATCTATGATATTTGTTATGTTAACCATGAGTACAGCAAGTGCAAAGCGAATCGTGGAAGTACTGAATGAAAAGGCAGATCTGACAGATCCGCAGGAGCCGCTGAAGGAAGTCAAGGACGGCAGTATTGATTTTAATCATGTCAGCTTTTCTTATAAAGCAGGAACCGGGGAAGATACCTTAAAGGATATCAATCTGCATATCCATGCGGGAGAAACGATCGGTATTATCGGCGGAACGGGCTGTGGTAAATCCAGCTTTGTCAATCTGATCTCCCGTCTGTATGATGTGACGGAAGGCAGTATCTGCGTCGGTGGTGTCGATGTCAGAAATTATGATATGGAAGTATTGCGTGATAAAGTAGCGGTTGTCCTGCAGAAAAATGTCCTGTTTTCCGGTACGATCCTCGACAATCTGCGCTGGGGCAAGGAGGACGCCACGGAAGAAGAGTGCAGACAGGTCTGCGAGCTTGCCTGTGCGGATGAATTTATTGAACGTTTTCCGCAGAAATACAATACCCATATCGAGCAGGGCGGAAATAACGTATCCGGCGGACAGAAACAGCGTCTTTGTATTGCCAGAGCACTGTTAAAGGATCCGAAGGTGCTGATTCTGGATGATTCCACAAGTGCGGTAGATACTGCAACGGATGCAAAAATCCGGGCAGCATTTGCCACAAAGATCCCGGGCACGACCAAGCTGATCATTTCACAGCGTATTTCCAGTGTACAGGATGCAGATCGTATCCTTGTGCTGGACGATGGCAGGGTCAGTGGTTTTGCACCGCATGAAGAGTTGCTTGCAAACAACCAGATCTATCGGGAAATTTATAATGTACAAATGCAGTCAGGTGGAGATTTTGACCAGAAGATGCAGGAAGGAGGTCTTGAATAATGGCAAGAGGACCAATGCGCGGACCGGGACCGAGAGGACCGAAAAACGGTGGAAAGAGTGCAGATCCGAAGAAATCTCTTGGAAAAGTACTTTGTTATGTCATGGAAAAATATAAGGCAGCGTGTGTGATCGTGGTGATCGGTATTATCATATCGGCACTTGGTATTTTGACAATGACCTTATTTATGCAGACCTTGATCGACCAGTATATCATGCCTCTGATGGGGCAGGCTGATCCGGATTTCACACCGCTTGCAAACCGGCTTATCAAGCTTGGCGTGGTGCTGGCAGCAGGTATTATTTCAACCTATGCTTATAACAGGATCATGGTAACAGTCAGCCAGGGAACCATGAAAAGACTCAGAGCGCAGTTGTTTTCCCATATGGAATCGCTGCCTATCAAATATTTTGATACCCATGCACACGGCGATATCATGTCGGTTTATACGAATGATGTGGATACGCTTAGACAGCTCATCAGCCAGAGTATTCCGCAGACGATCAACTCCGTGATCTCTCTGGTATCGACACTGATCAGTATGATCGTGCTGGATATTCCGCTGACACTTGTTTCTCTGTTGATGGTTGGTGTCATGATGTTTGTGACTTCTAAGATGAGCAACCTGTCCGGTAAATATTTTATGCAGCAGCAGAAGGATCTGGGTGCGGTCAACGGTTATATCGAAGAAATGATGGAAGGACAGAAGGTTGTCAAAGTATTCTGTCATGAGGAAAAGAGCATGCAGGGCTTTGAAAAGCTGAATCGTCAGCTTTGTGACAGTGCCAGAAATGCCAATGCTGTTGCCAATATTATCATGCCGATCAACAACAACCTCGGTAATATCAGCTATGTGCTCTGCGCGATCGTCGGCGGTGTGCTGGCACTGAACGGATTTTCCGGGCTGACGATCGGAACACTGGTTGCATTCCTGAGTCTGAACAAAGGCTTTACACAGCCTGTGACACAGGTCAGCCAGCAGCTTGGCAGTATCATCATGGCTTCAGCCGGTGCAGAGCGTGTCTTTAACCTGATGGAAGCAGAGACGGAAGCAGATGACGGCTATGTAGAGCTTGTCCGCGCTAAAGAAGATACGGATGGCAATATTACGGAAACGAAGGAAAGAACCGGCATGTGGGCATGGAAGCATCCACATCAGGCAGATGGCAGTGTTACCTATAAGAAACTGGAAGGCAAGGTAACCTTTGACGGTGTTGATTTTGGTTACAATGATGACAAGATGGTGCTGCATGATATTAAAATGTTTGCAGAGCCGGGGCAGAAGCTGGCATTTGTCGGCAGTACCGGTGCTGGTAAGACAACGATCACAAACCTGATCAATCGTTTCTATGATATTCAGGACGGTAAGATCCGTTATGATGATATCAATGTCAACAAGATCAAAAAGGCAGACCTTCGCCGAAGTCTTGGTATTGTATTGCAGGATACGCACTTGTTTACCGGAACGGTAATGGAGAACATCCGCTATGGTCGTCTGGATGCCACAGATGAAGACTGTAAAAAAGCAGCAAAGCTTGCCAATGCAGATGGTTTCATCCGAAGACTGCCAAATGGCTATGACACAGTGCTGACAGGTGATGGGGCCAATTTAAGTCAGGGTCAGAGACAGCTGATCGCGATCGCACGCGCGGCCGTTGCAGATCCACCTGCCCTGATCCTTGATGAGGCAACTTCCTCTATCGATACACGTACGGAGGTACTGGTGCAGCGTGGTATGGATGCCCTCATGAAAGGCAGAACGAGCTTTGTCATTGCGCACAGACTTTCCACAGTCCGTAATGCAGACTGCATCATGGTCATGGAGCAGGGACGCATCATCGAGCGTGGTACCCACGAGCAGCTCCTGGAGCAGAAGGGCAGATACTACCAGTTGTATACAGGAAAGACAGCGTAGGAGAAGCGTATGCAGATTTTTGTAGATGCGGACGCATGTCCGGTAACGAGAATCGTAGAACAAACAGCAAGAGAACGGGGCATCCCCTGTTCTCTTCTTGACTTTTTTAAAGACCTGCAATATATGCAGCAGGTGTTATGTGATAGCGTTTTTTAAATGCCTGTATAAAATGACTCTCATTGCAAAAACACAAGGTATAACTAATCTGATTGATGGACATTCCCTGTTCGAGCATTTTCTTAGACTCTTCTAATTTTTGCTGTAAAATATACTGATGGAGTGATATACCGGTCTCTTTCTTAAACACCTGAGATAGATAATCACGGGATACGTGCAAGGAGGCAGCGATGTATTCAATTTTGAGCCGGTCATGCAGATTTATATGGATCAGATGGATACAGTTGTTGATCAGGTGACTGTAACATTGCGGAATTGTATTTTCATTTACTTTTGTAACCAGTTCGATCGCTTTTCGGCAGAGATAATCGATACATTCGTCCATCGTCTTTTGCAAATCAATTTCCTGAATATATCTGTCGCTTAACTGGTATGCTTCACTTTCGTCCAGTCCGCCTAAAATGGCATAATGGATAGCAACCGCAATGGTGGCAACAGCCCAGTAGTGAATCTCTCTTAAAGGATTGTTGGACATATGACCGATAATGAGTCCTGATTTCTGATACAGCTCCAAAGACATCTTAACACCGTGAATATCCCCATTTCTAATAGCTGTAAACAATACGATTTCATATTGAAACGAGGTATGTGTTTTGCCCGTTTCTCGCGCATCATAAATAAAATTCCTAGACGAATCTAAAAATTCAAAATTGATTTTCGAAGCATTTTTATCCATTGCATTTCTCCATTCTGATTCTGTTTCTATTATATAATAAATTTGATATATAACAACATAAAAATAATATAGATAACGAGCAGGAGATGTTATGTTGAGACTATAGAAAAGCATCGGAGCGGAGGTGTTTTATGGGGGAAAGTCTTGAAGAAATGTGTAGGGCTGTGACCGGACATGGCGCATGGCAAATAGGAGAGATCCAGGTTGCAGATGGGCCGCATGGCATACGTGCACAGGAAGACGGCGCGAAGAATAATAACAGCTATGAGGCGACCTGTTTCCCGACAGCCAGCAGCATAGCCTGTTCCTGGAATGTAGATCTGATCGGAAAGATGGCACAGGGATTGGCGCAGGAAGCAAAAGCATTGGGCGTATCGGTTGTATTGGGACCGGGGATCAATATCAAACGATCTCCGCTTTGTGGTAGAAACTTCGAGTATTTTTCAGAAGATCCGTTTCTGGCAGGAGAGTTAGCATCAGCTTATATTCTTGCAATGCAAAAATGTGGGGTTGGTACCTCCCTGAAGCACTTTGCGGGAAACAGTCAGGAAACACACAGAATGACAAGCAATTCCATGATTGATGACAGAGCCCTGCATGAGATATATCTGAGTGCCTTTGAGAGAGCGGTAAAACAGGCAAAGCCTGCAACTGTGATGGCAAGTTATAACTATCTGAATGGTGTTCCGGCTTGTGAAAATGCGCAGCTTTTAACTGATATCCTCAGAAAGAGGTGGAAGTACGAAGGTCTGGTAATGAGTGACTGGGGAGCCTGTGTTGATCTGCCTGTATGCATAGCAGCGGGAATGGACGTGGAAATGCCAGACAGTCTTGGAAATCATTATGATGACATTCTGCAGGCAGCAGAACATGATGCAGCTTTTGTGAAAAAACTGCAGGTGGCAGTGGAAAGAATAGAGCGGCTGAATGCGTGTTATAAGAGCGATGGAAGCAGTAATGCCAAAAAGAACAGGATTCCCGAACGGATCAGGGAACAGAATCACAGCTTGGCAGAGCAGATAGCGCAGGAGAGTGCGGTTCTATTAAAAAATGATGGATTTCTGCCACTGACAGAAGAAAAAGAAATTTTACTCATAGGAGATCTTGCAAGGCAGCCAAGGATCCAGGGTGGAGGAAGCAGTCATATCCATACGGACAGAATCGATTCTTTTGTAGAGCAATTCCAAAAATACGGGGTAAAAGTAAGATTTGCAAGAGGCTATAAAAATGCATCCTATAAACGAAACAAACGACTGGAAAAACAGGCGATAGATGAGGTCAGAGAAGCAAAGGAGCACAATATTCCGGTTTTATTTTTCGGAGGTTTAACAGATATTGCGGAAGGAGAAGGCTATGATAGGGAAAGTTTTCAACTGCCGGATAATCAGACAGCTCTGCTGGAGCAGTTACTGGAAGTAAACGAGCAGATAGGCTTTATTTCCTTCAGCGGATCGCCCTATGACATGGAACTGCCGTCAAAATGTAAGGCATTGCTGCATTTGTATCTTGGCGGTGAAGCGGTAGCTGCAGCTTGTGTCAGGATCATTTTGGGACTGACGAATCCATCTGGAAAGTTAGCAGAGAGTATACCATATAGTGAAAAAGACGTCCCCAGTTATGGTTATTTTGGAAGACAGGAAGAACAGAAGAACCATCTGGATGATGTCACGTACAGAGAAAGCATTTTTGTAGGATACCGCTACTATGAGACATTTGAGGTACCGGTCCGATATTGTTTCGGACATGGATTAAGTTACACACAGTTCTTATATTCCAATCTGCAGATCAGAAAAGAGCCGGATGGAAAGGTACATATTGCATTCCGGCTGGAAAATACAGGAGCTGCAGCGGGCAGTGAAGTATCGGAAGTATACGTGAAAAATCCGAACTCTGATGCATTTAGGGCGACAAAGGAATTGAGAGGTTTTGTAAAGACATTTCTGCATCCGGGAGAGAAGAAGACTGTTGAACTTATGCTGGAGGAGAGGGCATTTATGGTTTATCAGAATGGAGATTTCCAGACTATTGATGGAATCTACGAGATTCAGGTAGGCGCATCGGTTCAGGACATCAGAGTATCAGGAAAAATAGAGGTAACAGGAGCTGATCTGTCGTCTCCACTCAGAAAGAGAAACGGAGTTCCCTTGTCGGAAGAAGATTTTGACATGGTCTACAAGTATCCGTATACCCATTTCTCGGATCAAAAACCGGGAGAATTTACAACAAAAAATTCACTGGTACAAATGCAGCCTTATTCGAAGCTGGCAAGAAAGTGGATCCGTATCGGAAAGCTTCTGGCAAAGCTCATGTATTTTCCAAAGTCCGCAAAGGATCCGGAAGTCAGAATGATGCTGGAAGGAATTCTGGAAGGAAATATTGACAGCGTGTGCAATCAGAGCGGCGGTATTGTGAAGAAGAAAACCATAATGAAAATTGTGGAGTCAGCAAACAAGGGGGTATAGTATGAACGAAAAATTAGATGCAAGAACAAAGTGGAGTTATTGTATAGGCGCGACCGGAAGAGATGCGGCGTATGCACTCGTGAGCATGTATTTGATCCTGTATGTGCAGTATACAATGAATCTGACAAGCACACAGTTTGCAGTGATCAGCGTAGCAATGGTAGCCTGCATGGTGTGGGATGCAGTCAACGATCTGCTGATGGGAATCATTATAGAAAATACACATTTCAAGATGGGTAAATTTAAACCATGGATATTGATCGGTTGTATCAGCAATGCGATAGTGATCGTGTGTCTGTTTACGATCCGGCCAAGCGGCTGGGGATTTGTTGCATTTTACAGTCTCTTTTATCTGCTGTGGGGCATGACATACACGATGAATGATATTGCCTATTGGGGCGTGCTGCCATCATTAAGCTCGGATCCGGGCACCAGAGATTCGCTTGTAACGATCATGAGTATCTTTGTATGCATAGGGCAATTTTCTGTTGCCGGTGTTGTACCGGTTGTCATAGCGGGGAACGCCGTAAATGCTTACAGAGTGGTGGCACTCATTGTAGCACTGGCACTTGTCGGATTCCAAATGCTGACAGCATTCGGGATTCAGGAGCGGAATAGAAAAGAACAAACGGAAAAATTGTCATTAAAAGATATGTATCGGATCTTTGCCAGGAATGATCAGCTTGTTGCAGCGGGAATTGCGTCTATATTTTTCAACATAACCTGTAATATTCTTATCATTTTTGGTGTGAATTTCTTTTACATAGAATATGGCTATTCGGAAAGCGGCAATTTGGTATTTTATTTCACGGTTATGTACGGACTGGGCATGCTGATCTCACAGGCAAGTTATGCATGGCTGGCAAAACATTTTTCCAGAGAAAAAATTCTGACGGTCTGTTTTATTGTTCTGTTAGCGGGATATGCATGTTTTATGGGCTTTGGATATGTACTGCCGAAAAATGTAATTCTTCTGAATACGATAGGATTTATTATATTCTTCTTTCAGGGATTGATGAATCTGGCGATAGTTGTCATGATCAATAACACGATTGAATATGATGAAGCCAGATTTCATGAGCGACATGATTCTGTGATATCTGCAGTGCGTTCGTTCAGTGTGAAGCTTGCAGGCGGTATCAATCAGGGACTGTCAACACTTGTGCTGCTCATAAGCGGCATATATGCAAAAAGCCAGGCAATCAGTGCACTGGAGATTGAAGTCAATAAGGGGACGCTTACAAGCGAGGGTGCTTTATTGGAAGCAAATCAATACATCGGAGAAATTACAACCACGCAGGCACTGGTATTCAGACTGGGAATGGTGCTGATACCGGTAATTGCCTTATTGATATCGTATATCATTCTGAGTAAGAGGTATCATATTGATGAAAAGGAGTATGCAAGGCTGATAGAGAGAAAATAGGCAGTATTATAATATCTGGAATTTTCATGCCAGTGAGTGGCTGGGTGAAAATTTCAGATATTTTTTTGTTAAAATTCATAAAGCACTATTTATTGGACTTAATATGTGGTAAAAATAAAACAGGAATATTGATATATCCTTTAATTGAAAAACTTAACGCAACAAAAAAGTTATGAAATAGAGAAATCTGTTGCAATAACTTTTGCAGAAGGAGGTATTTTATGTGATATGATTCGATGTGATTACTATCTGCGGTTAGGAGTCAAATGAGTAATTACAATCGAATAACATTTAAAGAAAGAGTGAGGATTGAAGCTGGCATTTATGCCAAGAAATCTTTTAGTCAGATGGCTAAAGAAATTGGTAGAAGCACATCAAGTGTTACCAGAGAAGTGAAGCAGAACAGAATAATGGTCAAGACACCGTATTCTTATGGAACGGATTGTATTTATCCGCCAAGTTGTAGAAAGACAGGTCTTTGCGGAGATGAGTACTGCAGCAAGAGATGTTGGACTTGTATGGAGCATGATTGTACAGGGTATTGTGACAGGTGCATTACACATACTTGTAAAAAAACAGAAAGGGCACCATTTGTATGCGATTCATGCAGTGAAAAGAATAAGAAAGCATGTAAGTATAACAAGTTCTATTAAATAAAGTGTAACAAGTTCAATTACAGACAGGGAAGAACTTATGAAGACTTTCAAAAGTATATGGAGGAACATCCGGATGCACCTGTGGTTGAAATGGACACCGTTAGAGGACTTAGAACAAAGGAACAGGTACTTCTTACAATCATGTTTAATAGTAATTCTGTAATGCTAATGATACTGATTGAAGAAGAAGCAATGGATCCGGTAATAGAGGTATTTGATAAGCTTACAAAGGCATTAGGTGTTAAAAGATTTAGAAAGCTTTTTCCGGTGATACTTACTGATAATGGAAGATGTTTCAAGAATGCATTAGCTCTCGAATATACAAAGAGTGGTTCGCCAAGAACCAAAATCTTTTATTGTGATCCACAGGCATCATGGCAGAAACCTCATATAGAAAAGAATCACGAATTTATAAGATATGTCATTCCGAGAGGTAAGACCTTTAAGGGATATACCCAGGAAGATATGACGCTGATCGCAAATCATATCAACAGTACAACGAGACCGGGACTGGAATATAAAAGCCCATATGATCTCGTAGAGATTGAAGAAATGAAAAAACTGTTGGAAGTGCTTAACATGTCCCCAGTCGCCGCAGACGAGATATGTTTAAGTCCAAAGTTACTTAGTAAAGAATAAGAATGAAAAGCAGATAGTTAATCATCCATAATCAGTACGAAGTGGGTTGCATTAACTTTTGCAGAAGAAAATGCGAGCCGCTATTTTGGCATGTAAACAATTAAGCATTTTTCAACAGTTTTAATCGAATTATATCACATAAAATACCAAAAAAACAGAAAATACAATGTTGAATGTATTAGAAAACCTTTTGATTTTGCACTGAGTTTTTCATTTAAGGAAGAATTTTTAATAAACTATTTATTTGTGTACATTGTGAATAAAAAAAATGCAATGTTATTGTAAGAAAATAAAAACTGCAAATAATATGATACAAAAATAGAGTAAATATATTCCCTATTAATAAGATATGAGGTATAATAAAAAAGACTTCATTAAAATGAAGTCTTAGTACACACACTGTGTAGCTGGATAAACCAGCGATTTGAGTAAACTTTTATTTGAACTCGCAGTGTAAATTCATAGGAATATAATTTACATGTATGATAATAACTGAAAGGGGAAGAAAAGTCAAATGAAAAAAGAAAAAAATTATTATCTGGGGTTGGATATTGGAACAGATTCAGTAGGTTATGCAGTAACAGATGAACAGTATAACCTGATTAAATTCCATGGAGAGCCTGCATGGGGAAGTATGATATTTGATGCAGGACAGCTAAAAGCGGATAGGAGAAGTTTTCGTTCTGCGAGGAGACGTCTGGATCGTAGACAGCAGAGAGTGAAGCTTGTGCAGGAGATCTTTGCAAAGGAAATCGCAAAGGTAGATGAAAGATTTTTTATAAGATTACAGGAAAGCTATAAATGGAGAGAAGATGTAAAGGATCAATATATCTTTTTTAATGATGAAGATTATACAGATATTCAATATGGTGGCGAATATCCAACAATTCATCATTTGATCAAGGAGTTAATGGATAATCCAGAGCCGCATGATGTCAGACTTGTATATCTTGCCTGTGCATGGTTGGTATCGCACAGAGGCCACTTTTTGAGTAACATTGATGAAAAAAATATCGAAGAGATCAGAGATATTTATTCTGCTTATCAAGGTTTCATTCAATTTTGTACAGATAAAGAATGTGATAATCCGTTTCATGATGCAGATATGGAAAAACTTGCAGAAGCATTAAAAGAAAAAAGTGGTGTGAATAGTAAAAGAAATAAATTAGTAGAGGCTTTATTGAACGGAAAGAAACCGGCAAAAGCATGTACGGAAGATTTCCCTTATAGTGAAGATTCTATACTAAGACTGCTTGCAGGGGGGACTTGCAAGTTAAAGGACTTGTTTGGAAAAGAAGAATATGAAGAATTCGGTTCGTTTACTTTAGGGCAGGATGAAGATAAATTTGCAGAACTGATGGGTAATATTGGGGAGGACTATGATCTAATCGCAGTACTTAGGGCAATCTATGACTGGGCGGTGCTTGCAGATACATTAGGGGATGCAAAATCCATTTCTGAGGCAAAGGTAAATGTTTATGATAGGCATAAGGATGATTTATCGTTCTTAAAATATTTTATCCGGAAATATTTGAAAGGGAAATATAATGAAGTATTTCGAGAGGTAAGAGAGGACAACTATGTTGCATATGCATATCACACCAAAGGAATGGACGAGGATCAGAAAGAAAAAATAAAAAAGAAAGCAGATATAGAAATTTTTTCAAAATACATATTGAAAATTGTCAAGGATATACAGCCGGATGATGGTGATAAAGAAAAATATGCGGATATGATACAGCGATTAGAATTACGAGAATTTATGCCGAAACAAAAAAATACGAATAATCGAGTTATTCCAAATCAGTTGTATTTATATGAATTAAATAAATTATTAGAGAATGCATCCGTATATTTACCGTTTTTACTTGCAAAAGATGAGGATGAGATTACCAATAAGGATAAAATCATATCCATTTTTAAATATAAATTACCATATTTTGTTGGACCATTGAATGAAAATTCCAATTTTTCATGGGTTAAGAGAAAAGAAGGGAGAATTCTTCCGTGGAATTATAAGGAACAGATCGATTTTGATGCAAGTGAAGAGGCATTTATTAAAAAAATGACAAATAGTTGTACATACCTTCCGGGAGAAAATGTATTACCCAAGGATTCTTTATGTTATCAGAAATTTATGGTTTTAAATGAAATCAATAACCTGAAGGTAAACGGAATCAAAATTCCGGTAGAAGTAAAGCAGAGTTTATATCATGATCTGTTTGAGAGAAAAAGAAAAGTACGCAGGAAAGATATCACGGAATATCTCATCAGCAATAATATATTGGGAAAGGGACAGGAGGACTCTGTAAGCGGAATAGATCAGGAGATCAAGTCAAGCCTTTCTTCCTATTTTTCATTCCGTAGATTAATGGAAAATGGAACACTATCAGAAGAAGATGTAGAAAAAATTATTGAAAGGGCATCCTATGCGGAAGATAAGAGCAGAGTGGCAAAATGGTTGACAAAGAATTATCCGGTTTTATCTGAGGAGGATAGAAAATATATCGTTAGAATTAAAATAAAAGATTTTGGACGTCTTTCCAAGGCTTTTCTAAAAGAGACGGAAGGTATGGATAAAGAGACGGGGGAAGTGACTACTATTCTCAGAGCTATGTGGGATACAAATAATAATTTGATGGAATTATTATCTTCAGATTATTCTTTCGCAGATGTACTGGCGGAGGAAAGGAAAGAATATTATGGCAGAGCAAAAAAGACCTTGGAGGAAAGACTGGATGATATGTATGTATCCAATGCTGTAAGAAGACCTATTTACCGTACGCTGGATATCGTACAGGATATTAACAAGGCATTTGGTGCACCTAAAAAGATTTTTATTGAAATGACGAGGGCAGCAGACCCTGATAAAAAAGGAAAAAGGACATCAACACGTCGACAGCAGATTGAGACAAATTATGCCAAATGTCAGGACGAAGAAGTAAGGGATTTAAAAAATGAATTGGAAAAACTGGGAGAGCGCGTAGATAATAAATTACAAGGCGACAGATTATATTTATATTTTATGCAATTTGGTAGATGTGCATATAGTGGTGAACCAATAAATTTGGAAAGGCTAATGTCTGGCTCCAAGGAATATGATGTGGACCATATATATCCACAGGCTTATGTAAAAGATGACAGTATTATCAATAATAAGGTATTAGTTTTATCCAAACTGAATGGCGCAAAAAAAGATATATATCCTATCAGTAGTAACATTCGTCATCAAATGAAACCGATTTGGGAACACTGGAAAAAGGTAGGAGCTATCAGTGAAGAAAAATATAAGCGTCTTGTTAGATCAACGGAATTTACAGATGATGAGAAATATGGTTTCATCAATAGACAGTTGACGGAAACATCACAGTCTACCAAGGCAGTTGCTGGTTTGCTGAAAGAAAAGTTCCCAGAAACAAAAATTGTGTATACAAAAGCACGTTTGACATCGGAATTCAGACAGGAATTTGATCTGCCAAAATCCAGAATATACAACGATCTGCATCATGCAGTAGATGCTTATTTGAATATTGTGACAGGAAATGTTTATGACATGAGGTTCTCTCGTCAATGGTTTAATATTCATATGAATTATAGCATTAAGACAAAGACTTTATTTACACATCCGGTAATCTGCAATGATATTGTTGTGTGGGATGGGGCAGATATGCTGAAAAAGGTCATTCGGACAGCACAGAAGAATAATGCGCATTTTACAAAATATGCTTTTTTCAAAAAAGGAGGTTTATTTGATCAAATGCCTGTAAAGAAGGCAGAGGGACTTGTACCTTTGAAGAAAGGTCTGCCAACGGAGAAATATGGTGGATATAATAAATCCAGTGCAATGTTTTATATTCCAACGCAGTATAAAAGAGGAAAAAAAGAAGAAATTATTATTATGTCAGTGGAATTGATGTATGGAAAACAATTTTTAGCTGACGAAGCATTTGCAAAGAAATATGCATTTGACAGACTTTATACGATACTGGGTAAACGTGTGGATAGTGTTTCTTTCCCTATGGGAATGCGCCCATGGAAGGTAAATACGATGTTGTCATTGGATGGATTTAGAGTGTGTATAACAGGAATTGGTAGTGGAGGAAAGTGTTTGTTGGCACAGCCTGTCATGCAATTTTCAAGTCATCCATATTGGAAGTATTATATAAAGAAAATAGAGAGATTCGTTGAAAAAACAGGTGCTAATTCTAATTATATTTATGATCAGGAGTATGATGTTGTTACTTCTGATAAGAACATAGAACTATATGATTTATATATTGATAAATTAGAGAATTCAATTTATAAAAAACGTATTAATTCACCAATACAAACATTGAAAGATGGAAGAGCATTGTTTATAGCTTTAGATATTAGAGGGCAATGTCAGACATTATTAAATATCCAATCAATTTTCGGGCGTATCACATTAGGATGTGATATGACCTTAATAGGTGGAAAAACACATAGTGCAGCAACGGTAAGTTTCAGCTCTACTATTTCCAATTGGAAGAAAAATTATACGGATGTGCGTATTATAGATCAATCAGCATCCGGTTTATGGGAAAAGCAATCCCAGAACTTGCTTGAATTATTATGAGTTGGCGTGTTGTGGTTATTGATAACCAGGCAAAATTAGATTATAAAATGGGCTATCTGGTTGTCAGGGGTTTGGAAACAAAACGAATTTTGATAGATGAGATTGCTGTATTAATGATTGCTAATCCGGCAGTCTCATTCACAGGATTTTTAGTGGAAGCACTGACAGATAAAAAAGTTAAGGTGATCTTTTGTGATACTAAAAGAAATCCTGTGGCGGAAATGATGCCACATCATGGATGTCATGATAGTTCTGCTAAAATACGGACGCAGGTGGAGTGGAATCAGGCAATTAAAGACACGGTCTGGCGAGATATTGTCAGTGAGAAGATACGAAAACAGGCAGAGTTATTATTAGAACTGGGCAAAACAGAGCAGGCTGGCTTACTTGATACATATATAGGGCAGGTAGAGATAGCCGATGCAACCAATCGGGAAGGACACGCGGCAAAGGTATATTTTAATGCCTTGTTTGGTATGGATTTTACAAGAAGTGCAGATATTCCAGTTAATGCAGCTTTAAACTATGGATATAGTATTTTGTTATCTGCATTTAACAGAGAGGTCAGTGCAAATGGTTACTTGACACAGCTTGGTATATTTCATGGAAATATGTTTAATCATTTTAATCTTGCCTGTGATCTGATGGAACCATTCCGTGTTATAGTGGATCGCAAGGTATTACAAATGAAGCCGGTACAATTTGAGAAGAACGAAAAGTTGGAGTTATTATCCTTGCTAGACCAAAAGGTGGTCATAGATGGTCAAAATCAGTTTCTGTTTAATGCTATTAAAATATATACAAAGAGCGTTTTGGATGCCATAAATGATAATGATTGTGGAGAAATCAGATTTTACAGTTTAGATAAGCACTGATAAAGGGAACAGAATGAGTGGATTTCGATTTATGAGAATGTTTGTATTTTTTGATTTGCCAACATTAACAATGGAAGATAGAAGAAATTATCGTAATTTCAGGAAAGCATTGATTAAGAATGGTTTTATTATGTTGCAGGAATCTGTGTATTGTAAAATGATGACCAGTCCTTCTGTGGAAAATACATGTAAAAAGATGATCAAGGATAATAAGCCGCCAAAGGGAATTGTACAGACACTTAGTATTACAGAAAAACAATTTGTAAAAATGGATTATGTTGTAGGGGAATACAAAGGGGATATTATTGATTCAGAAGAAAGGTTAATTGTTTTATGAAAGTTGTTTTTCCTGAGATAAAACAGGTATTTTCATGCGATGAAGGAGAAGTATGGACAATTATAGTGGAGAATCAAAGATATTTATATAACATTTTGACTGATATAGAGAGGCAGATATTGGGGAATGAGGGAAAAGTAATACTATCTGAGAATGAAAAGGTAGTAAGAATAGATAAGAAAATGGAACTGTTGACACAATTTGTTCCATTTGATATGAATCGGAAACCTCTTTTGAATAAGATTATGACAGCAATGCAAGAAGCAGCATTAGAAGATGAGTTTTACGTTAAAACAAATGAACTGCTTAGTGTGTGGGAATCGTTATGCATAAATCTGACATGGAATCTGCCGGGAGATATAGAGTTCAAAAAAATAAATTTAGATTCTCTAATAAAAGCTGCTGGTGTGGAAATTGAAAATGAATATGAAAGACTAGGAGAAAAGTTGATTGATTATTTTGAACTAATCGAGACGTATGACTGTAAAAAAGTATTCGTTTTGCTCAATTTACGAAGTTATATCGCAGACAATGAGATGGAAGCTTTTATACAGGAGATAATAGCAAGAGGATATCAGATTATATTATTGGAAAATAAAGAGTATTCTTTGTTAAATGGGGAGAGGAGATATATTATAGATGCGGGTTTATGTGAAATATGTTAAAATACATAAAAGGGATTCTATGAATTTCACTGACAGTGCGCAAACTGTATTCTCAGATGATTTGAGGTTTGAGAGCAGTGTAAATTCATAGGAATATCAAACTTACTCCCTCATGGGTTCGATTGTCCATTCGTTTGAGAGCAGTGTAAATTCATAGGAATATCAAACTGTATCAGATGAAACGTCAGAAATGGCAATGTTTGAGAGCAGTGTAAATTCATAGGAATATCAAACGAATGTAGCATTGAAGAAAGAGGTGGTCAGTTTGAGAGC
>ENA-ORKV01000743-ORKV01000743.1-human-gut-metagenome-genome-assembly--contig:-NODE-743-length-33707-cov-4.371097_pt1 | contig 33707 bp, 33 predicted proteins | sample MGYA00243058_ERZ508805 | MGnify/ENA primary metagenome ERZ508805 (study PRJEB26277, sample SAMN04329770) | human gut metagenome | biome: human-associated habitat | host: Homo sapiens | place: USA... | reverse complement strand
GAGTAAAAATAATATATAATGGAACACCAACAAATGGTAAATGTGAAACTCAAACAGGAGATGCTACTCAAATTGGAACAAGCAAATTTAATGAAAGTGCAAATGATAATGCATATGTTGGCTATATGTATGGAACAGCTGGAAGTACAACATATGAAGCAACACATGCAAATACAAATAACTCAACAATAAAAACATATATAGATAATTGGTATAATCAAAATTTTGATGAAACAACAAGCACAAAATTAGAAGATACAGTATTCTGTAATGATCGAAGTACAAAAGCATATGATGCAAATACAATAGGTGATACCTCAAAGTCATCTTATGGAGCTTTGGGATATGGAAAAAATGCAACATTATATGGCACAGCACATCGAGCATCAGGATATTCAAATAATCCAAATCCAAGTTTAGTTTGTCAAAACCAAAATGATAAATTTACAGTAGATAGTAAAAATGGGAACGGAAAGCTAACATATCCGGTCGGATTGATAACATTGGATGAGACGATACTTGCAGGATTTAATACAAAATATTCCGATATAAATAATTATGAAGATTCAACAAATTATTTAAATACAAAAGGCGTTTATTGGACTTTATCCCCAGTTATTTATCATGCTGGTAATATTGCTAGTGTTGGAGCAATCGTTAATCCCGGTATTGCAAATGACGTTTTTACGTATAGTGCCTATGGTGTCCGCCCAGTAGTTTCTCTTAAATCAGGAACTCTTATAACTGGTGAAGGTACAACTACAAGTCCATATGTAGTTAAATAGCTAATAAAATGAAAAAGATGAAATTGATGTAATTCATCTTTTTTCTTTTACAGTAAAGTTAATGTTATCTTTACACTTTTTACTCTAATTAAGTTAAATTATCGAAAAAAATAGTATATAATAATAATGAGGTGGAATATTATGCGTGTTATTATTACAGCAGGTGGTACAGGTGGACATATTTATCCAGCTATAGCGATTATTAATAAAATTAAAGAAATGGAACCAACTTCAGAATTCATTTATGTTGGAACTCATAATAGAATGGAAAAAGACATTATTCCTTCACTTGGAATAAAATATGTTCCCTTAGAAATATATGGCTTATCTACATCAATAAAAATGATGCCAAGAAATGTTAAAAATATATTTTTAATTAAAAAGGCAATTAAAAAATGTATAAATATTATTAAAGAGTTTAAACCTGATATTGTTATTGGAGTAGGTGGATATGTTACTTATCCTGTAATAGTTGCAGCAAATAAATGTCATATTAAAACATTTATTCATGAACAAAACAGTATTCCTGGAAAATCAAACCGTGCTTTAGCAAAAAGAGTTAATAAAATTGGTGTTAGTTTTAAAGATTCAATGAAGTATTTCCCAGAATCTAAAGTAGTATTTACTGGTAATCCAGTTTCTGAAAACGCGATAAAATGTAAAAAAATTAGTAAAACATCTTATGGATTAAATAATGATAAAAAATCAGTTCTAATATTTAACGGATCACTTGGTAGTTCAGCTATAAATAAACTTATGATTGATTACTTAAAAAGTGTTGAAAACAAAGACTATGAAGTTTTATATGTAACTGGTAAAAGTTCTTATGATACATTTTCAAAAAATAAATTCCCTAAAAATGTATTTATAGTTCCTTATGTTGAAAACTTAAGTGGACTTATGAAAGACATGGATGTAATTGTATCACGTGCTGGAGCTTCAAGTGTTGCTGAAATAGAGGCTTTAAGAATACCAGCAATATTAATACCTAGTCCATATGTTGCTAATAATCATCAATATTATAATGCTTTAAGTATGGTTTCTTTAAATGCTGGTTTAATGATTGAAGAAAAAGATTTAAATAAAGATATATTAACTGAAGATATAGAAAAACTTCTAAATGATAAATTATTAATAAAAAATATAAAAGAAAACTTATCTAAAATAAGTTTAGATAATTCATCAACTATTATATATAATGAGATAAAGAAAATGTTATAGGAGGATATGTATGAGCGAGAATGTTAAAACTAAAATTGTTAAGAAAAAACGTATTAATTTTGCTAGATTATTAGTTGTAATATTAGTTTTATACATTCTTTCTTGTTTTCTAATTTATGTTTATAAAGAACCTGTTAGACATTTTGAAATAAAAGGTAATAATTATGTATCTGACATGGAAATATTAAGAGAAGCTAAATTAGATAATTATCCTGCATACGTTTCTTTAAGTAATAAAAAAGTAAATAAACTTTTAAAAGATAATCCTTTAATTAATAAAGTTACTTTAAAACATGGTTGGAATTTTACAATATATATAAGTGTTACTGAAAATATACCAGTATTTATAAATAAGAACACTAATGAAGTTTGTTTATCAGATGGAACAATGATTGAAAATAATAATAAATATACTGGTTTACCTGTTTTACTTAATAATACAACTGAAGAAAAAAGAAAATTATTTGCAAAAAACTTCAGTGAATTAAGTGAAGGTGTTAAAATAATGGTAAATGAAATTGAATATTCTCCATCTTATAATAGTAAAAATCAAATAATAGATGAAAATAGATTCTTACTTTCAATGACTGATAAAAATTTAGTATATTTAACTATTAATAAAATAAATTTACTTGATTCATACTTAGATATAATAGCAACTGAAAAATTAACAGATAAAGGAACACTTTTCCTTGATGGAGATGAAACAAGACACTCATTTAAGAAGTTTGGTGATTAATATGAAAATTAACTATGATACTTTAATGGAAGAAGAAATAAAGAATCTTGATGGTAAAAAAACATTACTATTACATAGTTGTTGTGGTCCTTGTTCAACAACATGTATTGAAAGATTAAATAAGTATTTTGATGTAACTGTAATATATTATAATCCTAATATTGAACCATTTGATGAATACTTAAAAAGAAAACAAGAACAAATGAAAGTTTTAAAAAAATTTAATATTAACTTTATTGAATCTGACTATGATAATGATGATTTTAGAAATTTAACTTGTGAATTAAAAGATGAACCTGAAGGCGGAAAAAGATGCCCAGTATGCTTTAAAATGAGACTTGAAAAAACAGCAAAAGTTGCTAAAGAAAATAACTTTGATTATTTTACAACAACCTTAACTGTTTCTCCTCATAAAGATAGTCAAATTATAAATAAAATAGGCGAAGCTGTAGGAGAAAAATATGGTGTAAAATACTTATACACTGATTTTAAGAAAAAAGAAGGTTATAAAAGAAGTATTGAACTTTCCAAAGAATTAGATTTATATAGACAAAATTATTGTGGATGTCTTTATGGTAAAGAAAAAGGAGAATAATATATAAATTACAAGCTATAGAGTTAGAGAAAGGATGGTGAAAATACAAGTATGAATCCAATAGAAAATTTAAAAGATTTAATTATATATCAAAGTCAAAATAAAAAAAATGTTTCAGTAGAAGTTTTATATGACAATGAAGATTTTTGGTTAACTCAAAAATCAATGTCCAAATTATTTGATGTAGAAGTAAATACAATAAATTATCATCTAAAAGAAATATTTAAGTCGGAAGAGTTAATAGAAAAATCAGTTATTCGAAAAATTCGAATAACTGCAGATGATGGAAAAAAATATAACACAAATTTTTATAGTTTAGATGCAATTATAGCAGTTGGATATAGAGTAAATTCAAAACAAGCAACAGATTTTAGAATATGGGCAACTAATACATTAAAAGAATACATAAAAAAAGGGTTTGTTTTAAATGATGATTTATTAAAAAACGGTCCAAAATATGGAAAAGACTATTTTAAAGAATTATTGGAGAGAATTCGTTCGATTAGAACAAGTGAACGAAGAATATGGCAACAGATAACAGATATATTTGCAGAATGTAGTATAGATTATGATAAAAATTCTGATATAACAGACCGATTTTATGCAACAGTTCAAAATAAATTTCATTATACAGTTCATGGTAGTAGAACAGCAGAAGTAATCTTCGATTAAAAAAATACTAAAAAATAAAGCAAAACAAAGATAAAACATTTCAAAAATCTTGATATTAAAGTTGTTTTGATGAAGAATGATAAAGTATACAAATTTGAATGGTTGGATTTGAAGGAATTGAGAGGAGATGAGAAAATGAGTAATAATAATTTGATAGAAAACAACAATGATATAATAATTTATACAACAGATGACGGACAGGTTGATATTGAAGTAAGATTAGAAGATGAAAATGTGTGGCTTACGCAAAACTCAATGGCAGAGTTATTTGATACAACGAAACAAAATATAAGCTTACATATTAAAAATATTTTTGATGAAAAAGAATTGGATGAGAATTCAGTTGTCAAGGAAAACTTGACAACTGCTAAAGACGGAAAAAATTATAAAACTAAATTTTATAATTTGGATTTAATTATATCAGTAGGATACCGTGTAAAGTCAGTTCGTGGTACACAATTTAGAATATGGGCAAACAAATTAATAAAAGAATATCTAATAAAAGGATATAATCTTAATGTAAAAAGATTCAAAAATAATGGTGGTGGAACATACTTTGAAGAAGTATTAGAGAAAATTAGAGATATTCGCTCATCTGAAAAAGTATTTTGGAGAAAAATATTAGATATTTATGCAACAAGTGTAGATTATAATGCAAAAAATGAACAAACAAGAAAGTTTTTTAAAACTGTACAAAATAAAATGCACTACGCAGTTCATGGTAGTACAGCAGCAGAAGTAATATTTAATAGAGTAGATAGTGAGAAAGAAAACCTGGGATTAACAAACTTTAGAGGAAATATTCCTACAAGAGCAGAGACTGAAGTTGCTAAAAATTATTTAAATGAAAAAGAATTAGATTTACTAAATAAAATGGTCTCAGCATATTTAGATATTGCGGAGATTAATGCTTTGAATATGCACGCAATGACAATGAAAGAATGGATAAAAGAATTAGATGGATTTTTAACAATGACACATAAAAACATTTTAGAAGATGCAGGGACAATATCACATGAAAAAGCTCTAGAAAAAGCACATAAAGAGTATGATAAATATATGAGAAATCATTTGACACAAGCAGAAAAAGATTATTTAGAAATAATGTGTGAAGATATAGAAAAAATGAATTAAGACCTCTTGTATTAACACTTACGTAGGATTAAAGAAATATTAAAAAATAAAGCAAAACAAAGATAAAACATTTCAAAAATTTTGATATTGAAGCTATTTTGATGAACGATGACAGGCATGTGAATTTGAATGGTTATATTTGAGGACTTGAAAAGAAAAAGGAGAATGAAAATGAAAAAAGGTTTTACATTAGTTGAAGTATTAGCTGTAATAAGTATTTTAGGAGTTGTTATGGTACTTGCACTTCCATCACTTTTAAGTGTGTTCCAACAATCCAAAAAAATACTAAGTGATTATGAAAAAAAATCAATCCAAGATGCAGGAATTATGTATATAACTGATCTTGATAATGGAGTAAAATCATATACAGAAAATGGACTTAATTTAAAAGGATATGCATTTAAAGAATATTCTGTTTCTCAAGGTGGAATAGAAGTTCCTTTAACAAAACTAATTGATGATGGGTATTATGATAATGCTTGTACAAGTGTTTTGTGTAAAAAATATGATGCATGGAAAAAAGATAATAAAAAAGAAGCTTTAGATTGCAGTGTTCATGTTGCTATAAAAGTATCAAAAGAAAATGGTTATTATGTAACTGATAGTTATCAAGCAAGTTTAAGTGGAAAAGACTGCAAATAATATTTAAAAATAAAAAGAATTAATATATAATAGTAAAAAAGAAGTGGATATTTATGATTAATTATAAAAAAATGTGGATACTTAATTTTATATATTTAATTATTCTTGAATTAACATTCAAGTCTTTTATGATGGGTATAAATTTCCAAAATGTTTTTTATACAATTATGTTTTCACTTCCGATATCCCTTATATTAACATTCTTAATGAGCTTATTTAAAAATAGAAAAATAAATAAAATTGTAAGTATCGTTATTTGGGCAATACTTTTATTCGTATTTGTTGCTGAAACAGTATATTTTTCATTTTATAAAACAATATGTGGAATAAGTGCACTTTCATATGGTGGTCAAGTAATGGAATTCTTTTCATCAATACTTGTTCATGTAAAGAAAAATATTATTTGTATATTAATATATATCTTTAGTTTCTTTTTTCTAGTATTCTTAGAGAAGAAATATTTTGTTAGACATAATAAATTCGATATTAAGTATACGTTCATTGTGTTTTTATCTTTTATATCTCTTTTAGTAACATCATTTAGTTTAAAAATGAAAAATCTTGATGTTGAATCTTTATTATTTGATACTAATGATTTACTTGAAAGTACAAATATATTTGGTATTACTGCCGCTGTTATAAGTGATGCCTTAAAAGTAAATATGAATTTTACCGAAAATATTAATGTTGTTAAAAGAGAATATACACCTGAAAGTGGAGTAGAATATAATACTCAAAATATCGATTTTGATTCATTAATAGAAAATGAAAATAATGAAACTATCAAAAATATGCATAAATATTTTGAGAATGTTGAACCTACTAACAAAAATGATTATACTGGTATATTTGCTGGAAAGAATTTAATATTTATTGTAGCAGAAGGATTTTATCCAATAGCTGTTGATGAAAATTTAACGCCAACTTTATATGAACTAGTTAATAATGGATTTAAATTTAATAATTATTATCAACCAATATATAATTGTTCAACCTCTGATGGAGAATTTATCAATCAATTATCTATTTTACCTGGAGTATCTACTTGTTCAATGAAATCAACTGAAAACGTTTATCTTCCATATAATATGGGCCTTATCATGGGTAATTATGGATATAATAGATATTCTTTTCATGGCTGGACTTATAGTTATTATAATCGTGATAAAACAGTTCCTAATTTAGGATACACTTATTATGGATATGATAGATATAATAAAGGATATAAATATGCATTAAAAGGAATAAATGATTCATGGCCAACAAGTGATGTTGATGTAATCAATTCAAGTTATGGAATTTATTCAAAAGATCAAAGATTTGTTGCTTATTATATGAGTATATCTGGACACTTAGAATATAATTTCTCAGGTGGAAATGCGATGTCACTTAAAAATAAAGATGCTGTAAAAAATATAAATGCTAATAATAATATAAAAGCTTATATTGCATCTCAAATAGAATTTGATAAATCATTAAAAGTTTTAATGGATAATTTAAAAAGAGATAATCTATTAGATGATACAGTTATTGTTATATCAGCAGACCATTATCCATACGGACTTTCTAATGATGATATAAAAAGCTATGTTGATTGGATGAAAAATGATAACTTCGACTTGTATAAAAATAATTTAATTATTTATAATCCAGAGTATAAAAATATTGAAGTAAATAAATATACTTCAAGTTTAGATTTACTTCCTACTTTATTAAATATGTTTGGAGTAAGTTATGATTCAAGATTATTAATTGGTAAAGATATTATGAGTGATAGTTCTGATCTTGTTATATTTAATAATAAATCATGGATAACTAATAAAGGAAGATATGATTATCCAAAGAAAAAATTTGAAGCATTTACTGATGATGTAAGTGATACTTATGTTGATGAAATAAATGAAATTGTAAAAACTAAATTCCAAATGAGTAAACTTATAATATCAGAAAATTATTATAAAAGTGTTTTAGGAGGTTAATACATAATGGGAATATTTAATAAATTAAAAGAAAAATTTACTAAAAAAGAAGAAAAAAAAGTAGAAGAAGTTACAAATATTTATGAAGAAGGACTAGAAAAAACAAGAAATGAATTTGTTTCGTCTTTAACTCTTTTAGGTAAAAAATTTACTAAAGTAAATGAAGAATATTTTGAAGCTTTAGAAAGTATATTAATTAAAGCTGATATTGGTATTCATACAGTTGATAAATTTATGGATATGTTAAGAAAAAGAGTAAAGAGTGAAAATATAATTGATACTAAATACTTAAATGAAGTAATAGTTGATGAACTTTTTATGATTTATGTAAATGATTCATCTTTAACTGATAAAATTCATTATAATGAATCTGGTCCAACTGTAATTCTTATGGTTGGAGTTAATGGGGTTGGAAAAACAACTACCATAGGTAAACTTGCTCATAAATATGTAAAAGAAGGAAAAAAAGTAATGCTTATTGCAGCTGATACATTTAGAGCAGGAGCAGTTCCTCAACTTGAACTTTGGGCTGAAAGAAGCAATAGTTTATTTTATGGAAAAGAAAATACAGATCCAGCAGGAGTTATATATGATGGCCTTGTAAAAGCAAAAGAAAATGATGTTGATATAGTTTTAATAGATACAGCAGGTAGACTTCAAAACAAAGTTAATTTAATGAATGAACTTGAAAAAATAAATAAAGTAATAGGTAGATTAGTAGAAAATGCTCCTCAAGAAACTTTACTAGTAGTTGATGCTACAACTGGTCAAAATGGAATAAGCCAAGCAGAAAGTTTTAAAAGCATTACAAATATTACGGGAATTGTTTTAACTAAACTAGATGGAACTGCTAAAGGTGGAATCGTTTTAGCTATAAAAGATACAGTTAACTTACCAGTTAAATTTATTGGTTTAGGTGAAGGAATGGATGACTTAAAACCATTTGATATAGAAGAATATATATATGGATTATTTAAGGATTTGATGTAATGGAAAAGAGTATATATTTAAATAATTTATTTGACTATTATGGTTGTCTTTTAACTGAAACTCAAAAATCTTATTTTAAAGATTATTATTTTGATAACTTAACTCAAGATGAAATTGCTGAATATTATAAAGTTACTAAAAATGCAGTTAGTAAAAGTTTAATAGAGACTGAAAAAAAATTAGAATATTATGAATCAAATTTACATTTATATGAAAATAAATTAAAAATAAAAGAGGTTTTAGGAACAACTGCAGATAAAATAATTGATTACATATAGTAATATTTGATATAATTTAGACAAGTTAAGGTGATAAACGTGAATTTATTTTACTTATTAGATGATATAAACTATATTGGAGATAATTTCTGTGAAACTAAAGAAGTATTATCAGTTATAAAAATGTTTGGCTATATACTTTTACTAGCTAAATTAATAGCTCCAATAATAATTATCATATTAGGAACATTGAAGTTTTATAATGCAATTAAAGATGGTAGCAGTGATTCAACACTAAAAAATGCCAAATCTTTAATTGTAAGAATTTTTGTTGGAATATTTATTTTCTTCTTACCAACACTTCTTCATGCTGTTTTAGATAGTTTTATACCAGATGAATCAAAAAAATGTGAGGTTTGTTTACTGAAACCAGCTTCTTGTGATCCAGATGATCCAGATAGTATAGATACATCAGAAGATGATTCAAGTCAAAGTAGTAATACAAGTAATAAAATAGATTATGACAATTTACCTGTAGATGAAGCAAACAAAGCTTGTTTAAAAAAATGTGATTCATTAATAACAACTGGTACAGTAGTATATCAAAATTGTATGAATTCTTGTTTGAGTTCTACAAATTCAACAACAAAAGAGGTAAAGAAAGATCCTAATTGTAAAATAAGAAATGCTAATCCAAGATATTGTGAAAATGGAAATGGTTGTAAATGGGATGATGCTTCTAAAACTTGTGATTATGATAATACAGCAGATAACTGTGAATATAAATGTAATAGTCAATACACTTCAGGAACAAAGGCACATCTTGATTGCATGAATAATTGTTCTGATAAAAGCCAATGGAAATCATGAGAAGAGATTGGATTTGTTAATTGTTCTAATTATTCTGATAGATGTAAAACAGTAACTGAAAATTCGCTCCCAAAATGTGTTGACATAAGTTATGTAACGAAAGAGGAACAAGCCGCAAAAGACTATTGTTCATTACTTACTGAAACAACATGTAATACCATGAGTTCAAATAAATGCAGCTGGGAAAATGGTACATGTGTTCCAAAAACAAATAAAGGTCAAGCAGATTTAAATGATATAATAACAATTAATTAAAATCAATTTGAAAAAATTGATTTTTTTAATTTAAAATATTATACTTATGAAGTGGTGAAGAAAATGAATAAACTATTATTAATTAAATATGGTGAATTATCTACTAAAAAAGATAATATAAATTATTTTATAAAAACTTTAAAAGACAATATAGAAGCTTCTCTAAACGGAATAGATGTTGAACTTATATATGATAAAGGTAGAATGTTTATAAAAACTAATGAAGACAATTTTGATGAAATTATAGATAAGTTAAAACATATTTTTGGAATACATGAAATTGTTATTGCTTATGAATTACCTAATAATGATATAGAAGAGTTAAAAAGTTCTTTAGTTGAAATTATTAAAGATAAAGAAATCGATACTTTTAAAGTAGAAACTAAACGAAGTAATAAGAATTATCCTTTAACTTCTATGGAAATATCTAGAATTTTAGGTGGAGTTGTTTTAAAAAATAAAGAAAATGTAAAAGTTGATGTTCATAATCCAAATACATATATTAATATAGAAATTCGTTTAAATAATGCATATATCTATTTTGATCGTATAAAAGGAATAGGTGGATATCCAGTAGGTTCTTTAGGTAAAGGTTTACTTATGTTAAGTGGAGGAATAGATTCTCCAGTTGCTGGTTATCTTGCTTTAAAAAGAGGAGTTAGAATTGAAGGATTATATTTTGAAAGTCCTCCTCATACAAGTGAAGCAGCCAAAAATAAAGTTATTAAACTTGCTCAAGAATTATCAAAATATTCAGGTTATGTAAAATTACATGTTGTTAACTTTACAGAAATACAAGAAACTATTTTAAAAAATTGTCCTCATGAATATTTAATAACAATAATGAGGAGAATGATGTATAGAATAAGTGAAAGAATAGCAAAAAATGCGAACGCGAAAGTAATTGTTAATGGTGAATCAATTGGTCAAGTTGCAAGTCAAACTTTAACTAGTATGTCAGTTATAAATGAAACAATTAAAATGCCAGTAATAAGACCAGTTGCTTGTTTAGATAAAATAGAAATAATTGAGATAGCTAAAAAAATAGGGACTTATGAAACATCAATATTACCATTTGAAGATTGTTGTACAATATTTGTTCCAGATCATCCAGTAATAAATCCAGTTGCCTCTTTAGCTCAAGAATATGAATCTTCTTTTGATTATGAAGAATTAATAAGAAAATGTGTAAAAGAACATGAAATTATTAAAGTAACAAATGAAATAAAAGAAGAACATAATGACTTATTATAAGAGAAAAAAACTTTCTCTTCTTTACGTCAATTTGCATATAAATTTTTATGGAAGTTATAATTAATTTATGATAATATATTTATATAAGGATAGAGGGATAATATGAATGTTAAACTTATAATAGTATGGGTATTTGCTATAATTGTTTTTGCTATATTTGGTGTATTTGGTTTAATGAATCAAGATTTACTTGTTAAAAAAGACCCAATTAAAGAAGAATATGTTCCAATAGTTAATCAAGATGTAGTGATACATACATGTAAAAAAGATACTGAAAAAGGAGAAATTACTTATAAATTTAATGTTAAAGAAAATAAAGTAATAAAACAAACTGCTATATTTACTGCTAGAAATGTTACGGTTAATGATTATATATCAGCTAGTAACATAAATAATTTGAGTGTAAATGGAGCTAATATGAATCTTCAAAATGGGGCTCAAGATTTTATATTAACTATTATGATGGATTATAATATTGCTTCTTATGATTTTACAAATGTTCAAAATGATTTAAATAATTTAGGTTTAAACTTAACTAGAATAGATTCATATAATGATACAGTTGCATCTTTAGGTTCTTCAGTTACTTGTGAATAAAATTTAATTATTTTATCCATAATATAAATAGGTGATATTATGGATAAAACTCAAGATGAATTTGATTTAGTAACTCAAAGTTTTAACACCCTTTTTGATAATGATCTTACAAAGGCAAAAAGACTAACTAAAAAGATAAGTCCAAATGATTTTCGTACATTTTCTGACGATTATCCAAGATTTGTTAAAAAAAGATAGAGTATAGTCTTTTTTTTTGATATAATTTTTAAAGAAAGGTGTGAATTTATGAAAATTTTAACAATTAATGCTGGAAGTTCTTCAATGAAGTTTTCAGTCATTGAATTACCAGAACAAAAGGAATTAATAAGTGGTTATTTCCAAAGAATAGGTATTGATAATAGTTTTTATGATGTAAAAATTAATGGAGAAAAACTTCATAGAGATTTAGATTTACCTAATCATTTAGTTGCTTTAGAAGCAATAAAAAAAGAAATCGTTGAATTAGGAGTTGTTTCATCATTAGATGAAATTGATGGTATTGGACATCGTTTAGTTCATGGTGGAGAAAAATATAAAGAAAGTGTTTTAATTGATGATGAAGTACTTGCTACATGTGAAAAATTCAAAAAATTAGCAAAACTTCATATGCCAGCAATGCTTTCTTGTATTGAAGCTAGTAAACAAGCATTCCCAAATACTAAAATGGTTGCTGTATTTGATACATCATTCCATCAATCAATGGAAAAGAAAAATTATCTTTATGCTTTACCATATGATTGGTATACTAAATATGGAGTAAGAAAATATGGTTTCCATGGAACAAGTCATAGATTTATTAATAAGAGTATAAGTGAATACTTAAAAAGAGATGATTTAAAAGTTATTTCATGTCATATTGGATCAGGTGCAAGTTTATGTGCAATAGATTCAGGAAAAGTAGTTGATACATCTATGGGATTCTCTCCAATTACAGGTATTATGATGGGGACTCGTCCAGGAGATACTGATCCAAGTATAGTTGAATTTATGATTGATGAAGCAAATATGACTTTAGATGAAGTTATGACTGCTTTAAATAAAAAGAGTGGACTTGAAGGAGTATGTGGTAAATCTGATTCAAGAGATGTTGAAGATGGATTTGCTGCTGGAGATGAAATGTGTATTTTAGCTCAAGATATGTATACTCAAAAAGTTGCAAATTATATTGCAATGTATAACAATTTACTTAATGGAGCAGACGTAATTGTATTTACTGCTGGATTAGGTGAAAATTCAAAACAAACAAGAATTGATATCATTGAAAAAATTAAATCATTGGGTGTTAAAATTGATTTAGAAAAGAATGACTTTAGAGGAGAATTTAGACTTATCTCTGCAGATGATTCAAGTATTCCAGTTTATGTTATTCCTACTAATGAAGAATTAATGATAGCAATTGATACATACGAATTAGTAAAATAGTTAGGATTGATTAATTTGACAAGTAATATATTTAAACAAATTGTTAAAAAAATAAAAGAATATGATGAAATAGTTATAGCTCGTCATATAGGACCAGATCCAGATGCAATTGCTTCAACTATTGCTTTAAGAGACTTAATTAATTTAAATTTTCCAAATAAAAAAGTATATGCTGTTGGTTCAAGTGTTTCAAGATTTAAATATTTTGGTTCTTTAACTAATGCTCTTTTAATAATTTGTGATGTTCCTAAATTTGACCGAGTAGATTCAGCCAATAAAGATAAATATAATTATACAATAAAAATAGATCATCATCCTTGTGATGAAATCGTAAGTGATTTAGAGCTTGTTGATGAAACAAGTTCTAGTACTTGTCAATTGATAACAGAACTTGTTTATAGTACAAAATTAAAAATAGATAAAAGTATAGCTGAAAAACTATTTATGGGAATAGTATCTGACAGTGACAGATTTTTACTTTCATATACTACACCTAAAACACTTTTATTATCTTCAAAATTATTAAATGATTATAATTTTGAATTAATGCCTTTATATAATAATTTATATGAAAGACCAATAAGTGAAAGAAAGTTTGAATCATATATTATTGATAATATGACAATTACTGAAAATGGTTTTGGTTATATTAAAATTACTGATGAAATTATAAATGAATTTAAAGTTGATGCAGGAACAGCGTCTAACATGGTTAATGATTTAAATTTCATTAAAGAACTTAAAGTATGGGCATTTTCTTCATATGATGAAAAATTAGGATTATTTAAAATAAATATTAGAAGTAGAGGAATTGTGATAAATGAAATTGCTTCTAACTTCCATGGTGGAGGTCATAAATTTGCATCAGGTGCAAGAATAAAAACAGAAGAAGAAGTTAATGAATTATTTAAAGCTTTAGATGAAGCTTGTAAAGAAAATTAGCTTCTTTTTTTATGCGTTTTAAACTTTTTAAGTTCTAATTTTGTTGACATTTGTCGAGTCTATTGACAGCTAAATTTAAAACTTTATAATAACCATTCGAGAAGCAAAAAAAGATGCTTATCACATTCCAAAGAGAGGCTAATATTCAGGAGGGTTTTGGAGAAGTTTTATAGGAGTGTGATACGAATGAAGAAAGATAATCAAATAAGATTACTTTATTTAATCGTTTTTATATTGTTAGTAATAATATTAAAATTATTATAGCAATTAAAAAAGCATCTTTATTCTACTGAATAAGGATGCAACCATACATGTGGTAAGCATCAGTCTCTTAAAGAAACTCTTGCTTCTCACTAAATTAAATATAACATGAAATTTATAACTTTTCAATAAAGAAATTGACAACCATAATGGAAAAATATATACTAAAAATAGAAAAATAAAGGAGTTGTTAATAAATGAAGAAGAACTATTTTATATTAGTAATATTATTAATAATGGTAGTTGGATATGCAGCAACTCAAATGAAAATAGATATAAAAGGAAATACAACATTAAGTGAAAATACAAGTGATTTTAATGTATATTTAGCAAATTTAAAATTAAATGGAACAGAAATAGAAGGAATAAATGAAACAAAAGATGGATATGAAATAAATGTACCATCAAAAGGAACACTTGAATATGATGTAATAAATGATTCAACAGAGTATGATGTAGAAGCAACAGTAGAATGTGAAGAAGAAACAGGAGCTAATGAAGCTACAAATTTTGATTATACAGGGAGTGAACAAACATTTACTGCTCCAGTAACAGGAGTATATAAACTTGAAACTTGGGGAGCTCAAGGTGGGAATTCTATTTCAAATTCTGGGAGTAATTATACAGGAGGATATGGTGGATATTCAACCGGGAAAATATATATCAAAAAAAGCAATAATTTATATATAGCTGTTGGAGGACAAAATAAAATTTTTGGAGGAGGTCAAGGAAACGGAACTTATAAAGGAAATAGTAATGGTGGCGATACTAGCTATATATTAGTAAAAAATAATAACTTAGAAAATTTGAAAAATGATCTTGAATCAATTTTAATTGTTTCTGGAGGTGGAGGAGGTTCTTACGGCTATTCAACAAATAGTACTTCATCATATAGTGGATCTGGAGGATCTGGTGGTGGATATATTGGAAATAAAGGAACTAACAGTGGTGATTATTATTGGATTGGCTTTGGTGGAAGTCAAATAACTGGTGGAACGGTAGCTTATGGTAGCTTATATAATTCTAGTACTGATGGTGGCATAAAAATTTCAAATTATGGTTCTTTTGGTATCGGTGGATATGATATAGGTCATTCAGGTGCTGGTGGCGGAGCTGGCTTTTATGGAGGTGGATTTTCTCATTATGCAGGTGGCGGAGGCGGTTCTGGTTATATAGGGAACTCACTTTTAACTGAAAAAAGTATGTATTGTTATAAATGTTCATCTTCTAGTGAAGAATCGACTAAAACTATTTCAACTACATGTGTAAGTTCAACTCCAACGGAAAATTGTGCTAAATCTGGTAATGGATACGCACGAATAACCTTAACAAAAGCTATTAATCCTAATGTTCAATTAGAGACAACAACAATAGAAGCCCAAGATAAATTGAATAAAAGTGTTGAAGTTTCCAATAATGGAATGACTTGTAGTTTAAAAATCAAAAAAATATCAAGAACAGAAAAGAAAGTGTATAATGGTCCAACAGAATGGACATTTGATTATACAGGGAGTGAACAAACATTCACTGCTCCAGTAAATGGAACATATAAACTAGAAACTTGGGGAGCACAAGGAGGAGATGCTACATCTACCTATATTGGTGGATATGGTGGCTATTCCACAGGACAAATAAATATAAAGAAAAATGATATTTTGTATATAAATGTTGGTGAATCATGTAAAGCTAATAGTAGCAAGAATGATAAAAGTTTGATAGTAGGTGGTTATAACGGCGGAGGTGGCTCTAGAAGAAGTGCGGATACTTCTGGAAAAGTTTCATCAGGAGGTGGAGCAACCCATATAGCAAATGTTTCTGGTTTACTTTCAACCCTAGAAAATAAAAAAAGCAATATATTAATCGTTTCTGGAGGCGGCGGAGGCTCTTCTGATCATGGAAGTGGATGGCATGGAAAAGGAGGACATTCTGGAGGTTATAAGGGTGTGTCTGCATATGATTGCCATGATGCATATAATGGTTCAAAAGGATACGTTTATGGAGTAGGAGGAACTCAATCTGAAAGTTGTAATAAATTAGACACGGCTGGTAATAAAAATGGTTCTTTTGGTAAAGGCGCTGAAGTTATAAGCACTGGTACAATTGGCGGTGGCGGTGGTTTCTATGGCGGAACTTCTGGGGTTTTGCAAGCTGGAGGCGGCGGTTCGAGTTATATAGGAAATCCACTGTTAACTGAAAAGAGTATGTACTGTTATAACTGTGAAGAATCTACTGAAGAATCTACTAAAACGATTACTACAACATGTGTAAATTCAACACCAACAGAAAACTGTACAAAATCTGGTAATGGATATGCACGTATAACTTTAATAAAATAACTTAATATTTATTGCAATAATACTAAGAAATAGTTTTATTGCTTTTTTTTTATGATTAAATTATAATTATCTTGGTGGTTTTTATGTTAAGTATAAAAAATTTAACAGTTAAAGTTAATGATAAAATAATATTACATGACTTTAACTTAGATATAAATGATGGTGAAATTGTTACCCTTATGGGACCAAATGGTGTTGGTAAAAGTACAATTTGTAAAGTTATCATGGGGGATCCTACTTATGAAATTTTAAGTGGAACTGTTTTTTATAATGGAGAGGATTTATTATCTCTTTCAACTGATGAACGAAGTCGTAAAGGAATATTTTTACTTGCTCAAAATCCAATTGAACTAGAGGGAATAAGTAATGCAGATGTTTTAAGAAGTGCATTAGAATGTAAAACTGGTAAACATGTTGATATATTTGAATTCAATAAAAAAGTTACTGAAATATGTAAAAAGTTAAATATACCAGCAAGTTTCATTCATAGAGGCGTTAATGAAGGCATGAGTGGTGGAGAAAAAAAGAAAAACGAAATACTACATTTATATGTATTAGAACCTAAACTTATATTACTTGATGAACTTGATAGTGGTTTAGATGTAGATAGTTTAAAAAGCTTAAGTGAATCATTAATGGAATATAAAGACGATTCTGTATCAATTTTAATTATTACTCATCATACAAATATATTAGAATATATTAAGCCAGATAGAGTTGCTATATTAAGTGGTGGTGAAATTGTTAAGATAGGTGATAATACCCTTGCAAATGACATTGAGAAATTTGGCTTTAGTGCGTATGAAGTGAGTGAAAAATAGTATGAAGAATAAAATATTATTGGATGGAGATAATTATTATATAGATGAATCTGTTAATAATTTTGAAATTAATGGGCATGTAACTGCATACATTGTAAATAAAAATATAAGTGAACTTACATTTAACTTAGCAAGTAATTCTAGTTTAGAAATAGTAAATTTCTGTGAAATTGAAAATAATCTAAAATTGACAATTAAACAAACAGACAATACAATATTAAAATATGTATCTAATATAGATGTAAAATGTTCTTATGATTTAGATTTAATTTTGGAAATGAATGGATCAAACTCTAAAAGTGATATTGTAATTAGTGGAGCTGTAAGTGGATCTGCTTCCATTAAAGTAACTTCTATAGATAAAGAAAAAACAGTTGATAATGAGATAAATGAAACAATAAAAATATTAAATTTAGGTGGTATAGTTCATGTAGAACCAATATTAAAAGTTGGTTCACGTAATGTTATAGCAAACCATAGTAATGCAATAACTAATATAGATGAATCTTATCTTTTCTATTTAAAAACAAAAGGAATTAAAGAAGAATATGCTAAAAAATTAATTATAGATTCATATAAATATGGATTAGTAAAAAAATATGATATAAAAATAAATAATGAAAATGAATAGGAGGTGTATCTTATGTATAGAGAAGATTTTCCAATGCTTGAAAGTGATATTATATATTTAGATAATGGAGCAACAACATTTAAACCTGAGTGTGTAATAAACAAAATGACGGAATACTATACAAAATATTCAGCTAATGCTCATAGAGGAGATTATGACATTTCTTATAAAGTTGATGTTGAATACGAAAACTCAAGAAAACTTGTTTCTAGATTTATAAATGCTGAAATGGATGAAGTTGTTTTCACAAGTGGAGCAACTGAATCTTTAAATATGATAGTAAATGGATTTTTTGGAAATAATCTTGAAGCAGGTGACGAAGTCCTTATTACATTATCTGAACATGCAAGTAATGTTTTACCATGGTTTATGCTTGCACGTAAAAATGGCATAATAGTTAAAAATATAGAATTAGACTCTAATTTACATGTTACTTTAAACAATGTAATTAAAGCAATCACTCCTAATACTAAAGTAATATCTCTTGCACATATTACTAATGTTGTTGGAGATATAAGACCTATAAAAGAAATATGTGAATACGCTCATGCACACAATATATTTGTCGTAGTTGATGGTGCTCAAAGTGTTCCTCATATAAAAACTGATGTAAAAGAACTTGACTGTGATTTCCTTTCATTTTCTGCCCATAAAATGTGTGGTCCAACTGGATTAGGCGTACTTTATGGAAAAAAAGAACTTTTAGAAAGTATGGAACCAATTAATTATGGAGGTGGAATGAATGAATCTTTTGATTCAATAGATGAAGTTTATTTAAAAGATTTACCAAATCGTTTAGAAGCTGGAACTCCAAACATTGCATCAGTTATTGGTTTTGGAGAAACTATTAAATACTTAAATAAAATAGGTATGGATAATATTACAATTCATGAAATTAAATTAAAAAAATATTTAATTGATAAACTTAAAACAATTCCTCATATTAATATCATAAATGAAGAATGTGATTCTGGAATAATTGCTTTTAATATAGATGGAGTATTTGCTCAAGATGTTGCGTACTATTTAAATAAATATCATATATGTGTCAGGGCTGGTAACCATTGTGCTAAGATATTAAAAAGTGCAATTGGTGTAAAAAATACAGTAAGAATAAGTATGTATTTTTATAATACATATGAAGAATGTGATAAAGTATATGAACTTTTAAAAGATAAAAATAAAATAATAAGTGAGATGATATAACGTGGAAGAAATAGATAAAAGAGAAATAATCCTAGATAATTATTCCCATCCATTTAATAAAACAAGTGAAAATTTAGATGGATACATAAAAGTAAATTCAAATAACGTTTCCTGTATTGACAACATAGATTTATTTATTAAAATTGAAGGGAGTATTATAAAAGACATAAAATTTAATGGTGAAGCATGTGCCATATCCACAGCTTCTACTTCAATAATGATAAAAAACTTGATAGGTAAAACTATTGATGATGCTCTTAAGTATATAAAAAACTTTGAATCAATGCTTAATGAAGAAGAATATGATGAATCTTCTTTAAATGAAGCTATTGTATTTGATGAAACTTATAAACAAGGTAATAGAAAAACATGTGTAACATTACCTTATGTAGGTATAATGAAAATTTTGGAAAACTATAAAGAGGATTAATTTTAATCCTCTTTTAATATGTCTAATACATGTGTTGACAAACCAAGCATTTCATATCTTTCACATATTGATAATTGAAATTTTATAAATAGTTCAAATTCGTCATCATTTAATTTATTTATATATTCCCTCATATAGTTAGATATGCTATCCTGAGAGATAATTTTTACTCTTCTTAAATTGGCAAGTTTATTTAACTTATCAATGTCATCAAGTCTTACGTATGAATAAAGATCATCTTCTTTAGAAATAATATGAAAACTATCATCAATTTTATTTATCTCTTCAAGAATATGTCTATCTTTAAAACCATGTCTTATGATAGCATAATCATTCATAATGTATGAAATAAGTATTGTACCGTTTTTCTTTAAAACTCTTTTGGCCTCATTTAAACATTTTAATTTTTCTTCTGTAGATATTAAATGATACATTGGACCAAATATTAAAATGACATCAAAACTATTATCATTTAACATACTTAAATTAGTTGCATTTCCATGAATTAATTTTATATTTTTAGAATTTTTTTCAATTACTTTTAAATTATGTTTAACAAGTTCTAAAGCAGTAACATCATAATACTTGCTTAAAGGAATAGAATAAGCTCCACAACCTGCACCTAAATCAAGTATTTTAGGATTCTCATAATTTTTTAAAATTTCTTCTATATATTTCATAGTTACTATAAATTCAACACGACCATGTCTTGTTTTTAATCTTTTGTCTTCATTAAATTTATTATAATAATCATTTAAGTTTTTTTCATTCATAATTAAAACCTCTAAAATATTATAACATCTTTTATTTTAATAACAAGTTTGCTATAATAACATTTAAGAACCGAGGAAACATTTATGACGTTAGTTGAAATTGAAGCAAAATTTAGAAATAATTTTGAAGAAAGTTATGAAAGATATTTGAAAGCTTTAGAGTTTATAAAAACGGATGAACTTAGAGAAGAGATGAAAAATAGATTTTTAAAAAGAATAGAACCATATGTAAATTCGTATTATCATAAAGACCATATTGTGTTAGAAATAAAAGTTTTGGAATATTTTGGATTTATTCATAATACAGATATTGAGTTTTATCTTCAATATGTTTTGGAAATTTATGATGAAGAAACGTTTAATAGATTTTATTATGCCGTTTATGAAATTGGTCTTTCAGCAACAAGTACAGCATCAAGAATATGCCACAATTCTTCTTGGTATACTGGAAAAAAAGATAAAGAAAGAATTATTGAAGAGACTTTTAGAAATGGACGTTTGTTAGGAAATAACTTTGAAGAAGAAATAAGAAAGTGTATTGAGAATGTAATAGAAATTGAAATAGATTATATCAATGAATGTCAAAAAAAATCATTAAAAGGCGAAACTTATTGTGACAATTGTTCACCTTGTTGTTTAGAAAAAAGAATAGCTAGAAAGGGATAATTTATGGATGTTATTAAAGAAAAAAGTAGGGGTTCGTTAATTGTTATAAGTGGACCAAGTGGGGCTGGTAAAGGAACTATTATTAAAGAATTTTTAAATATACATGAAAGATCTTGGTTAAGTATTTCTTGTACATCAAGAGCTCCTAGACCTGGAGATAAAGAAGGAGAAACGTATTATTTTTTATCAAAAGAAGAATTTGAAACAATGATTAAAAATAATGAGTTTTTAGAATATGCTGAATATAATAGAGCATATTATGGTACTCCTAAAAAATACATAGATGATAGATTAAATAGTGGTATAGATGTAATACTTGAAATTGAAGTTCAAGGAGCATTAAAGGTTCGTGAACTTTTACCTGAAGCAATATGTATCTTTATTCTTCCACCTTCAATGAGTGAACTTAGACGTAGACTTACGTGTCGTGGAACAGAAACTAAAGATAAAGTTCTTTCAAGATTTAAAAGGGCATATCAAGAAATTAATGAAGTTAAAGATTATAACTATGTTGTAGTAAATGATACAGTTGAAAATGCTGTACAAAAAATAAAAAGTATATTAATTGCTTCAAAATGTTCAGTTGATAGAATTGAGAGTATTTATTTAGATAATCAAGAAGAAGAAATCCATGAAATATTAATGGATAAAACATTTGAAAATAGAGACATTCATATTGACTAGATAGAGAAAATAAGATACAATTTTAATTGTAAAGCGAAGATATGAGACTAGTAATAAATAATTTATTTTAAAGAGAGTTTGTGGTTGGTGTAAACAAACATAAATATTTATGAATCTCCTCATTAGTGTTGTTAATAGCCACCGGTGTTAGCCGTTATCTAAATTAAGTTAAAAGTAGGATGGTACCGCACATAAGTGCTCCTTTGGGTGGTATCATCTTTTTTATTAGAAAGGTGATGTTATGAGAAAAGTAATAACTGATGATTGTCATCAAAAGCAAAGTTTATCTAATAGAATAAAACAATTGAATAGGTTAAAACAGTTGGGATTTAAGTTAGTTTACACTGAGAATATAGATTTTTATAAAGATGAGTATATTTGTGTACATTCTTTACCGGATAATTTATTTGATTTAGTTGATTTATTTGACACAAGTAAGATATCTGAAAATAATAAATTACTTTCATATTTTGATATAGAACTTTTGGAAAAAATAAAGAATGTTCATGACCAATATTTAAAAGCAGCTGTAATTGTAAGAAAAGTGTTTAATGATATAATTGATAAATCAGGTTCTTTGTATTTAAATCATTTGTATACAGTTTCTCAAAGTGATGATTATATTTCTTCTGTTGCTGGTTTATTACACGATATAATCGAAGATACAGATATAACAGCTCTAGACTTACTGGAAATTGGAATAGATAAAAGTATTGTTGAAACTGTATTTATTGTTACAAAACCAAAACATGAAAGAATTAATATGACTGAAGAAGAAAGATTAGAAGCATATAATAAAGAAATAGATGACATAATTAAAAGTGGAAATATTCACGCATTAAGATTAAAGGTTCGTGATATGAAAGATAATTCTAATCCAGAAAGATTAAAACTTTTATCCTCGGAAAAACAGGAATGGTTTAATAAAAAATATGGGAATAATTTAAAAAAATTAGAAAAAGCATTAGAAAGTAGGAATTAATATGATAGATATTAAATTAATAAGAGAAAATAAAGAATTAGTAAAAGAAAATATAAAAAAGAAATTTCAAGATGAAAAATTACCTTTAGTAGATGAGATTTTTGATTTAGATAATGAATATAGAGATACTAAATTAAAAATGGACACTATGCGTGCTGAAAAAAACAAATTAAGTGCTGAAATTGGAAACTTAATGCGCGATGGAAAACGTGAAGAAGCTGAAGAGATAAAGACAAAAGTATCAACTATGGGAAGTGAAATAGATACTTTAACTTCTAGAGAAGAAGAATTAAGTAAAATAATTAAAGAAAAAATGATGGTTATTCCAAATATTGTTGCTTCTGATGTTCCAGTAGGTAAAGATGATTCAGAAAATGTTGAATTAAAAAGATTTGGAGAAGCAACTGTACCAGCTTATGAAATACCATATCATGCTGATATTCTTGAAAGTATTGATGGACTTGATAAAGAAGCAAGTGGTAGAACTAGTGGAAATGGTTTCTATTATCTTATGGGTGATGCAGCAAGACTTTCAAGTGCAATGCTTGCTTATGCTAGAGATTTTATGGTACAAAAAGGTTTCACTTATTGTATACCTCCATTTATGATTAGAAGTGATGTTGTAACTGGAGTTATGAGTTTTACTGAAATGGATGCCATGATGTATAAAATTGAAGGTGAAGATTTGTATTTAATTGGTACAAGTGAACACTCAATGATTGGTAAATTTAAAGACCAATTAATCAAAAAAGAAAGTTTACCTATTTGTATGACTTCATATTCACCTTGTTTTAGAAAAGAAGTAGGTGCTCATGGTATAGAAGAAAGAGGAATCTATAGAGTTCATCAATTTGAAAAACAAGAAATGATTGTTTTATGTGAACCAGAAGATAGTAATGACTGGTATGAACGTATGTGGAAATTTACTGTTGAATTATTTAGAAGTTTAAATATTCCAGTAAGACAACTTGAATGTTGTACTGGAGATTTAGCAGACTTAAAATATAAATCATGTGATGTTGAAGCATGGAGCCCAAGACAACAAAAATTCTTTGAAGTAGGTTCTTGTTCAAACTTAACTGATGCTCAAGCTAGAAGACTTGGTATTCGTGTTAAAAGTGATAAGGGGAATTATTATCTTCACACATTAAATAATACAGTACTTGCATCTACTCGTGCTTTAATTGCTTTAATTGAAAATAACTATAATGAGGATGGAAGTATAACTATTCCTGAACCATTAAGAATGTATATGTTAGGTCAAGAAAAAATCGAACCAAAGAGAAAGTAATATTATGAATGATTTAAAAAATACCTAAAAGTTGAATTAGAAAAACAAGAAGAAAATGATGAAAAATTTATTTGTATTAAAGCTTCCGCACTAGGTAAAACAAAAAGTCTTTTGTAAGTCCAAAATTGGACTTTTTTTATATTATAGAAAGAACTTGTGTAGTTTAAAATTATTTATTTGTTCTTAATTTTACAAAGTTGATGTTAAAAACATGTAAATTGCTTCTATTTTACAAATCTATTTACAATTTTTACTCCATAAACACATTTTTTAGGTTATAATTATATTAGGGTGAATCATATATGCCAAAACGTAAAAGAAAAAAGAATGCAAATACAAATAATACTAAATTTTCTGTTGAGATAACAGGTTTAATATTAATTCTAATTGGAGTAATTGGTCTTGGTGTTTTTGGACCAGTTGGTAATATTATTAAAGATTTTGCAATATTTTTATTTGGATCTTATTATAACATTTTAATAATTCTAGTATTACTTCTAGGAATGTATATGTTATTTAAAAGAAAATTACCTAAGTTTTTTACATCTAGATTGGTTGGATTTTATTTAATTTTATTATCAGGTTTAACACTTGCACATATGAACTATGTTGAAGGTGGAACTAAAATAGGTGATGTATTAAATAACTCTATGGAGGTTTTCTTATCAGTTATTAATCAAGGTTTTGTTGGATTAAGTCAAACTGGCGGAGGAATAATTGGATTATTTATATCTTGGGGACTTATATCCTTGCTTGATAAAGTAGGGACTTACATAATTATCTCGGTGATAATTGCATTTGGTCTGATTTTATTATTTAATATTTCATTTTCTGATTTAATAGATAAAATAGGTGCTTTCTTTGAAAAACGAAAAGAAAAATCTAAAGAAAAGAAAATTAAAAAGATTAATCAAAAAATGGATGAAGAAGATAATGATGATGAAGAAGATGACAAAGTTGTCATTCGTTCCGCTGAAGAATTAAAGAAATATAAAACTGGAAATGAAGAAATAAAAGAAGAAGTGAAAACTCCTGTTCAAGAAATTCCACTTATAAGTGTTAATTCTAATTATCGTTTACCAAGACTTGATGAAGTATTAGATCCATTAAAGAAAAATAAACGTTCCAACAGTGATGAGTTTATAAAACAAACAAGTATAGCATTACAAAATGTACTTGCAGATTTTGGTATAACTGGTAAAGTTGTTGCTGTTCATGAAGGCCCAACGGTAACTCAATTTGAAGTAGCTGTAAAAAATGGTACAAAAGTAAGTAAAATAACTGGGCTTTCTAAAGAAATTGCTTTATCACTTGCTGCAAGAGACGTTCGTATTGAAGCTCCTATTCCAGGTAAAACAACAGTAGGTGTAGAAATACCTAATAAAGTAACTGTTGGAGTACAAGTAAGAGAAATAATTCAAGAAAAACAAAAAGAAATGATGTCAATGAAACTTCCTGTTTCTTTAGGAAAAGACATTAATGGAAATAATTGTATAGCTGATCTTGCTAAAACACCGCATTTACTAGTTGCTGGTTCTACTGGATCAGGTAAATCAGTTTGTATAAATTCATTTATCAATAGTTTACTTATTACAAAAAGACCTGATGAAGTAAAACTTGTATTAGTTGATCCTAAAAAAGTTGAGCTTTCAAACTATAATGGTGTGCCTCATTTATTATGTCCAGTTGTAACAGATCCTAAAAAAGCTAGTATTGCTTTACAAAATATTGTTAAAGAAATGGAAAAACGTTATGACATGTTTGCCGACGAAAAAGTAAAAAATATTGTTGGCTATAACGAAAAAATGAGTGCTCTAATGAAAAAAAATCCAGAAGATAAGACACTGCATTTAATGAGTTACATTGTTGTTATTATTGATGAACTTGCTGATTTGATGTTAGTTGCTTCAAAAGAAGTAGAAGATTCAATTATGAGAATAACTCAAATGGCAAGAGCTGCTGGTATTCACTTAATCGTTGCAACGCAAAGACCATCTACAGATGTTATTACTGGTGTTGTTAAAGCAAACATTCCATCACGTATAGCATTTGCTGTAGCTTCTCAAATAGATTCTCGTACTATTCTTGATATGGGTGGTGCTGAGAAACTACTTGGAAAAGGTGATATGTTGTATAAACCAATGGGTGAAAATACTCCTCTTAGAATTCAAGGTAATTTCATAAGTGATGAGGAAATTGAAAGAGTAATTGCTTATACTTCAAAAGAACAAGTTGCATCTTATGATGAATCTATTACTCAAATGAGTCAAAATCAAGAATCAATATCAACTGCTGGAGTAGGCGGAAGAGATACTTCTGAAGATGATCCTCTATATAATGAAATTGTTGATTTTGCAATTGAAACTGGAAAAGTTTCCGCATCTTTATTACAACGAAGATTTAGACTTGGATATAATCGTGCAGCTAGAATTGTAGATTTGCTTGAAGAACGTGGAGTAATTGGCCCTCAAAATGGTTCAAAACCAAGAGAAGTCTTAATTAAGATGGATAAGCAAGAAAATGTGGAAGAATAATTCTTCCTTTTTTTATCTTTAATGCTACAATATTCCGCTAAGGAATGATTTTATGGATTTAGAAACTATGTTTAAATGTAATGATATTTTTACTATAAGAAATTTATTCGACAAATATATGAATAAATATCCTAGTATAGAATTATATATGGATTATTATAGAATGCTTGAATGCAAAATTGTAAATGGTTCAACTATATCAAATTTATATGAATATATTGTTGATTATTTATTTCATGATTCAAAACGTTTATGTAAATTTATGTGAAATATTAAGGTATATGGATATTTGTCATAATATAAAAATCATTTCGGAAGAAAATATAAAATTTTACAAAATGATTTTTGAATTAGATAATTGGTCTTCGGATAAATTGTTGAATTTTTTTGAATTTTACAAAAATAAAAAGATTTATATGTCTTTTTATAATGATATAATGAATCATCTTACTGATTTAACTTTATTTGAACCAAATTATGAAATTAATGATGTTTCAGTATATGATCTTAGACCTATTAAATACAAACTTTTAGTGAGAAGTTCAAGAAAATTTGAAAAATATTCATGTTATTATAAGTCTTATTATTCTATTATTACTAGTATACATAATAGAACTTTTGGAAGAGAAAATGATTCTTTATCATTTGATTATGGATATCTGTGTGCAGATGTAAATAAAATTCTGCATGTTTCTGAAAGGGATTTATTGAGCAAATATTCGGACGAACATGACTGTGGAACACTAGCGCCAAATAGAATAGTAAATTTGTATTCACTTACTGAATTTGATTCGTCATGGTCAGAAATTCAAATATTAAATTTAAAAGATACTGATAATTATAAGTGCTTAAAACCAGATTTTATAATTTCTTATAGTGAGCAAATTAAACCTAAAATTTTAAAGGAAGCTCAAAGATTAGGAATACCAGTGGTTATAGTAAATAATAATTCACTTGAATCATTAGATAGTGAATGGTTGGAAAATGAACTATATAATTCTTATTACGATAAAAAAATGAATTATAAATAATGTAATTTTGGTTAGCAAAATTTGACAAAAGTGTTAACTTTGTGTTAAGATAGGTCTCACATATCGAAATAGAGCCTTGTATTTGGTATAATTGATATGTAATGTAGAATAAGGGGGATTATTAATATGAAAGGATTTATTCTCGATTACATAAATGAAAATGAATTTAGAAAGCTAGAAAGAGCATTAAAAAAATATAATATGCTAGCTTTTAAAAAACTAAATTTTGAATATTATCCATCACTACGTAAAGGTGAGTTTTTAGGTGAATTAATGTCGACTGATACAAAAAAAGGAACTGAAACATATGAGTTAAAGTTACCAAGTGATCACCTTTTTACTCAAGTTCATGGTGAAGTAAAACTTAGATATATTGTTTATAAAGATCAAGATATTGTTATGTTAGAAACAATAGAACCTACAGATATTTTACTAGAAGGACATGTTGCGGAACTTTCAACTTATAAAGGCGTAATGATTTCAAAAGCTAATGCTGATAAAGATAAGTTTATGGTAAATTTATTTTCAGCAATGGATCATAAATAATCTCTTAGGAGATTTTTTTTGACAAATTTTAAATATTAGTTTATTATATACAGCCATAAAGAAGGGGTATTATGGTTGGTGTATATAAAAAGAGAGAAAAAATCAAATACAAAAATCAATTATTTCAAATAATTGAAAGAAAAGATAAAAAACTAGGATTTTTAAAAATAGTTGTAGATGGAGAAAAAACAGAATATGAATATCCAACTGCTTATGAGTTTTTACATTTAAGTAGTTTTATGAATAAAAAAAATAGAATAAAATTCTAATTTTCTTTAATTGTTTGAAAATATTCTTTAATAATTTATTATTCTTTTTTGAGTTTACCATTATAAATTAAGTTTTATGTATAATTTGTCGAAAAAAATTTATATTGTTAAAAAAATGGTGGGCAACGATTTTTATAAAAAAAATAGTTTTTAATAAAAAAAAGACTTGCAACCGCCGACTGGTTATGATATATTTAATTAGTAGTACGTTGGTGACTAAGTTTTGGATCTTTAGCTCAGTTGGTTAGAGCTACCGGCTCATAACCGGTCGGTCGTAGGTTCGAGTCCTACAAGATCCACCATTTTTTTTGCAGGTATGGCGGAATTGGCAGACGCGCTAGACTTAGGATCTAGTGGAGTGATTCGTGCAGGTTCAAGTCCTGTTACCTGCACCAGTAGGCAATCTGTCCGAACTTTTATAGTTTAGACTTAAATAAATGTATCAACTTCTAATGAAGTTGGTATTTTTTTAGTTTAAGTAAAGGAGATGGATTGTTAAAATGGTAAATATCATAAAGAAAGAGTTAATAATTGAGAGTGAATTAAAAAACAAAATAGAATTTATATGTAGTTTTTGTAATACTACTCCTATTATCATTAATGGTAATATTAGAAAGATTAATAAAACAAATTTGAACTATATCGAGCCACATAGAATAATTATTAAAGGTATTACATTTCTTGCATTCAATTATTCTAATGAAATATTTGTTGAAAATTTATCTCATAAAATAAAAATATCGGATTTAGAAACCTTTATAAAACCAATAAAGTAAAATAATAAATTATACCAACTTCTTTAAATATAAGCCCTATTTGGCTTAAAATAGGCAAATAATAGCAAAAATGTTGTGAATAATAGCAAATATGTCTTGACTTTAAATAAAAAATATTTATAATAAATGGTAATTAATTTGTTTCGTGTATTGGGGGTTGATATATATGAAACAAATAAAATTTAAGTATAACATAAACAAGATTATTATAAGAGGTGTCAAAGGCATAATTTGATTAAGTGTCTTTGTCACCTCTTTTTTGATGAAGAATAAGAAGAAAGGAAATGATTTATTAATGAGTGAAGAAAAGAAAATTGCAGGTATTTATATAAGAGTAAGTACCGAAGATCAAGCACGAGAAGGATTTAGTTTACCAGAACAAGAGAAAAGACTTCGTGCTATGTGTGAGTTTAAAGGTTATGAAATTTATAAAATATATAAAGATGCTGGAATAAGTGCTAAAACTGGAAATCATAGACCTGCTTTTGAAGAATTAAAAGAAGATATTAGAAAGAAAAAATGTAATACTATTGTAGTATTAAAATTAGATAGACTAACAAGAAGTGTTTATGATATGGAAGATATAATGAAATTTTTAGATGAAAAGAATGCCTACCTAGATTGTGCAAATGATGATATAAATACAACAAATGCAAATGGAAGAATGGTTGCAAGACTTTTAACTACGGTATCACAAAATGAAATAGAAAGAACAAGTGAAAGAACTAAAATCGGTTTAGCTGGAGCAATTAAAGTTGGAAATATTCCAAATAAAGCCCCTTTTGGTTATAAAAGAAATAATAAAAAACTTGTCCCAGATCCACTTACAAAAGACCAAGTAATAAGAATATTTAATTTATATTACGAGGGAAATTCCTACCAAACTATTGCTAACATTTATAATGATGAAAAAGTATTTGGAAAAACAAATTGGTGTGATAGTACAATTTTAAAAATATTAACAAATGAAATTTATAAGGGAGATTTTGTACACGGAAGAAAAACAAATAATCCAACATATTATTCAAATGTAGTCGAGCCACTTGTATCGAAAGAATTATGGGAGGAATGCCAAGTGCAAAAAAGAAAAAATTCAAGAAATTATAAACGAGATAAAGAATATTTATTTTTACAAAAATTAAGGTGTCCTAAATGTAATAGAATATTAGGTGGTAATGCAACAAGAAAGAAAAATGGAAAAGTTTATTACTATTATCAATGTAATAATTGTAAAATAACAATTAAAGAACCTAAAATAGAAGAAACAATTAAAACAATACTAGGAGATATTTTAGAATATGATAATGTTGTAAATGAATTTTTTTTACCAGTATTAAAATCAAAAGTAGAAGATCCAAAAGAAGAATTAGGTAAAGAATTAAAAAGTTTAAATACTAAAAAAGAAAGAATTAAAAAAGCATATATAGATTCATTATTTACAGAAAAAGAATTTAAAGAAGAAACAAAAATAATTGAAGAACAAATTGAACTTATTAACTCAAAATTATTAGAAAATGAACAAACAGAACAATTAAACTTTACTGTCAGTGATATTTTACTTAAAAGAGATATGGACTTTATCAATAAAGTAAAATTACCAATTAGTTATTATGCTTTTAATGATAACTGGGATTTATTAGATAGAGATATAAAAGCAGATATAATTATGCGATATGTAGATGATATTGAACTTGAAATGATAAATAATACATACGAAATAAAACAAGTTAATTTTAGATCAACATTTTATAGTGATTTTGAAGAATTATATAAGCAAGGTTATATTGATAGAAAACGACCATTTACTTATGATTTTAATGGAATATGCGTTGATAGTGAAGTTAGGTATAGTGAGTATTTACCCATTAAAGAAGTTATGCAACATTTTTATAGATTAAATGAATGTTATGAAGTTAATTTTTATAAAGGAACTTTATACAAAGAAACTAGAAAACTAGATATTGGACCACTTCTTAAAAATGAAGTTCCAATAAGAGTATTCCCATTACAAGCAAATGATAATGGAAATAAAGACTGGGTATCAATGGGAATGTTTGCTACTAAAAATAATCCTAATGATATAAAAGTAAATATTAGAGATTTATTTGAAGTAATACCAGATAATGTTACGGAAGAAGATTTTTTAAATAATGATGAAAATTCTAGTCAAGAATAAATTTATTTACTTGCGAAGTTCTTGACTAGAAATAGTAAAAATAATAATGGAAAAAGTTTAAAACAAAAAGTTATCTTTCTTGTTTTAGACTTATCTACTGAAAATTTTTTTGTTAACTTTTTTTCTAAAAAAAGTTATAACAAACGAACACGTTTTGTTGAAACGTAGTTTCAATGAAAGTGGGAAAAGTTTGTTTAATAAAATTATGAAATAATTGCTTACTTTAGTTTGCAATTAATGAATAATTTTTAAAGATAAAATAAAATGCAGTGCATTATATTTTATCATAAGTCTTATGTAGTTTTAATGATTTACGAAGTTTATCATTATTACGAAATAAGACAGGTGGATTCTAAGGTTGCCTAAACCTTAGCCCCCATATTTTGATACTTGTGTCAAAATATATAGGGGGTTAGAGATTTTGACAAAGCAAAATTACCCTACTATATATATAGTAGGACTCTATTCTAGCAAAGGAGGTTTTAAATATATGGAAGAATTATCTTATTCACTACATTTAAGTAATGATAAAAATAAATCTAAAAAAGCAAGAAGAAGTATCAAAAATACTGAAACTGGTACTACTTCTCTATCTAATAATGCAATTCAAAATCATCAGCAGTTATCTAAAGTTGATAAACATAATTTAAGAAAATATGATGAAGAACAAGAATTAATTTCTACAATTAAAGGAACTTCTTCTATTGTAGAAGATACAAAAAATTTATATTTAGATTTATTTGAAGATGCAAGAATTAAATACAATGAAAAGCAAACTAGAAATGATAGAAAGATAGACAATTATTTTAATCATATTTCAAATGACAATAAAAGAGATTTAGCTTGTGAAATAATTATTGAACTTGGAGATATGGACTTTTGGTCTGATAAAGATAATAAATATAAACATAAAATGACAGAAGTTTTTAAAGAACAAATAAGAGATTTAGAAGAAGTTGTACCTAACTTTAAAATAGCAAATGCAACAATACATTATGATGAATCTAGTCCCCATTTACATATAGTTGGTGTTCCATTTAAAGAAGGTATGAAAAATGGTATGGAAAGACAAGTTGGTAAATCTGATGTTTTTACAAAAGAAAGTTTAAAAATTATTCAAGATAAAATGTGAGAATATTGTATTAATTCATTTAATCGTATTTATCATTTAAACTACACTTTAAAATTAAAAGAAGAAGGAAGAAATGTAGATATAAATGTTGCTAATATGAACGAATATAAAAAGTTTAAAAGAGAACAAGAAAAATATAAAAAACAACTTAAAGAATTAAATAGTAAAACTGATGAATTACAAAATAAGTCTAATGAAATAAATGATATTATTGATAATTTAAAACCTTCTCTTATAAATAAAAATAACTATTCTATTTCTAATACTGATATAGATAAAATTAAAAACTATATAGAACAAACTAATGAAACTGCTTCTAATTTAAGAAATGCAAACGACATAAATATAATACTAAATAAATACGAAGATGATTTAAGAGAACATTCTAATGAAGTTAGAAATTTACAAAGAAAAATTAAAACTCGTGATGAAAAAATTGAAGATCTAGAATATAAATTAGACAATGCTAATGATACTATTGATGAACTAGAAGATAAAGTATCTAAACTAGAAGAAATGCTAGATTACTTTAAAGATTTATGGAAAAAGTTTATAGAATTTTTGCAAAATAAATTCTTTTCTAATAACAAATATGATGAAGTTATTAATGAACTTTATGAAGAAGATATACTTGATGATAATGATATTAATATCATAGAAAATAATATTAAAGATAAAGATGATTTTGAAAGATAAATTATCTTTTTAAATTTTCGTTGATAATAAAGTGCTAATTCTATGATATAATATTCTTACAGACAAATAGTAATTTGAAAGAGAGTTATATAAAAGATAAGAAATAGTATTAGAAAGAAGGGAAAGAATATGTGTACAGCAGCAACTTATA
>ENA-ORKV01000736-ORKV01000736.1-human-gut-metagenome-genome-assembly--contig:-NODE-736-length-33843-cov-4.512587_pt1 | contig 33843 bp, 38 predicted proteins | sample MGYA00243058_ERZ508805 | MGnify/ENA primary metagenome ERZ508805 (study PRJEB26277, sample SAMN04329770) | human gut metagenome | biome: human-associated habitat | host: Homo sapiens | place: USA... | reverse complement strand
ATAATGTTTTAAATTTAGCTGTATATATACTCGACAAATGTCGACATAATTAATAACTTAAAAATATTATTTCATTAAAAAAACGTGTTTTTAACACGTTATTTTACTATATCAATTCCGCCTTTAGAAAATGGATTACATCTAAGAATTCTCCATATAGCTTTTAGACTTCCTTTAAAAGCTCCATATTTATTTATTGCATCTATTGCATAATTTGAACAACTTGGAATATATTTACATCTTGAATGAGATTTTAATGGTGTACTTTGATATAACCTAATTAGTTTTATTAATATTTTTTTCATTTTTTTCTTCAAATAATTGTTCTTTTATTTCATTTCCTTCTTTATCCATTCTTACTACGCATGTATTAAGAAGTAAATCATGAACACTTCTATTATCATCTCTTATAATCATTACTACAATAAAAAGTATTTCATAAATATATTTAACTTGTAAAATCCAATAATTGCTTGTTACATACATACTTCTATTCATTGTTAGTAAGAAAATCAAATCTAAACCAGTTATAAGTATTTCACATACAAGAATACTACGGATGATATAACTTAATAAAGAAACTTTAGAGTCATCACATTTTTTTACTTTTAATCTAAATAATTTCTTACCTAAAGTTTGCCCTTTCATAAAATATTGAAATACACCAAAATATAAAATATAAAGAACTATACCAATTATACTTTGACTTACATTACATTTATTAATTTCATAGCTAACATTATTTTTTGTATCTACATAAGTTTTTTTAATATTAGTTTCAATATCACTTTTCATTTTATTAGTTACTTCTTCTTCTACTTTAATATCTTTAAAACATTTAGCATAATTTGCATATTTATCATTTATTTCAGCCATTTCAGATTCACTTATTTTAGCATCTTCATAATAGTCATCCAATATATTTATTAAATTATTATACATTGCTTCATTAGTAGATAAACTTACATAATATGCTCCTACTTTTTGGTTTGTATTTTTAAAACAAGGTAAATAAGTTAATCCAAAAGTAAGTAAAGTTACTAATAAAATATCTATTATATAAGCAAGTATTCTATATATTATTCTTTTCACATTATCACTTCCTAATAAAATTATATATTTATTTAAACTCTTAGTCAATAATTGCTTTTTTCATTTTTTTATAGTATGATTGTTTTGGTGATTAATTTATGAATTTAACGCATTTAATGCAATATGGTATAATTGCAGTTGTTTTAATTATTATATCTTTAGTTATAGTTAAACTTAATCATAAGAACTTTAACTTAGAGGTTAATAAATTAGTACAATATCTAGGAGGAAAAGATAATATTCTAGATACTAAAGTAAATATGTCAAGATTCAAAGTAACATTAAAAGACATAACTAAAGTAGATAAAGAAGGAATTCAAAAACTTGGTGCTAAAGGTATTGTTGAAATTGATAATCAATTGAAAATAATATTTGGACAGGATGCTAGAGCACTAAAGAAATACATTAATGAATTAAAATAAACCATTTCAACTCGAAATGGTTTTATTTTTATATTCTTTGTAAAAGCATAAATTTTATAACGTCACTTCTACTTATTTGTTCTTCATATTTTGGAAAATCAAAATCCTTTATATTTTTAATTGGACTATTTGCAATATCTAAATACCATTTATATAAAAACGTTTCATACATTGCCCTTGATTCTGCTATTTCAATTAATTCTTGAGCATAGTTATATAAATATTCTCCAGTTTCTTCTGAATATCCAATATAATTTGTTAAATAATTAGCAACATTCCAAAGAATAGAATATTCATTATCAAGTTCTTCTAATATTTCTTTATATCTTTCATCTAAACAATCAAGAATATTAGCTAGATTATCATCATTTTTTCTTTTTGATAATGATAAACGCAAAAACAAATAATCTTTAATTATATATAATACTTCATCACGATTATCACTTATCATTGTTGCTAAATCAACCAAAGCAATCTTTATATCCATAAATTCCCCACAAATATATATTATTTAATTATTCCTAAATAATATTTTTTCTTTCCTCTTCTAATAACTACTACTTCATTTTCTATTGCATAAGTTTTATCAATTATAACACTTTCATCAGTTACTTTTTCTCCATTAATAGTTATACTTCCAGCATTTATAAATTCTCTTGCTTCTCTTTTACTTGATGCAATACTATTATTTACTAGTAAATCTATTAAAGTTAAATCTTCAGTTATTGAGAAACTTGGAACATCTTTAAATCCATCACGTATTTCATCAATAGTTAAGTCTTTAATATTACCACTAAATAAATCACGACTTATTTTTAAAGCTTTATTATATTCATCTTCTCCATGTAAGAAAGTTATTACTTCACGAGCAAGAGCATTTTGAGCTTTCCTTTCTTCAGGATGAGCTTTTTGTTCTTCTTCAATACTTTCAATCTCCTCTTTAGTTAAGAAAGTAAGTTTCTTTAAATAATCAATTACACATGCATCATCTGAATTAATTAAATATTGAAATAATTCATAAGATGATGTTTTAGTTTTATCTAGCCATAAAGCATTACCTTCAGTTTTACCAAATTTAACATCATTAGCATCCAATACTAACGGCATTGTCATACCATATAATTCTGGTCCTTCCATTTTACGAGAAAGTTCAATACCAGTTGTAATATTTCCCCATTGATCAGAACCTGCAACTTGTAAAGTTACTCCATAATTTTTATTTAAAGTAACAAAGTCTAAACCTTGCAAAAGTGTATATGCAAATTCACAAAAAGTTATACCACTTTCAAGTCTTCTTTTAATTATATCTTTATCTAACATATAATTAACATTTATATATTTACCATAATCTCTTAAGAAATCAATCACACTTATCTCTTTAATCCAGTCATAGTTATTAACTACATCAAAACCAAATATATCATGAGCTTGTTTAGTTAATCCCTCAACATTTTTATTAACTTCTTCTCTAGTAATCATTTTTCTTTCTTGACTGGGTTTAGGATCTCCTATAAGACCAGTTGCTCCACCTACAAGCAAGATTGGTTTATGACCATATTTTGCTAAACGTGTTGCAATTAAAAATGAAGAAAAGTGTCCAATATGCATAGAATCAGCAGTTGGATCTGTTCCTATATAAAAAGTTAAACTCTCATTATTTAATTTTTCTTCAAGTTCAGGACTTGATATATCTTTTATTAATCCTCTCCATTTTAAATCTTCAAAACATTTCATAATTTTTCCTCCTATAATATATGTTCTAATTCTGTAATACTTTTAATTTTTCTTGGTGCAGATTTACTCATATCTTTATCAATTAATATAGCATCCATTCCAGAATTTATTGCTCCTAAGTAATCTAATTGTAAAGAATCTCCAATCATTAGACATTCACTTCTTTTATTATTTCCCTGTGCCATTTTAAATGCTTCAGTTGCTGGTTTAATAATTATATCTCCTCCATAGATTTTATCAAAATATTCAAGAATACCAAATTCAGCTAATCTACCAGTTTGAACACTTTTAAAAAAGTTTGTTAAAACAACTAATTCATATTTTTTCTTTAAATATTCAAGTGTCATTTTTAACTCATTCGAAGCACCATTTTCTGGTACATATATACCAGCACCATTTAAAAAACTTTGCATATATTTTTCATCTATATCTAATCCACAATTACTCTTAATATGTTCAAGATAATTATTAAAATCATAACTAAAGTATTCATCTTCATAAGTTTGTGTAGCTAACATATAAGAATCTAAATCTTCTTCTGTATATGAAATACCTTGTTCTTTTAACTTTTTTTCAACTAAAATTCTAAAATTCATAATATCAATTAAAGTACCATCTACATCAAAAATAATTCTTTTTAACATAACCAAAACCTCCACAAAAAAACAACCATAATTTAAGGACGAATATTTCCGTGGTACCACCTTAATTTATGATTGCTCATACACTTTATAATTCTTAACGCGAACAACACGATTTGACTCTAAAGGCGTAACTCTTTTTCAACATCAATTAAATAAATTATATATGATAAAATTATTTAAGTCAATGAGTTTTATTTAGAAGTTGCTTTTTTATATTCACTTGCTGCTTTTAAAGATATATCAGCAACATCAACTTTTCTCATACTTTCAAGAGCATTAACTTTTTCAACATATTCAGCATTTCTTACAATATCTTCAGCTGTATTTAAAATAGTTGAATCAATATCATTACTAGTTGTAACAATATCTATATAAAATATATATTCATCATTTCCTTTTGTAAAACTAATTAAATGATTATATGTATTATCTGTAAGTTCTAAAACTAAATGATTATTTTTATTAACTACTAATTCTTTAACATCATTAACAACATATCCTTGTTCTTTTACACTTTCTTTAATTGAAACTTTAGATAGAATTAAATCATCATAATTACCTTTTAAACTTCTAATAGTTATTTTAAATAAACCATCTTTATCATAAACAAGTAAATAATTTGAATCTTTATCATATATATAAGAATTTGGTACTTGATATTTAAAATTACCTACTTCAGTTATATTATTTTTTCCATCAGCTACAAACTTTTTATTTTCAGTAGGTCTAGTTGTAGTAACAGCACAATAGTTTTTAGAAAAGAACATTTTACCGATTAATAACCCAACAGTAAAAAATACGATTAAACCAATTATACAAACATTTTTGGGAACACTTGTTACATGTTTTAAACTTATTGTAGGCAGTTTAAATTTAATCTTTTTAGATTTTTTTAAATCATTTGCATTAAGTGTTTCTTCGTTATTTTCAGTATTATTATTTTCTATTTGATTATCACTTTTATTTTCATCTATATTGCTTTGACTAATTTCTTGAACTGCATCATTTTTTCCTTGTTCTAAAATTAATTCCTTATTTTCATTATCAGGACTTACTATATCAATTATCTCTGTTTTATCTAAGTTATCTTGATTATTTTCTGTATTTATATCAATGATTTCATCTTTCATAAGGCCTCTCCCATTCTATAGTTATTATACTTTTTTACAAATAAAAAAGCAACATGATAGTTGCTTTATAGTTTATTTTTATTCACTTAGTTTTTCAGATGCATCAGCTAGCATTTCAGAAAGTTTTTTCTTAATATCTTTTCCAGTTTTTTCTATCATAGGTGCGCTTTTTTCTTTAGCCATAGTAATTAGATCTTCACACTTAGCAAGTAGTTTAGTTCCTTGTTCTTTAGCAAGTTTCATGGCTTTATCTTTATCCATGTCTTTCATTTCATTTTTGAATTTATCAAATTCTTTTACTAAATCTTCTTTTACTTGATTTAAGTCAATATCTTTTACTTTCTTTCCAATTTGTTTAGCTTTTTTTTGAATATCTTTTCTTGTTTCTTCTCCACTTTTAGGTGCAAGTAACAATCCTGCTGCTGCTCCTATTCCAATACCAGCTACTAAAGCTCCTAATTTACTCTTCTTCATTTTCATCTTCTCCTTCTTTATCTTTTCTTATAAATTTCATTATTAATCCTTCAAAGAAATTAATAATTGACATTGATATACTTTCCATTCTATCACTGATGATATTTACTACATTAAATACACCATTTAAACTATTAACTTTTGTTTCTACATTATCAACAATTTTTTTTGCTTTATTAATAATATATATGCATTTTATTACTAATATAATACTTACTACTAGTAGAGTTATCAGTAAAATATCTATAACGATTGGTAAAACGGTAGCTAGGACATCCATTAATCATCACTTCCTGTATCTTCATCATCTTTATACATCGAGTCTATTAGATTAAATAAATCTGTTTCAATGGTGTCTTCTAACTTTTCATTTTCACGTTTTTCTTCTTCGCTTTCTTCAATTGTTTGAGGAGTATAATCTACTTTTTCTCCTTCAACAAACTTACTATCTTCTTCATTTATAGTTTCAAGTTCGCTTGTAGACTCAAATGACTCCTCAATACTATTATTGCCTAAATATTCATTTTCTATACCTGAAGTTTGAATATTTTCATCATCTATATCATCTACTACATCATCTATACTTACTTTTTCAAGTACTTCTACATTATTTTTCTCTTCTTTTGGTATACTTGGTTGATCATTATAACTTACTGGTCCAAAATTTCTTCTTGTTTGAACTATTTCAACTTCTTCTTTTGTTTCTTTTTTGGGCCTTTCTACATTTTCCGTATTAATAATCCCATATACAGAAGATATAACTGGAGTTACAGTGAATGGTTTCTTTTCTTTTTCTTCTTTCATTTTTACTTCTTCATCTTTGATTAACTTTTTATAATCCTTATTTTCTTGAAGACCATACTCTCTACTTACTTTAGTTTGAGTTTCTACTCTTTTAAATTCACTATACTCAGGAGTAACTTCTCTTCTTCTAATAACTTCTTCTTGTACTTTTTCTTCTTCTTTTATTCTTGGCATAAAATCAAAGTCATCATCATCTGGGAAGTTAAAACTTTTTCTTTCAGGAACTTCCTTTTTTTCTTCATATGCAGGAACAATTATTTCTTTAATTGGATTTTCCTCTTCTTGTTCATGATGATTTATAAAAGAACCCCTACTTGGAAATTCTTCCTTTTTTGTTTCTCTTTTTGGTAGAGTGTCACTTTTAACAGGAACCTCAATTTCATCTTCATCAAATAAGATTTTCTTTACTTTATCCATTAAACCCATATGGTAATTCATCTCCTCTAATTTATAACATCTGGATCATAGTCTTCTTCTTCATTTCCAGTATATTCTGTTTCTTCTATATCCAAATATGTGTTATCATTCTTTTTATTATCAAATACATCAACTACTTCATCTTTTCCTAAATGAGAATTACTTGCAAGTATATTTTCTATAACATTATCATTATAAGTTATAGATGATAAAATAATCATTATATTAGATATAACATTGTTAATATCGTCATTGTTGATTTTGGTTTCAATAGTTGCATAATTATAAGTTACTTTAATATAAACTTCATCACTTGTAACATCAATATTAACGAGACCTTTTTTTTCATCCTTCAGTAAGACACGTGAATAATAAATATCATCGTTCTTTTCATAATTAACATCTTTTTTATTATAATAACTAATTAAATCTACATATAAGTAAAAATCATATTCATCATATTTAATAATCTCGTTTTGTTCATCCTGTTTAATAACAGCTAGTTCTCTAGGCAAGTAATATTTAAATCCTCGGTTAATATGATTATCTAACTTATATTTACTATTTATTGTTTTATCAACAATAGTATCTACACTTGCATTTTTTAAGTTTAAAACATTTGAGCAACCTGTAGTCAATACTAAAATTGTAACAATAACAATTAATATTTTTTTCATAAAAACATTCCTTTATATTAGTATTATAACAAATAAAAATGTTTTTTTAAATACTATTTATATCCACTCCTACTATTTTAATTATAACATAGCATTTAAAAATTAATTTATTTTTTATTTCCTCTTTACAGCATCTAGATAGTTAATTTTTACACCTAAAGATTTAAACTTTTTTTCATATTCAGTTTCTACATCTTCTACATCAGTAGTTTCTATATCTAAAGATACTTTATCAAAGGTATATCCATAATTAGATAAGCTTTCAATAGAATAAGCAAATAAACCAATATTATCAGTTTTTTGGACAATGTGAGGTTTTCCTACAAATATAGAATCATATAAATTTAAAAATACTGGTGAAGTTAATCTTCTTTTAGCATGACGTGCCTTTGGCCATGGATCAGAAAAGTTTAAATAAAGAGTTGATATTTCATGATCAAAAAGATTATCAATGTTAGTTGCATCAAATCTGATTAAACGTAAATTCGGTACTTCCATATCTTTTAATTTATCAATTGCTCTTACCATAACCGATTCATACTTTTCAATACCAATAAAATTGATATCTGGATGAAGTAAACACTTACCTATTATAAAGTCTCCTTTTCCCATACCTATTTCAACATGAATTTCAAAATCATTACCAAATAATTCTTTAAATTTACCTTTATATTTTTCAGGATCATTAATTGTATATTTACAATCTTTAACTAATTCATTGGCTCCTTTTACATTTCTAAGTCTCATAAAAATTACCTCCTAAATGAAACATTTATCACGAAAAACATATAATACACTAGGGAGTGATTATATGAAAAAAGATAGAAATAGCTTTTTTTCTCAATTTGGTTCATATGGATATCAAACTAATCCTCAAATGAACACTGGTTTAGTACCTAATATGAATACAATGCCACAACAATATACAACAAACTATAATAGTTATGATGATATTGATGCTAGATTAAGTAAAATTGAAAGAGAAATTGGTAGACTTGATCAAAGAATAACTAATCTTGAAAATAGTCAAACCAACATACCAACTACCACTAATTCTCAAACTCAAACTGATTTTAACTTTGCAAATTCAATGTACATGGTCTAATTCTTTAACTTAAACTTACCAAAGGTAAGTTTTTTTATGATTTTATTTAGATATTCTCTTCCAAATAAGTTTTCAATTAAACCTAAATAATAAGAAATAATTATATAAATACTTCCACCTACTATACCATTTATAACTATTTTTAAAATATTATTATTTATTACAATAAATTTATTTAAAATAATTAAAACAAGTAACATTATAATAGATGGTATAAATGTTTTTAAAACACTTTTTATCATAAATTTAAAATTTATATTATCTTCTTTATGTAAGAATACAAGTCCAATAATTACACTTAAAGAAAAACCAATTATACTTGCAACTATACTACCTAAAAATGCAGGAATACCTAATCTATTAAATAGTAACATTATTGGAACATCTAATAAAGCATTTGTTAAAAAGCCAGTAATAGATACAAGATAAACCAATTTAAATTTATTTAAACTTTGACATATTGTTGAAAGAATCATATACATATTAGCCATCACGGCTGAAAATACTGATAAACCTAATATCATATATCCAAACTCGTTTGAGTTATAAAATACTTGCCAAATTGGTTCTCTTAAGAATGAAATACCTATAGCCATTGGAAATGATATAAAGAACACTAAAGCTAAAGATCTATTTATTTTATCACTTACATCTTTTAAATCTTTTTTAGTATAAGAACTTACTATAGTTGGAATTAAACTTATAGTCATACCCATGGCCATTGCATTTATTACCATATTAATTTTAGGCGCCCATGTACTTATTGCACTTGCAACAAATTCAATTTGCTTAGCATCCATTTTTAAATATTCAAGCGTTCTAAGTACAAGTATTTGATCTGTAAAATTATAAATATTTGTAACTATATTAATAACGATAAAAGGTATTGCATACTTAATTATTTTTTTAGTAATTGTTTTCTTAAGTTCAACATTTTCATTATCAACATCTTCTAGTTCCAATTTGTCTTTATTTTTTCTAATAACATTTTTTAAATAAACATAAGCACAAAAACCACCTACAAAAGCACCTAATATAGCTATTCCAATAGCTAGAGAAATAGTTCCATTAAATACTTTTACAACTAAATATGAACCTACTAAAATAACAAGTATCCTAACAATTTGCTCGATTAATTGACTGACAGAAGATGGCGTTACGTATTTATGTCCTTGTAAATATCCCTTTGTTATACTTAAAAAAGGAACAACTAATATAGCTGGAGATACACACCTTATAACAAAAGCAACATCATCAATTGTATTACCACCACTTATATCACCTATTATAAATTTAGCAATAGAAGGTGCAAAAACAAATAATAATAAAAATGATATACTTGCAAATATAAGTATTACTTTTTTTGCTTGTTTATAAGCAACATTCTTTGCTGTTTTATCCTCAAGAGTATTATATTCACTTATAATTTTACTAATTGCACTTGGAAGACCAGCACTAGAAATGCCTAAAAATATTAGATAAATATTATAAGCATAACTATATAAAGCTCCTCCACTTGAACCAACTATTGAATAAAATGGAATAACATAAAGCATTCCAAGAATTTTAACAACAACAATAGCAAGAGTCGCGATTATTGTTCCTTCCATAAAACTATTTTTTTTCATATCTAACCTTCTTTATAAATTATCATAGCTGAAAAACAATATATTTGTTCTTCTCCAAAAATTGATGCACTAACTTGAAATTTAATATCAATAACTTCAACTGAACTTATAAAAGCATTAACACTTCTTTCTAGATCTTCTTCATGTGCTTCATCTATAACTTTAACTTTCATATATATCACCATTATTACTATAATAAAAAACCATAGAAATTAATGTCGAATACAAATATATTATAATATAAAAAGGAAGAATTTAAACATAAAAAAAGTTGACATTGTCAACCTTAATTACAACTCCATGGTGTTAATATACAATCCGAACAAGTTTGGAAACCGTTGTTATCAGTTCCAGCTGCTGTATTATATGAATCAATTGTTCCAAATAACCAAATTACAATACTTGGGATAAAGAAAATAAATACTCCAGCAATAGCTCTCCACATAAGGGTTTTAGCTGCCTTTTTAGTTTCATCATCTTTTCCAGAAGTAACTGCTTTTCCTAAATCAAATATACCAAAAGCAATTATTAATAAAGGTATTGCAAGTTTTACTATAGTTAATATATAACCAACAAACCTTAATATTTCTTTTGCTTGAGAACATAAGCCACCAATTGTAAATGCTCCTATCATAATATACCTTCTCTCTTTTTCATAATCTAATTATAAAATATTATTTTATATTTTGTCAACAACATTACATTTCTTTTACATTTTTAAATCCTAATTTATATAAAAAATCATTAATTTCTCCACTATTTTTGTTTCTATCATTAATTGGTGGAATATTTGCAAAAACTTTACACTTTAATTCATATTCAAAATCTGGTTTATCATTTTCTGTAACAAAACTCATATTAAGAACAATTTTATCATTTTTTCTTTCTGAAAATGCATTTTTATTTTTTCTAAGTAATTTAGTAAGCCTTATATAAGATGGTTCTACTAAATAAAGAATTTCATCACAGTAAACATTTGCTTCACCAAATTCATTTAAATCAATAATTATAACTTCAGCATCAGTTAATTGCTTTAATTTAATATCTAAATCATTTTTATTCATACAAGATGATAAGTTATCACTTCTATAATAAATAAGATCTTGTCTAAACATTTCAATACCATATGCTTTATATCCATGATTATTAAGTTGACGTACCATCATATTTGTAAGAGTACTCGCCCCTGCATGATCAGTTAAATCAATCAAACCAATAATTTTTTTACCATTAAAAGAAAGTGATGGTTCATCAATTTCTTGAATTTCTTCAACACCATTAAAAGGAATCACTTCCGTATCATCTACAACAAAATGTTTAACTTTTTCATAATCATTAGGTGTTCCATATAAAAATTTTATTCCTTCAAAGTTACGACTAAAGTTATAAAATCCAGCTTTAATCATATTTGAAATATAATCCCTACTGTTAACTATTGAATCACTATTAAGTAAAATAATTACTTTATTTGGATTAACATATTGTTTTAATTCATTAAAAATATTAACGTTACGATAATTTTTTATAGATGTAATATCAATAACTAACTTATTAAAATATAAATTAGTTAATTTTCCCATTAATTCTTTTACATCATATTCTCCATCTATTCTTTTAATAATATCAAAATCTAAACGATCAATTATATTTTTATTTTCGTTTGCTGTTACAACATTCATGTCTTTTCCTCCCTGCTAACTTCCAAAAGTGCTTCCGTCTTTAGGAAAATATATATTTTTTGTTTCTCCAGTTACATTAAATTTAGTGAAATCTTGAATAACTGGAATAGATAATGAAAAGAAAACGTACACCTTATAATATGCTGTACTCATTTGTCCAGTTCCAGAATTTGAGTGTATTTTTTGGATACAAAAATTATATTTTGCTTTTGCATCATTATGACTTGTTCCTTCATCAATTCTAAAACCGGCAAATTTTAAATTCTCATCGGAAAGTAACATATCACAGCTTCCAAGTGCATTATAACCGATTTCTTTTAAAAATGAATTTATATCACTTTTTGCTTCTTCACTAACACCACCATATTTTTCAATTCTTTCAACAATTCCATTTTTAACCTTAAAAGCTTTTGAATAGTTAATAGAAAAAGCTAAGAAACCTGAAAATAACGCAATGAAAGCAATTACGATTCCCATTATCCATGTTGCACCAATCGCTTCTCTCATGCGTTATCATCTCCAATATTAAATTAATTTAAAATTTATTCAGTTGTTTCCTTTTTATCAGTATTAGCTGCTGATTTTGGACACTTAACTGATGCTTCTTCACCATTTTCATCTAAGTAAGTACAATCACAAGTGCTTCCTTCACATGTACAATCATATGCTGCTGTACATTTAGATTGATTTACTATATTTACTTTTATCATTGGCCATATTACTTGTGAAAATAATACTGATATTGCAGCTATTGCTACTACAGCAACTGCAGTCATACTTAATTCGCCTGTTGCGTCTTTCATATAAAATTAACATCTCCTATCTTTATAAACTCATTATACTATTATTATTTTCCATATTCAATTATTTTATGTAAACATTTACACTTTTACTTTAAGTACGATTCCTCCGGATAAAGTATTTGTTTAGTTTCTCCACTTACTGTATAAGTAAATATATTTCCAAAAAGAGGTAAATTAATTGAAAAGAATACATCTAAATTATAAATATACTTAATATCACATTCATAAGCCGAATTACAACTTCCAGTATACTCAGTTCTATAGATACAATATTCTTGAGCATCTTTTGGATTCTTAGTTACATAACCATCTTTAATACCAATTACAGTTACTCCTTCTTTTTTTTCACATTTTTTAGTTGTTCTATATCCATAACTATTAGTAATTCCCTCTAGCTTATTTATCGTATTTCCATTTATTCCATTATACTGTTCTATTACATTAACCATTTCACTTTTCATTCTAAATGCACGACTATAATTTAAACTTATAGCAACAAATGCAATTAAGAATACCATTAAGGTCATTACTATACCAAAAAGCCAAAGCCCATTAATTGAATCTCTCATATAATCATCCTATTCTTTAATTTAATTATACATTTAATTCAAAAAAAATAAAAGAGAAAAACTCTTTTATTCATATTTGTATTTACCTTTACTCTTCTTTAAAAATTTATATAAGAAATAAATTGCTGTTCCAAGAACTCCACCTAATAAAACAATTAATAGTAAATATTTCCAAGTATTAGATGTTTTCTTAATCTTTATTTGATAATTACATTCAGTACCATCAGCACTTAATACAATTATATCAATTACACTTTTATTCTTTAATTTTTCATTACCATTTATTTCATAAGTTGCACTTTGTTCTTGAGTTGGTACAACACTTATATCTATTGAATTTACATTTTTTGGTAAATTAAGTACATATTCATATTTATTTTTAGAAAATTCAAGTTCATAATCTTCAATATAAATATTAGCAAGTGTACAATCACTTGATTCAACACTATAACGAGTAATATTATATGTTACCTCTTTTTTATCACCATTTTCAGCAGTAACAATAATCTTCATTTGAGTATCTTCATTTGGCATATTTGTATTTCCAATTACTTCATAAGTAGCTCTTTTACTTTCAAGTTCCACACCAACATCAATATTAGTCATATCATAAGGAAGTTTCAAAGAATATTCATTTTTTCCTTCTCTATATCTTGTATCTTGTCCATTAATAGTTACACTTTTAATATTATTGTTACTTGACACCTGAGCTTCAGTAGTTGTAGTACCTGTTGTTGGAGCTGTAAAACCAGTTGTTGATTTTCTAGGTCTAGTTGTTTTATTATTATTTTTTTTAGTTGTTTTTCTTGTAGTTGTTATTATTGTAGGTGTATCAGGAGTTGTAGGTGTATCAGGAGTAGTAGAACCTCCGTTAGAATAAGCACTTCCATCTTTTTTTCTATTACAGTCTACAAATTCAACTCTTGTGCAATAAGGATTACTTCCTGTTTTACAACTTCCACTATATTTGCTACAACCATCACTTGTTATTTGACTATATGGTTCATAGTTTCCGTTTTGACACTTATAAGATGCAAGTGTAGTCATTGGATCTAAAGAATATTTAGAATCACTTCCACAAGTAGCACGATAGCAATATTTATAATAATAACTTCCTTCATTAATTCCTATAGTTTTAAAGCCATCAGCAAATCTATAACATTCTCCAAAACTTATTCCACTTTGTCCAGTTGGAGCAGCATATACATTTGTTGAAACAAAAATTAACAAAGCACTAAAAATAAACATCAAACTTTTTTTCATTTTCGACACCACAATTCTATATTAATTATAAAATATTAATCAAAACATTTCAAGAAATTATTTTCTTCTGTTCTCACTTATTAGTTCCATATCTACTGTTAATTGATTAATTCTTTCAATGATTCTTTTAGATTTTACAATATCTACTCCATTTTTAGTACTTGCAAGATGCATTGATAGTTCTTCTTTATTTAAATTAGATGTAAAAAATGTTGGAAGTTTTGAATCCATTCTATATTGTAAAATAGTCCCAAGTATTTCATCTCTACACCAAGGAGTAACACTTTCTGCCCCTATATCATCTATTAAAAGTAAATCAGCATTTCTTAAAGCTTGCATTCTTTCATCAAAATCATCATTAAATGATTCTTTTAAACTTCTTAAAAGTTCTGGATAGTAAACTATAATTGATTTTACTCCACTTTTTGCAAGTTCATTAAATAAAGCTGCAATCAAATAACTTTTACCAGATCCAAAAGATCCATGTAAATATAATCCTTTTAAATGTTTATCTTTTTTATATTCTTTATAAAAAGTATTTACCCATTTAATAACTTCTTTTCTCTTTTTATCTGTTAAATCAATATCTTTCATAGATGCATTTTTAATAGCTAAAGGTTCATCAAATACAATAGTTTTAAGTTTTTCTTCTTTATTATAAGCTTTTTTATATTTACATTCTACATAATCAAAATTAAGTCTATTATTTTCTTCTTTAGGAAAATAAACACAACCAGAAACTTTATTTTTACATTCTAATAGACTTTTACATTTACTACATTTATTTAACTCTTCTAAAGTACGTTCTAATTTAGAAGTATATTTAATTGCTACATCTTCACTTATATTAAGTCTTTTAATTAACTTTTTAAAATCTTCATTTTTACAAGCTTCAACATAACTTTTAAGTAAATTTCTTTCTAAGTCTTTTCTATCAGTTTCATTTAACAAGTTCATTTTTTCCACATTTATCACCTAAATTCTTCAAACATAGTTTCAAGTTCTTTTAACTCTTCTTCACTCATCTCTTCACTTTTGTTGTCTTTATCCATCCATGCAGGAACATTTATATTAACATTATTCTTTGTTTCTTTTACAACTTTAACATTTTTCTTATGCCCTTTTTCAGCTAAATTCATGGCATCTTCAACAGTTTTAATACCTTTTCTAGACCAAGTACTAGCAATTGCCTCCATATAAGCATTATTAAGTTTACCATTATTTACTAAAAGAGCATAATCAACTAAAACATTAACAACTCCTGGCGGCAAATCAAAATCAACAGCAATATGCTCAAGTATTTTTAAATCTCTACTAGTTGGTTTAATACCTTTATTTCTACTCTTTAAAAAGTCATAAGGTTTAGTATTTTCAAATACATGAATCATTTTACCTCTATTAGATAAATCTCCACTTGGACTCTTCAAATATTCCGGTTGAGTTCTATAAACAATTGTAGGCAAACTTCCATTATTGTTATATTCATAATTTTTTCTAGTCGCGCTTCTTAACTTATCTTTATTAATAATTCCATATTCATCAATAACAAGTCTAATTATTTCACTCATTTTAACAGAATCAATATTATAAATAAAAGCTAATTGATTTATTAAGTCTTTTGTTTTTTTATTAAAAGTCTTACTAGTAACAAGTCCTTTTGGTAAAGTTGATTCTAAAAGTTCAAAATCAATTGAACTTGCTATATTTATACCTAACTTCTTAGTATTTCTAATATTTTCTTCAAATACATTTTCATTAACAGATTTAAATGTTTCATTCATACTTGAAGTAATTTCTTCATAATCACTTTTATTAAAATTATATTTTTTATAACTATTTAAAAGAATATTATATTCATTTTCTCCAATATTATTTAAAAGAAGTATACTTAAGACTGGATGATTTAAAAACTCACTTGCACTTAATGGAGAATATAGTTCGTATAAATATTCATTTATATTATCGTTTCTTTTAATATAACTTTTTAAAAGACCAACTGCTTCCAAACTCTTTCTAGCATTTTCAATATCAATTAGTTTTGATTTTAAAATAGTCATTAAATGATGATGAGTAAAATCTTTACTCATTAATTCTAATTTATCAAGATCAGCCCAAAAAGTCAGATAAAGACTTACGGCAATAGGTCCAATAATAGGTTCATATAAAGAAATAATGATTTTTTTATCTACCTCAGTCAAAATAGTTTGATTAATAATTGTATACGTATCTGCTGGTAATAAACTATTTTTCATGAGTCTCACTTCCTTAATTTATATTGTATATTATTTTATTTTTTAAATCAATTATTAAATACCCTCTACTAATATATAACCCTATAAATATGTATTTTACTTCTAAAATTTAAAAAAAGAAACTATTTTTCTTTAGTTTCTTTCTCATCTTTTTTTGGTTCTGGATATTTTATTTCTATTCCACATTCCATTAATTTTTTAATTAAATCTTTTTCTACTTCATTTCTATTACTATTAACTTTATAACCCATAAACAACTTTTTTCCTTACACTTCTTGAATAACTGCTATAATCATTGGTTTAGTTTCAGTTTCACTTAAGAAATACTTACTTAACTCTTCTCTAATTTCATTTTTTATTTGATTATAATCAACGAATTTAGGAGTTGTATTTGCCTCAATTATATTAACAGATATTCTTTTTATTTCTTCTATCATATCATATGAATCTTTTACATAAATAAATCCACGAGTTGTAACTTCTGGCCCAACAAGTATTTTCTTTGTTTGCTTATCTAATGTTGCACTAATTAGCATAATACCATTTTCGCCTAACATTTCTCTATCTTTAATAACTAGTTCACCAACATCATCACTACTCTTACCATCTATTAAAACATCATCAACTTTAATAGTTTCAAACTTATCTTGTAAAACTCCATCAACAAATTCTACAACATCACCATTTTGTTTCAATAAAATATTTTCAGATTTCATGCCAAGATTACTCGCTAAATTAGCATTATTAACCATTGATCTATATTCACCTTTAACTGGCATATAATATTTTGGATTAACAAGATTTAACATAATCATTAAATCTTCTTGGCTAGCATGATGTAAAATTGTATAAGTATTAGGTAATGTAACAACATTTGCACCCATCATAGCTATTTCATCTTGTATACGAACAAATATCTTTTCTGTTGCATCATATTTAGGTTCAGCAAACACAACTGTATCATTTGGTTTTAAAGTTATGAATTTATCATTTCCATTAACTATTTTATCAACAGTTGCATAAGGTCTTTCACGATCATCACATACAAGAAGAATAGCATTATTAGAATTTATATCATTTAAATCCCCAAGATTACTTAATTTAATATTTAAGTATCCATTCTTAATTGCCATATTAATAATATTTTGAAGTCTTTTACCCATGACAACTATTTTTTTATGCATATTATTTGCGGCATCAAATATTTCTTGAATAGTATGTAAATGAACTGGTAATGTTGAGATAATTATTCTACCATCAGCATGATTAAAAGTATCTTTAAACCATCCAGTTAATCTATGATGTGGAGAAGTATGTCCTTTTCTTTCTGAGAATACAGATTCTGCCATTAAACAAAGTACACCTTGTTTACCAACATATGCAATTTTACCTAAATCCATAGAATAAGCACCATTCATAGTTGGATCAATTAAAAAGTCTCCAGTATAAACAATAGCTCCATCATGAGTGTTTATTACATACATAACTGCATCAGGTACAGAATGGCTTACATTTATTGGAAATACTGAAACGTTTTTAAAGCCAATTTTATGATTTGCAACAACATCAACGATGTTCTTTTCTTTCATCCAATTCATTAATAAAAGTTCTTTAGTATATTTAGTAGCATAAATCTTTATTTTAGGAATATGTTCAACTAAATCAAATACTCCACCCATGTTTTCTTGGTGAGCATGTGTTAAAAATACTCCGACAATTCTATCTTTATTATCTTCTAAATATTTATAATTTGGTAAAATATAATCAATTCCATACATTGAATCATTAGCATATTTTATACCTGCATCCATTATAAAAATTTTACCATCTATTTCTATTACATAGGTATTCTTACCCATTTCATTTAGGCCACCAAGCCCAAATATTCTTATTTTACTCATTAAATTTCATCTCCTAATTAAATTATAAAAGTATTTCGCGTAAGTACATTATAGCATAAAATAATCAAAAAAAAACCTAAAGGTTTTTTGGCTTGTCATTATTCTCAGTTTTAACTAACATATTTCTTATCTCTTCAACTGTAACAGCTCCAGGTTCTGGATTTTTAACAACATTTTTACTTAATAACATAATATAACTACTTTTAACAAGATCATCAGGAGTTATTTCTCTACCTAAAGCTTCATCATAGTCAAAAATTGGAAAAGATAAATTATATTTATAATAAAATTCAAAAGCAGATATTCTCTTGCCAAAATATATCCAAGGGCTAACATTAAATGGAACAGTTAATTCTATATCATCAACTACTACTTTTTTCTTATTATATGTTTGAAATTTATCTATAGCTTCTCCATCGATTCTTCTTTTTATCATTTCTTTTAAAGCTGCAGACGGAACCTCAATTTCTTTTTCAGAACCATCTTCATAAACACATTTTGCAAAAACTTTTCTTCTTAATTCATCATCTTCTATTTCATGTGTTCGGTTACTATTCATAATGTATCACCACGATAATTATACTTAAAAAAATAGATTTTATCAATCTATTTTAAATAATCATCAGTTACATCCATCTCTTCCATTGTATCTTCTTCTATTTCTTCATAATCATCAAAAGTATCTTCAACACTTACACGAACAGTCGTATCTCCAATAACTTCAACACCCATTTGTTTTTCTATAGTTAAATGAATATTATTATTTTCAATATTTACATCTACTACACTTGGTTGTTCAAGTGTCCTTACTATTATTTCTGAATCTTTAGTTAAACTAGCATTTTCTTTTATATTAACATTCATTGGATATTCATAACTAAATTTCTTAATCATAACATTTGTTTTAGAATTATTATTGTATGAATACCAAATATTAACATCAAAATTACCGCTTACAACTATCGTATTATTAGAAACATTTCCTCGAAAATTATGATTAATTACCCAACAACCTAAAACATTATCTATTTTCTCATTTGTTTCTATAACATATTCTTCACTTTTTGTTTTCTTTCCCTTACCAATTACTGCTTTAGTAACAATTTCTTTGTAATAGGCCATATCCATACCTCCTAATTTAGTCTATGCAAACAATAAAAAAAATTGCTATAATATTATTGGTGATATTAATGAATGAATGTATTTTTTGTAAAATAATGAATGGAAGTATTCCTTCATATACAATTTATGAAGATGAAATTGTTAAAGTATTTTTAGATATTAATCCTAATTCTCTAGGACATACACTTATTGTTCCAAAAAAACATATAAGTGATTTTACTACAATTGATGATGAAACTTTATTACATATAAATAAAATTGCTAAACAAATGAGCAATACTTTATATGAAAAACTAAATTGTGATGGTATTAGTTTAGTAACTAATCACGGTATATGCCAAGAAGTAAAACATTATCATTTACATCTTATTCCAAGATATAAAGAAGATAAAGATAATATTTCTTTTGAAGAATTAGTTAATATTTTAACAAAATAAAAGTAGATTTCTACTTTTTTATTTTGCTATGAAATCTACAGTTATATAATTATACTTTATAAAAGAAAAAATATTGTAATGCAGGATAATAATTACTGCCACTAATATTTTTTATTTACCAACTCAAATTTTTCTTTTTTTTAATACAATTATTCACAACTAAAAGTTCCATCTTCAACATTGTAGAAACAATTTTCTTCACCATAAGTGCGGTCAGTACAAGTTACATGTCCATCTGGATAAGAGCTACAAGATGGTGAAACGTCATCTTCTTTACTACGACCAAAACCCTCCTGAATTTTAGCCTCTCTTTGGAATGTGATAAGCATCTTCTCTTGCTTCTCGAGTGATTATTATAAAGTAATAAAAAGGCATGTCAATAGACTCGACAAATGTCGACAAAATTAGAACCTAAAAAATTTAATACACATAAAAAAAGATGAATTTTTATTCATCTTTCTTTAATTTATTAATATAATTGTTTTCCACAAGAGCTGCAGAATTTTCCAGTTACTGGAGTTCCACAATCTCCACAGAATTTCGGAATATTAGTTTCTTCTTTTGGTGCTTCTTCTTTTTTTTCTGGAGTTTGTACACTAGACATAACTACTTCTTCTGGACTAACATTTGCAGTATTTTGTGTTGGTGTCATATTAGCAGCTTCACCCATAACACTTGCTCCAACGTTTTGCCCCATGTTCATTCCCATGAATCCCATCATAGCTCCATTTTCATTTTTAGAAGCATTAACCATAGCATCAGCAGTAGCAGCAGCCATCATTCCACTTGGATTTGCAGCATACATATCTCCACGACGTTTTTCTCTTGATATTTCAGCATCAACTTCTCTAATGATAGCTTTAGATTCATCACTAGCATTAATATTAAGTGCCATATCTTGAATTTCAAGTCCATATTGTTTTATCCATGATTCATCAAGTAAATTATTCATTACTTTAACTACTTCATTTTTGTATTTTTGAACTGTATTAAATGAAATATTATTAGTAGTCATTAAATCAGCTATACAAGTTGAAACATTACTTGTAAATTCCATTTTTAATTGACCACCAACCACTTCATCAACAGTTACTTCATCTTTAGGCATTGAACCTAAAATATTAGTAATTAATATAGTTGGATCAACTACTTTAAATGAATATTCACCAAAGAATGTAATTTCTACACTTCCATAAACTGGATCAAATATAGTTTCAGTATTTGTTGAACCAAATTTATTACCAGTAATATTTAATAAATTAACATAGTAAACTCTTTGATCATGAGCAGTTTGTCCACCAAAAGTAATACGATTTCCAATTCTTTTAATTGATTCACCAATACCATTAAAGAATCCACCTTCAAATATACTTGGTTCACTTGATTGATCCCATATAAATTCTCCAGCTTCAGCACTAAATTCTTTAATAGCCCCATTATCAACAATCATCATAGCATAACCTTCAGGTATAACTATTTTACTTCCGTTTGTGATAATTCCTTCAGTTGGATTTGTATTTCCAACACCATGGTTTACAACTCCTTTTTGAACTAAAACTGATTTATCAGTAGTAGCAGGAGTAATAAACTCTTTAAATTGATCTCCAACAACTTGAGATATTGAGTTAGTCGTTGCTTTTAATAATCCCATAAATTAAATTCACTTCTTTCTATTTTTAGAGTACAACTTATTCCCTATAGATTTATTATAGCATAAAAAAATGTAAATAAATATGTAATTTGTCTACTCATTTACACTTTTAGTTTGTCTAATATATACCTTATTATTAAAATCTAGTCTACTCATAAATTCTTTATACTCTTCAAAACTTAAATTTTCTACAAAATCTAATCCTTCATTTTCTTCAATATCAAAATTAAGAATATTATTTGTCAAGTTACGTCTTATAAAACTATGAATTTTATCTCTTCTAATAATTCCAATTAAACTTTGTCTTTTCCATAATTCAAAATATTCTTTATCATTAAATTCTTCTTTTAAAGTATTATCAACTAAATTAAAGAATGCATCAAACTCCGGAGTTATTAAAGAAACTCCAAAACAAGAAAAACAAGAATTTTTTTTATTAATAAACACTTTTTTACTATTTATTGAAAATGAGGATAATTTATTTTTAAATATTTCTTTTTGAATTAAAGAAGTTTCTGAAAAATAATAATCCATAAAAAATGATGCATAATAATCTAGCTTTAATAAATCAATATTACTAAATCCTGTTAAATCAAATTTATATACTATAGACGCTAAAGAATCAAAATCATTATCTTCATAAATAATCTCTTTTTCATCTACAGAAGCATCATTACACGGATCTAATATAGTAACACTTTTCTTTTTAATATTTAGATTATCATATATTTCTTCAATATATTTAATAATATCATCTGTATCAAAATTACCACTTATAGATAAAATTTCATTATCAGGTTGATAAAAAGCATCATGAACAAACATTAAATCTTTTGTCGTTATTTTTAAAACATCTTCTTCTTTTCCTAATGTACTTTCAAAATGATCTTTATTATGAATTACTTTTGTAAACACTTGATTATATTTATAATAACTTCTATCTTTACTCCTAATTATTTCATCAATTACTGGTTTTTTTATTTCCTCTAATTTTTCTTCTGTAAAAGAAACTTTATTAACATACTCAATTAACACTTTTAAGTATTTTTTAAAATCTTTAACAGTTTCAATAGGAAAATAAGTAAGACTTTCACTTGTAAATCCATTAAAATATACATAATTATCTCTAAAAAACTTAGAAACATTTCCATACATACTATCTTCTATCATTGTATGTTCTAGTAAATGTGCAAGTCCAGGTTTAATTTCGTAATCTTCACCATCAACATTTATATTTCTTACAGTAGACCCATATTTAACAATTAATTCAGCAGTAGTTGCATTCTTTGTTTTATCTTCTACTAAAATAAGTTTAAGTCCATTTTTTAAAGTTTTAATACTAGTCTTCATAATTCTTACCTCTAAATATAATTTCACTTGTTTTTCTAATATTATTAACAAAAGAAATAACTTCATCCACTGTAATATTTTTATATTTTTCAATTACTTTCTCTAAATATAAAAGTTCTAAATCATCATCTATCATATTATCAATTTCATAAAATAAAGAATCTTGTTTTTTTAATAAATCATATTCTATATATTTATTAACATTATTTAAATATTTCGTAACTTTCTCTTTATTTGTTAAATCATCAAATATTTCATCTATTAATTTTTTAGCTTTTTCAATATTTTTATCTTGTATTAAAGCACGAATATACATAAACCCAAATCTAGGATAGGCAGATACATTTGCTTCATAAACTAAGTTATATTTAGTTCTTAAAGTTTTAAATACCAAGTCATTTTCTCTAGAAGATAAAAATTCACTTACTAAACCTAAAAGATAATAATTTTCTTCCGTTACTTCTGTTTGATATACTAAATCAAGTTCAGTTTGATTAAAATTAGTTTTTATTTCATACTTATCTTCTTTAACATCTTTTATATTACAAATATAGTCTTTAACAAATTCAATATCACTTCCATCTAAAGGATAAAATTTATTAAATAACTCATTTACAGTTGACTCTTCAATATCACCATAAACATAAATAAATGGTTTATTATTCTTAATATTTTTTAAATAATATTCATACATTTCTTCATTATTTAAATTATTAAGAGCATCTATCGCATGTTTCTTGCTTAAACCTAATTTTTCTTCATAATCAATTATATCAAATAGCGTTCTTGAATTACTTGAATTAATATTTTTATCTCTTTGTTCATATTTACTAATTAAATATTTTTTTTCTATATCAAAATTATATTGATTAAATTTAGAATCTTTAACATCAGGTTTTATTAAAGAATCTATTGCAAATTTAAATGAATCAAATATGTTATAGTCTTTAATTAAGTTTTCTTTTGGTACTTCAAAAGTATATTTAATTAAAACTGTATTACCAAATTTTACTCTGTGTAAATCTGAAGTAAGTAAACACATTTTTAATGCTTCTTTTTCATAATCATCTTTTTCTTTAAAATCTTCGTTTGTCGTACACAAAATATTATTTAAAATTTCTATATAAATGTTTTTTCTAAAATCACATTCTATAGGAAAGAAAAATTGAAATAGAACTGTATCTATTTTATCTGTTTTAATAAGTTTATAACCATTTTTAAATTTTAACTTCTTCATAATGCCTCCATACATCTTCTATAAAGGTATTATATCATTTAATATATTTTTTTACATTATTTATTGCATTTTTTTCAATTCTAGATACTTGAGCTTGACTAACACCTAATTCACTTGCAAGTTCCATTTGAGTTTTACCAATAATATATCTACTAATTAAAATATTCCTTTCTCTTTCTTTGATATTTTTTAATGCTTTATTTAAAGATATTATTAAATCTTGATCCATACTTTCACATTTTTCATCTTTCAATTGATCAAGTAAATAAATTGGATCTCCTCCATCATTATAAATAGGTTCATATATACTAACTGGTTCTCTTAACGAGTCATATGCTTCTTTAAGTTCATATTCATTTATACCAAGTTCCATAAGTATTTCTTCATTTTTAGGTTCTACGCCATGAATACTAAGATATAAATCTTTATATTTCATAATCTTATAAGCAAGATCTCTTACACTTCTTGTAACTCTTACTGTATTAGCATCTCTGATGTATCTTTTTACTTCTCCTAATATTAAAGGAACTGCATATGTTGAAAATAAACAATTAAAAGATGGATCAAAGTTTTCAATAGCTTTCATTAAACCAACACATCCCACTTGAAATAAATCATTCATATCATTTTTACCATTATTATAATTCTTTATAATTGATAAAACTAAACGAAGATTACCATTAGCAATTTTTTCCTTAGCAGTTGTATCTCCTTCTTTATATTGTTTAAATAATTCTTCCATTTCTTCTTTCTTTAATACTTTTAATTCATTTGTATTTATACCATTAATTTCTACTTTATTTTTTATAATATTCACCTCACACATATAATGAGGAATAATTTAAAATTTTATTCAAACAAAAAAGAAATAATTAAAGTTATTTCTTTTTTATATTTAGTTTCTTATCAACAACTAATGTAACTTTTTCTTGTTTTATTGCATCACTTGTTTCTAAGTTTTTACATTCAAAAGTAATTGTTACAGTTCCTTTTTTTAAACCTATAAATTCAAAATGTTGTTTTCCTTTTGCGCCATTTTCTCCTTCAATATATTCTGAATCTTTAACTTCAATAATACCATCATCAGAAAATGTATAAGTCCACATTTCTTTAGCAGTATAATTAGCATCTAAATCCATTGTATATGAATTTTGATTATGAAGATCTTTTTTACCACTAAAGTATAGATAAACAACAACACCTGCTAATATAAAAATTAATATTAAAAGTAAATGTTTTTTCTTCATAAATCACCTATATTAAAGATATTCTTCTTTTTATTTCATCAACACCTAATAAACGCATAATTTCATATAAATCAGGTGTTCGAGATTTAGTTGTTAATGCTACACGAATAATTGTTGATACATCAGCAACATTACCTTTAAAGTTATCAGGATTTTGTTTATATTCTTTCATATTAGAAGCATATCCTAGTTCTTCAGATAATTCTTTCATTTTATTAAACCAAGTATCTTTATCATCTTCAACATTATAATACTTATCAATATATGTATTTAAAACATTTTTTATTTCTTCCATATCAGTTATACGACCCCATTCATATGTATCATTTGTAAATAATTCATTATACATATAATAAATATTAGGTTTAATATCGCTATAAGATGCATAATCTTTTCTTGGTTTTTCTATATTTCTTTCAATATTTAAAATATTAATTGTATATTCTTTATGATTTTCAATTATTTGAGCAAATTCAGGATCAAATTGATCTGCATATTTTTTTAAACCATCATATACTTCTTTTGCACTCATTTTAGATATTATATTTTTAGAAATATTATCAAGTTTTTCTAAGTCATATAAAGCTCCACTTGTTCCAACTTTTTTAGCATCAAATTCAAATTCTAAATAAGATGCATCTGGATGATTATCTCTCCATTCTTCATAATTACTATTTAAAATAGTCATTAAAGATTCAATAACCGAAATACTTGGATAACCTTTTTCAATATAATAACTCATTAAAGCTTCAGGATCTTTTCTTTTACTTATTTTTCTTTTTACATTTCCATCTTGCTTTAAAAGTAAAGCATTATGAATATATTTTGGTTTTTCAAATCCAAAAGCATCAAACATTTCAATATGTAATGGAACACTTGGCAACCATTCTTGTCCTCTTACAACTGTTGTTGTATGCATTAAATGATCGTCTACTACATGAGCAAAGTGATATGTTGGAAGTAAATCTCCTGATTTCATTATTACCATATCATTATTATTTTCAGGGAATTCAATTATACCAGTAACAGGGTCATCAAATTCAACTTTTCTATTTGGATTACCTTCACTTCTAAAGCGAATTACAAAGCTTTCTCCATTTTTAATCCTTTCTGCTCTTTCTTCATTTGTTAAATCTCTACATTTAGCCCATGCTCCATAATAACCTGGTTGAGCTTTTTTAGCTTCTTGTTTTTTTCTCATTACTTCTAGTTCTTCAGCAGAACAAAAACAAGGATAAGCTCTTCCGATTTCAATTAAATGTTTAATAAATGCATGATAAATTTCTTTTCTTTCACTTTGAATATAAGGGCCATATTCACCATGAATTTCTCCTTTATATTCATATTCATCTGGATTAAGTCCAACATAATCCAAGCATTCCATTATTTTTTCAACAGCACTTGAAACTTCTCTTTTAGTATCAGTATCTTCATTTCTTAAATAGAAAATTCCGCCACTATTTTTAGCTAAAAAATAATCTGTTAAAGCTTGAAATAAATTACCTATATGTACAAATCCAGTTGGACTTGGTGCAAATCTTGTAACTAAAGCCCCTTCAGGTAAATTTCTTTCTGGATACATTTTTTCATAATCTTCAATAGTTTTATCTATATTAGGAAATATTAAATCAGCAAGTTCTTTATTACTCATTTCTTTCACCTCTTCTAGAAAATTATAACTAAATATCATAAAAATTGCAATTGATATAAAGAAAAACCTACAAGTTGTAGGTTTAATTTACATGTATTGAATCTATCATATATTGTATTTTAATACTCATTTCTCCTAAATCATTTAATTCATTTAAATGTTTAGTTATTTTTAAATACTTTTTCTCTCCATATTTATATAATACATTTTCATCTTGATTATTATTTTGAATAGTTTCATAATCAACTGGTTCAATTGTTATATAAATATTTTCATCTTCTTTATTTTTTAAAATATATGTATTATTACTTAACTTATTCATTTCAAAAGAAGCATCATATTCCATTGTAAATAAATCATATGCTTCATAAGTTTTAACTTTTATTATCTTTTCTTCACCATTAACTATAATACTTGCATCCTTTTCTTTAGATATTTCTTCATCTAATTTACTAGTAGTTGTTGTACTCGTAGTAATTGGTTCATTTTTACTTGATTTTATATTAAATGATAGAAAACCAACAACTATAGATACAAGTATTATTATAATCATAATAATATTACCTATATTTTTATTCATCTTTATCCCTATTTCTATTCTTTATTATATTTTTCTTTGTAAATATCAACAAAAGAATCATCTTCAAAATAATTAATACCCATGGCAGCTTTTACTTTTTTTAGGACAACTTCAGAATCTTTAATAGCATCATCAGTGCCACGTTTTAATATTTCAACTACATCATCTAAATGATTTTCATAATATGCACGTTTTTCTCTAATAGGTGCAAATTCACGATTTAAAACATTAATTAAGAATTTCTTAATTTTAACGTCTCCTAAACCACCACGTTTATAATGTTCTTTCATTTCATCTAAATTTTTATATTCCGGTGCAAATGAAACAAAATCTTCGTCTTTAGCAAATGCATCTAAATATGTAAATACCATATTTCCTTCTACACATCCAGGATCACTTATATTAATATGATTTGGATCTGTATACATCTTCATTACTTTTTCTTTAATTACTTCAGGTGTATCTGAAATATAAATTGCATTTCCTAAACTTTTACTCATCTTAGCTTTTCCATCTATACCAGGAAGTCTATTACAAGTTTCATTTTCTGGTAAAACTGCTTCTGGTTCGTATAAAGTTTTTCCAAAAATAGAGTTAAAGCTTCTAACAATTTCTCTTGTTTGTTCAATCATAGGAAGTTGATCATCACCAACAGGAATAATTGTTGCATCAAATCCAGTTATATCAGCAGCTTGACTTATTGGATATGTTAAAAATCCAGTTGGAATACTTTCAAACTTACGCATTTTTATTTCACTTTTAACTGTAGGATTTCTCTCTAATCTAGATAAACTTACTAAATTCATATAATAAAATGTAAGTTCACATAAAGCAGGAATACCTGATTGTATAAATATTGTTACTTTACTAGGATCAATTCCACAAGATAAATAGTCAATTGCAACTTCCAAAACATTTTCTCTAATTTTAGCAGGATTATCATAATTATCTGTTAAAGCTTGAGCATCTGCTATTTCAATATAGAACTTATCATAGTCTCCCTTATTCATTAGTTCAACTCTTCTTTTTAAAGAACCAACGTAATGACCTATATGAAGTCTACCTGTAGGTCTATCACCTGTTAATATTATTTTACTCATAATTTCACCTTCAAACCTATAAAAATTGTATCAAATTTCTTACAAAATGTCTTTATATAATTAATGTTTTTAAAAAAATAAATTAAAATTTCTATTATTATATTATTCCTTTATTAATTTTTTCAATTTCGGATTTTCTTTTAATCATTCTAGTTTAAACATAAACTCAGCATATTTTTTAGGCTTTTGTTCATATATATTTTTCATTCCACAAACTTTTTTGTTGAAAACTTGTAATGTTCGTGCTATATTTAATTTAGTGAGAAGCAAAGTTTCTTTAGGACGCGATGCTTACCACCATTTTGGGTGCACCTTTTTCAAAAGAAAAGGTGCTTTTTTATTTTACTTTTTATCTACTTTTATATAAAAGCAGAAGTAATATAAAAATTATAACGAAAAGAGTAACAATTAAAACATCGGTTTTAAATGATTTCTTAAACACTATAAATCACTTACCTACTACAGCCTTTGCTGAAATTTACGTCCTACATATAAGAAAGTGATAAGCATCTTTTCCTTGCTTCTCGAGTGGTTATTATAAAGTTTTAAATTTACCTGTCAATAGATTCGACAAATGTCGACAAAATTAGAACCTAAAAAACTTTTAAACGCACAAAAAAATGAATTAAAATTCCTTTAATTCACTTTTTTATGTTATATATAATAACACTTTATCATAAAATACTAATTAAACTAATTTAATTAATTCATTATAATGTTTATCAAAAGATTCTAAAAATTCTGTAATTTCACTAGGTAAAGTATATGGTGAAATACTTATTCTAATAGTAGTTTCACTTCTTTTATCATCATGAGTCATTTGATAAACAGATTCACTTTTCTTACCCTTAGAACAAGCAGTATTACTAGATACATATACTTCATCTTTTTCTAAAGCATGGATAAATGTTTCTGGTTTAATATACATTAAACTTATATTTAAAATGTGTGGTATACAATATTTACTTGAATTAATAATAACATTTGGATAATTATTACTTAAATGTTCAACTATTTTGTCATAATGTTTCTTAACGGTTTCTTCCTTTTTAGTTATATCTTTTAAAGCAAGCCTTAAAGCTTTTGCAAAAGAAACTATTAAAGGTAAAGCTGGAGTTCCCGGTACTAAAGAATCATCATGTCCATATAAAAGTGGTGTTAAAACTAAACCTCTAGTTTTATATAAAAGGCCAATACCTTTAGGTCCATATATCTTATGACTACTAATAGTAGCTAAATCAACATCATTTACATTAATATTAACTTTACCAATTGCTTGAGTCATATCACTATGGAGAATACAATTTTCATTATTCTTTCTAATAACTTGTCTTACCGTTTTTAAAGGTTGTCTTACACCTACTTCAGAATTAACTGCACATATACTAACTAAAATTGTATCTTTAGTAACTTTATTTTTTAAATCATCAAAGTCAATTACTCCTTCATTAGTAACATTAACATAATCAATTACAAAACCCAATTTTTCTAAATGTTTACATATTCCATAAATGCTTGGATGTTCCATAGTTGAAATAAGTATTCTATTTCCATATCTTTTATATGTTAAAGCAGCTCCAATAATTGCTAAATTATTGGATTCAGTTGCTCCACTTGTATAAAAAAATTCATCTTCTTTAATTTTTAAAAGATCACATATTTGTTTATTTGCGCTTTCTAAAAGTTCATGAGACTTAACACCTAAACTATGCAAACTATTTGGATTTCCAAAATATTCTTCAGTAACTTTGTTGTAACTATCTAACACCTCTGGTAAAACAGGAGTTGTTGCTGAATAATCTAAATATACCATTACTTCACCGCTTCTCTTTCCTTCTTATAAGCATCTATTAAACGATTATAAATACCAGGTTCAACTACATTTATAGAATTAATTGCATATTCTAAAGCACTTTTAAAGTTTCCTTTAAAAAATTCTTTTTCTGCCTTTGTTAAACCATTATTAATATTATTATTAAATCTATATCTATTACCATATACAATTGCATTTTCAGCCATAGATGCCGTTTTAACTATTTCTAATGATGTATTATACACTTTTAAAACTAAATCTCTAGCAGTATCAACTCTAGTATTTAAAGTTTTAATAGAAATTGGTTTTTCTTCTAATTCTAAAATCATATTTCTAATTGCTTCATTAGCTTCATCTAACTCTACATAATAGTTTTTAGGAACTACTGGTAATTTATAAGAATTAATATGACTCTTAGTTTGTTTTAGAATAACTTTTATTTCATCTAATTGTTCACGAGCTCTTATTTCATCTTCTTTTAAAGATCCTAAACTTCTTAATGTATAATCAAGTTTATCTTCTGATTTTAATAATTTAGCATTTATATTTTCCATTTCCTTAGTAAGTCTAGAATAAGCTGTATTTTTTTCACGATACTTATTAACAAGTAAATCATATGCTGTTTCACATTCCATTATTTCTGACTTAATTTCACTTATTATATGGACATCATCATCAGTTAAATCATAACTATATTTAATATCATCAATTTTATTTGATAAATTATTAACTATTTTCTTTAACTTCTTGCATTTAATTAAAACACTTCTAATATACTCGTCAAACATTTTTTTTGCAACACGTTCTTTATCAAAATCAGCATATAATCTATCAAAATAATCCATTATAGTTTTAAGTTCAAAAATAGAATCTTCTAAATTTAAGACATTAAGTCTATCAAATATATCAGCAATTTTCTTTTCAGATTCACTTATATTATATTCAATTTTTAAATAGTCTAAATTATATCCTTCACTTTTCATTTTCTCATTTATTTTACTTACTTCATCAATTTTAGTTGGAATTAAGTTTTTACCCATGAGAATTATGCTTGGTGCTTCTTCAATAACAATTTTTAAATTACCAATTGTATCATCTAACGCTTTAACAATTTTACCTACTTCTGAATAAACATTATTTTCCATCGCTATTTCAAATGCTGAAAATAATTTATCAACATTTTCAAATTGAAGTTCCAAGGGTACTTCTATTAAAGAATAATCGTCTTTATTATTACCATTATTATAATGTAAGAATATATTGCGATACTCACTTTTTAATTTAGTAACTATTTCCCTATTTTTCTTTTCAGATAAAGTTATTTCTTGTATATCTTCAAGCAATTTACTTGCTTTACTTTTAGCAATATATATATCAAATTCAACATTTGCTAAATATTCATTTGCTTCTTTATATTTTTTCTTATTAACTTTTTCTTCGGCTTCAATTAATTCATCACTTATATGTATTACATCTTTATCTTTAAGTTCTTTAAAAATACTTTTCCAATAATTAAATTTAGATTCTAATTCTTTATTATTAATTAAAGATTCAACTTTATTAAGTTCACTTAATATAGAACCACTTATAATTAAGTTTTTATTTCTTTCAAGATTATCAAGAGTATTATTAAATTGATTTTTTATATTTCTAATAATAATCAATATTACACTTATTACTACACCAACAGTAATAATAGCATATGTAATAGTTAGTAATGTACTAAAATCACCAGACATATAATCATACTCCTATTCTTTATTAATTATAACATAAAGAAATAATATATTCTATAAAAGATATAAAAAAAGATAACCGAAGTTATCTTTAAATAAATTTATTTTACAATATATGGATTTTCTATAGTGCCTTCACCACTTGCTGGTACAACTGTATCTGGTTTTAATGAAACAACTGGTCGAACTGCAATAACACGTTGGACCGGATTATTACTAGGATAGCCATTACCATAACACGTTCCAACATTAGCAGTAGATCCCAAATTCATTGCAATTGGAGAAAAAGTCCAAAAGCGATTACCAGTTGTTAAGTAATTTGTTGTATCTTGATAATCACTGCTATTAGAAGCGTAGCTATTATATCCAGCAAATACAACTTCATCCAATGTTATTAGACCAACTGGATATTTAAGTTTTCCATTTCCATTTGCAATATCAACTGTAAATTTATCATTATCTTGTGGACAAACTAAACTTGGTCTTAAAGTTGTTGTATTATATGATGCTCTTGCAACTGCTCCATAACCTGTAGCATTTGTTCCATATCCAAGAGTTCCATATGATGTTGGATGAGTATTATTTTTACCACCTGCTACTGTACTTCTATCATTACAGAACACTGTATCTTCTAAATAATCAACATAATCTTTTAAGTTATTTTCAAACCATGTGTCTTCTAGATATGTTTTCATTGTTGATGCATAAGTATTTGTTTGAGCTTGTTTTTTACTCGTCGAGTTTCCTGTATTATTTATTCCAAACATATATCCTACATATGCATTATCATTATATTTTGCATTCCATGTAATTGTATCAGTTTGCGAGGCATCTCCTGTGTTATTACATGTTCCATCTGTTGGTACTCCGTTATATATTAGTTTTATTCCACCTGTTTCTGTTGTTCTTATTATTTTCCAACAGAAATTTCCAAATATGATGTTATTATTTACTTTATCTGCTGCTCCTCTATAGTAATATACCGGAACATTTCCATCTGTTGCTGTTGTTTTATATATTCCATTTGTCTCTTTTCCTGTTGCTCCTGAACGAACACTAAAATCTATCGCTGTTGTTGTATCTGCCATATTTTCTATTACATTATATAAATTTACAACTTTTATACCCAGACTATCTCTTTCTTCTGCATTAACTTCTAGAGTACATGTATATTCTTCTTTCACTTCTTCCATTGGTAATTTAATTAAAAATATTGTTAATGTTCCATTTCTGCTTTCTCCTGCTACTACTTTCGTTGCATTATTTTCAAGTTCATTTTTGACACTTGTATATTTTGCTGTTGTATTTTCTTTTACTTTACAATT
>ENA-ORKV01000722-ORKV01000722.1-human-gut-metagenome-genome-assembly--contig:-NODE-722-length-34513-cov-9.076490_pt1 | contig 34513 bp, 33 predicted proteins | sample MGYA00243058_ERZ508805 | MGnify/ENA primary metagenome ERZ508805 (study PRJEB26277, sample SAMN04329770) | human gut metagenome | biome: human-associated habitat | host: Homo sapiens | place: USA... | reverse complement strand
ACGGTATCTGATTTTTTCCATTTTTCAACGAAGATAGAAATTTACAATTAATTCTACAAACGTGTCGTGGGAGGACTAATCGGTGTTTCTAATTCAGAAAATAATGGTTTGATGCCAGCAGGCTTATTTATTAAGCATCCATACACGGTTTATTTAGATCCCCAACAAAGCTTTGAAATTACCGATGTTAATGGCTTTGTTGGTATTCGAGATGGTTATTCTTTTGGTGGAATCGTTCTCTTTTTCTGTACTTTTGGACAAGTACAACAGATAAAGACTGGTAGTTATAGTGGGATTTCTTTAACTTTTAAAGACTCCACTACTCTTATACTAAAAAATACATCTAGTAACAGGAGAGGTTATCAGATTTTCTATCAGCAAATCTTTTTCTAAAAGATACTATGCCAATCTGTCCATTTCATTGAACTTCCTGACAATATATATGATCGCACATAAACACTACCAGAAAATATATCCGATACAAATTGAATATATCCTTGATCCGCTTTAAAATTCAGAAATGGTCCTATATGGTTATCTACATTTGAAGACTGCCCGTCTGCATAATAAAAACCTGAATCTGTTATTCTATTCGCATCTAACTTGATTCGGCCACGATATTCAAAAGGGAAAGACATAAGTCCTCCCACCAGTGAAAACCGGTTTACAAACGTAAGGCTTTCTGTACGAGTGGGAGGACTGATTGGTCCCGCGTCGGCATTAAAGGATGGACTTTTAAGCCATATTCTTTATCAAAACCTATTTAGCTCTAAAACAGATTCGACTGAAGATATGGATCTTATTGGAACAGGGTATTATGCAATTCATTCAGACTATAATATTCCGAAAAACAATAAATCTGGTATTAGATATGGAAGTTTCATTTCATTTGGGACACCGGTAGGCGGAAACGCATCAGGTGGTAATGCTCAAATCCAGATAGCTATAGGAAATGATGGAACTCGAAGAATTAGAAATAGATGGTTAAATAATTGGACTGAATGGGTTACATTTTAATCCAAGATCTCCATGTCCCATCAACTTTTGCTCTCCAATATCTAGTTAACGGATACATACATATAGCTTCTTGATACATGTATGCAGGAGAAGCCGGATAAGTTTTTATAATATAAATTTTTGCGCCATCACCTGTCAAATCACCATAATAAATATCTGTTGATAATATATTTATATTATTAATTTCGTTTACTGCATTATTATCTGATTGTTGAAACTTAGCAGACGGGTGTAAACCTCTTTGATTTGGACTAGCTGTTGGTATTAGTCCTCCCACGTGTACAACACACGCATAGATTGTATCTTGATTTTGAAATATCAAATTTTTATTTCAATCCAGCCTGTGGTGTCATCGTTGTTGAAATTCGTTTGGCGAAACTTCAATTGTGGTGCGTTCAGATTTGATTTTATCTGGAAACGAGCACTTCCATTTGAAACGCTGAGAAACAAGCCCGCAAATCCAGATCCATCATCTGAATTGCTATATCCGAATCCAATCTGAACATCTTTTGTTGTAAAATCAGGAGTTGTAAGTTGTCCATAATCTTTAAATTTTAAGTATCCATCAGACTTTAGCAGTCCTCCCACTTTGAAAAGTCCTTACCTATTTGTAAGAGCTTATCTAGGTGGGAGGGCTGATTGGCAGGGTTAGTTCCTCTAATAATGGATGGGTTGATAAAGATTTGGATTTTTTTCATCGCTATGTGATAACTTCTGATACTGATTTTAATGTCATAACAAAACCAGGAATGTATAATTTATATGCTACAAAATCGACTAATAATTCACCGGGTTATGATTATGGTTTACTGGTTGTTTTTTCGTCAGGTGGACAAATATTAAAAATAAAGAACTATACGCATATTGATTGAAAATAAAATCCAAATAAATAAAGAACTATACGCATATTGATTGAAAATAAAATCCAAATAAATATATATAAATAGGCTTTATATCAATGGTTTAAATAGATATTTGAGTTTTCAGTTGTTTTCTGTACTTTCATTACTTTTGTTGTTTTTAGGTACATTTTTGTTTCTTGTTTGTTTCTTGGTTTCGGTTTTTATTTGTATATTTGCGATAGGAAAACAACAAATGAAAGGACACAGTTATGCCACGAGTAAAGAAGCCTAAAAAAGTAAAGGAACCTATCCGCCTTCGGACAAAAGATTTGGCTGACGGCTGCAAGAGTTTGTATCTGGATATATACCGGAACGGTAAAAGGTCATACGAGTACTTGAAGATGTACCTTGTTCCGGAAACAGACAGCAATGCCCGGCATCAGAACGAGATTACAATGGCTGCCGCCAATGCCATCAAGTCAAAACGTATCATCGAGCTGACCAGCGGTGAAGCCGGGATCGTGAACCACGTGGAGAAGGTTTATCTGCTGGACTGGATGAACACCTACAGGGAGAACCAGAAAAAGCGAGGCAAAAAAGGTATAGACCACATAAAGTCTGTTATCCGCATCCTGCAGGAGTACGCCGGAGACCGATATACCTTGGATCGGGTTGACTTGTCTTTCTGCCAGGGATACATTGACTATATGCTGACAACCTACCGCTTCAGAGGAAAGCTGATAGCGGCTTCTACCCGTAATACCTATTACCAGATTCTAAACGGTGCCCTGAATGCAGCTGTGCGTGCCAAACGCATGCTGCGGAATCCGTTCAACGAAATGGACAAGTCGGAAAAGCCCAAGATGCCGGAAAGCGTACGTTCATATATGACCATCGAAGAGGTACGGGCATTGATTGCCACTCCGATACAGAACGAGGAAGTCAAGAGAGCCTATCTGTTCTCCTGCTTCTGCGGACTGCGAATCAGTGATATCGTAGGATTGAAATGGAAAGATGTTTTTCTTGACAACGGACAATACCGTCTGTCGGTAAGCATGCAGAAGACGAAGGAGCCGATTTACCTCCCCCTCTCCAACGAAGCTTTGAAGTGGATGCCTGAACAAGGTAACAAGACAGGTAACGATTTTGTGTTCCATTTGCCGGCTCACATCAATGTATGTCTCAAGCCGTGGGCCGTCAAAGCCGGGATTACCAAGCATTTTACCTTTCATACCGCCCGCCATACATTCGCCACAATGATGCTTACTTTGGGCGCGGATCTGTACACCGTTTCAAAGTTGCTCGGTCATACATCCGTAAAAATGACGCAGGTTTACGCCAAGATTGTCAATAAGAAAAAAGATGACGCGGTGAACCTGACAAACGGTCTGTTTGACTGAGATTGTCGAATAACTCATATCTGTGTTTAATTTTTGCAGACGCTTATTGGGGTGTTGTTTTCGGGAAACAGACAGATAGCCGGGACAACACCCTTCTTGACTATATTATAAATTCTTTAAAATTATCCAAAATGAAAAGACCCAACAAAGGCCCTCTCTCTTTTTGGAGGGAATGAACATCTGCACCATTTCGTGACAGAACAGGATGCAGCACAGGAACTTTACGCCCTGCTCGCTGAAGCAAGAACCTTGTATCTCCGTGATGTTGTCGCAGGCAGCAAGCAGTATCACCGTTACGTGGAGGATTTCGTGAACAGCCACAGGTACATCGACTGCAACCATGCAATGTGCCGGAACTGTCATGAAATGAACATCCACATCCTCAAAGGGATGCTGTATGACTGCGCCCATCTTGTCCAACCGCTATTTGCTGCCACAGATTTCTCGTTTGAGAAGTGTATGGAGGTGAAACAGACGTATGACACGTTTTCACCTCCGGTCACGCCTTGTGACCCAGAAAAGATTTGGGAACGTCCGCTTTCGCTGGAATGCAACCTGACCCGGAAACAGATGATAAGTATAACGGCCTGCGCCAATGCTTATCATCTGTTTTGCGTTTCTGACGTACGTGTCGAGGATATGGAAGCCCTGTTTGCCTGCCGGAAAGGGTTCAGCATCCGTGTGAACAAACTCCGACTTGTGGCAATCCTGTTCAATTCGCTCCTCGAACATTCGCTTATCAGATACGAATGGCAGAGTACCTTGGAAGCAGGACGGTTACTGGTCCGCAAGAGCGGAAAGGGGTTCGTCAGCCAGTCGAACCTTTCGTCTTCCCTGACCGCCCTACGGAAGAAGATGACATCGGCAGCCTATGGTATACAACAGGCCGTGGATGAACTGGCAAAATGACAAAAAGTGCCAAGAAGTGAAGTATGTGAAAGGTAAAAGGTTGATAGTTGCATTGACACTTCCCAACTATCAATCTGCAGATTGAAGCAATATAGCTTTCCTGCCCTACCTTTGCCCTCCGTTAGCGCGCTACATAACGGAGGACATACTTCCATTGTCTAATTTTAAAAATCATTCGTATGCAAAACAACAGATTGACATTCATGGAACAGCTGAGTGAACGTCTCACCAACATTGAGACTATCCTGAAGAAACTGGATCCGGTGGAAAGCCTGCTGGAACGTATCGCGTTGCTGGAAAAGAACATCTATACCACGAAGGGGGTATTCACCTTCCAGGAGGCCTGCATGTATATCGGTATATCCGAAAGCATGCTCTACAAACTGACTTCCAGCAAGGAGATTCCACACTTCAAGCCACGCGGCAAGATGCTCTACTTCGCAAAGGAGGAGCTGGACAAATGGCTCAAACAGAACTATGAACCGACAGCGGAGGAAGCGGCACGCATGGCAAACGAAGCGGCTGCCGCCCAACCGTTCTTTAACCAGAGACGTTATGGAAAACGAAAGAAGAACTGACCCCAGCCTGGATATGGGACCGGAGGAGTGTCTTTTGTCAAACATTCTCTCCGCCTCGCAGATCCGTGCGACGGATACCTACGAAACGCCGCCGCAAATCATCTGGATTGACAACTCTACCATCGCCACACTCGGCAACTTCAGCGCATCGACCGGCAAAGCCAAATCGAAGAAGACATTCAATGTCTCAGCCATTGTCGCCGCATCGCTGGCCGGGAAGCAGGTGCTGAACTACCGGGCGCACCTGCCCGAAGGAAAGCAGAGAATCCTGTATGTGGACACGGAGCAGAGCCGCTTCCACTGTCACAACGTACTGGCACGTATCCTGCGGCTGGCCGGACTGCCACCAACAACCGACAGCGAGAATCTTGACTTCATTTGCCTGCGTGAATATTCGCCGGCGATACGCATCGGAGTCATCGACTACGCCCTGCGGCAGAGGAAAGGCTATGGCCTGGTCATTATCGACGGCATACGTGACCTGATGCTCGACATCAACAGCACCAGCGAATCGGTGGAAGTCATCAACAAGATGATGGAATGGTCGTCGAAATATGACCTGCACATCCATTGCGTGCTACATTTGAACAAAGGGGACAACAATGTCCGGGGGCATATAGGTACGGAGATGAGCAACAAGGCGGAGACCGTGCTGGTCATCAGCAAGAACAGCGAGCAGCCGAACATTAGCGAGGTACATGCGCTGCACATCCGGGAGAAAGAGTTCAAGCCCTTTGCCTTTACGGTCAACGAGAGCGGCCTGCCGGTTCTCGCAGAAGGACGCCTGTCCGACAGCCTCCCATGCGCGAAACCCAAACAGCGGACGGGATTTATGGATCTGACCGTAGAGCAGCACCGGGAAGCCCTCTCCTCCGCATTCGGGGACAAGCCCATCCGCGGATTCGAGAATATGCTGCAGGCTATGATGGTCGCCTACGAGACCATCGGGTTCAAGCGCGGGCGGAACGTGATGGTGAAGCTGCTGCAATACCTGACGGACACCCTGAAACTGGTCGTCAAGCGGGACAAGCTTTTCTACTACGACATGTCCCCTGCGGAAACCATGCTTTTCGAAGAAGAATGATGCCGGGCGCGGGCCTATATAATTCAGTTTAATTTAGTATCTATCTATATAGGGTTATAAACCAAACTAAACTGGTTTTGTGCAAACAAGTGAAAAGAAACAGCCATGAACATAGAAGAAGCAAAAAGTGTGCGTATCGTGGATTTCCTGACCCGGCTCGGGCACCATGCGCAGTATGTAAAATCGGAGCAGTACTGGTATCTCTCGCCGCTGCGGAAAGAGGTCTCACCTTCGTTCAAGGTCAATGACCGGGAAAATGAATGGTACGACTTTGGTGAAGCGATCGGCGGTGACCTGGTGGAATTGGGAAGGTACCTTTGCGGAATGGGAAGCGTGAGCGAGGCACTTGCCTACATCGAACGGACTGCCGGTAATGCCTCTTTGCCGAGGATACGGTTGCCTGCCGCTCTGCCCCGTCCGGTGGAAGCCGACATGAAGAACCTGATGGTCATTCCTCTACGACACCATGCTCTGCTCTCGTATCTCCAGTCGAGGATGATTGATGCGGACATCGGACGGATGTTCTGCAAGGAGATCCATTACGAACTGCGCCAGCGGCATTATTTCGCACTGGCCTTCGGAAACGTCTCCGGCGGCTTCGAGGTGCGCAACGCCTACTACAAGGGGTGCATCAACAGCAAGGACATATCCCTGATACCGCACCTGCACGGTGAAGTGCAGAGCTGCATCTGCCTGTTTGAGGGATTCATGGACTTTCTATCCTACCTGACACTCCGGCAGATGAAGGACAGCACCGTCTGTATCGACGTACCCTGCGACTACCTGGTGATGAACTCGGTCGGCAACCTCAGAAAGACGCTGGCGCATCTGCAAGGTTACGGACAAATCCACTGTTACCTTGACAATGACCTTGCCGGGCAAAAGACAGTGGAGACCATCGCTGGACTGTATGACAGCCGTGTCTGCAACGAGTCCGTCCGCTACACCGGCTACAAGGACCTGAACGACTACCTGCGTGGAAAAAGACTGTAGTTCATCGGGATTACATCTGTCAATGGATAAAGGAAACGGCATGGCTTCAGAAATAGAGTACTCCGAATAACCCATTGATGTGCGCATAATAAAGAGGACAACTTGTAAGAGTTGTCCTCTATTTATTTTCCGACCTTTCTTGTTTTGTCCTTCAAATATTGATTAGAATATGATTTTTGAATATGATTTTAAGATTTTGGAGAAATCTTATATAAAAGCATATTGATTTATAGACAATCTTTTCGCAATTACAATTATCCGTCTTTATTTTGCGAATCATATTTATATAATAATAATATTAAATAAACGATATGAAATCATATTTTATTTTCATCATTGTCCTTACAGTAGTCTATGCCATTTATTATGCGGTCATCATCGTACAGGACCTATACGGAAAAAAGGGAACAGACAAACCGAAAGAAGAGGTGTTTGACCTCGGCGACCCGGAAGAGGAACAGAGTGTCACGGTAACGGAAAGCGACACGGGCTTCCATGTGGGTGACGAGCAGTATGAAACGGAGGTCGGATTCGCTGTCATGCCTGCACCACAGGAGGCAGAGCGTGCCGGTGGCACCGGGGAAACTGCCATGGAAGAGAAACTGGAACGCCTGAAGGCCCGGATGGAGGAGCAGATGGAAGAAACCACGCCCTACCTGTCAGACGCATTCACGAATGAAGAACTCTACAGGGCCATGATTGCCAAAGGCAAGACAGACAACCGTCCGGAACTGGAATGGAAACCTTTAAAAGACCGATTGTAGCATGCCGAGAACAAGAAAAATACTGTGTCTGCTGTGCCTGATCCCCTCTGCGGCAATGGCCAAGAGCGGCAGCGTAAACTACAGCTGGGGTGCGGATGCGCTGGCGACGATGCACGACTTCGTGGTAACGATGATGCTCTATGTGCTGTATGTCTGCTACGCTATCGCCTCCGTGTTTGTGGTTGTTTCCGCACTTCAGATCTATATCAAGATGAATACGGGCGAAGACGGTGTGGTGAAATCCATCGTTTCACTGGTCGGAGCCTGTCTCTTCATCATCGGAGCCTCCATTGTATTCCCGGCTCTTTTCGGCTATCGCATATAGACCGACAAACCATAAGAAGCAGTCAAAACAGCAATAAAAAAACAATAAGTATCACTCAAAAACAAAGACAAGTATGTTGAAGAAAATCAAAAAGATGAGCCGCAAGGCCAAAGAGAGTTTCAAGAGAGTATCGAACAAGGCAGTCCTGCTTGCCCTGACCCTGGCGGGCGGTATTCCGGCTATGGCCCAAAGCACGGCCGGAGACTATTCGGCCGGTACGACGGCCCTGTCCACTGTAGCAGAGGAAATCGTGAAATATGTGCCGGTCATGGTCAAGCTCTGCTATGCCATTGCAGGTGTGGTAGCCATCATCGGAGCCATATCAGTGTATATCGCCATGAACAACGAGGAACAGGACGTCAAGAAGAAGATCATGATGATTGTGGGTGCCTGCCTCTTCCTGATTGCGGCTGCCCAGGCGCTGCCCATGTTCTTCGGCATTGACATCTAAAACTAAAAAGGCGATGAAGGGCAGTGAGGAACATTATCCGGACTATCCGCTGTTCAAGGGGCTGCAGCAGCCTCTGGAACTGATGGGACTGCAAGGCCGCTATATCTATTGGGCGGCAGGTGTGGCGGGAGGAGCCATTGCCGGCTTCATCGCCGCCTACTGTCTGGCCGGCTTCGTAGCCGGGCTGGTCATACTGGCTGCCGTCCTGTCGGGAGGCATCGTACTGATCATCCTCAAGCAGCGGAAAGGCCTGCACAGCAAGAAAGTAAAGCAAGGCGTGTATGTGTATGCCAGTTCACGCCAAATCTGACAGCAGAAGAAAAACCATCACGGCAATGTGTGTGGCTGATTGATTGTTGAAAGCGGGCGGGTCCGCCTCCAGCCGAGGCAGACCTGCCCTGATTTAATTTAAAGACTATCATAATGACCCTATATGTTATCTTATTTTTTATCGCCCTATGCGCAGGCATGGCCGTATCGGTCTATGCGTTCGGCACAGGAGGCAAACGCAAGCGTATCTTCCAGGACATCTATTTTACGGTGGAGGAAACGGACGGCATAGGTGTGCTCTACACCAAGACGGGTGAATATTCAGCCGTCTTGAAGATCGAGAACCCGGTACAGAAGTATTCGGCGGACATCAACGGCTTCTATGACTTCACGCACCTGTTTTCGTCCCTGGCTCTGACGCTGGGTGAAGGATATGCCATCCACAAACAGGACATCTTCGTGAGGAAACGCTTCGAGCAGGAAATGGAGGGCAACCGGGAGTTTCTCTCGGAATCCTACTTCCGCTACTTCAAGGGACGGCCCTACACGGACAGTCTCTGCTACCTGACTATCACGCAAGAAGCGAAGAAAAGCCGCCTGTTCTCCTTCGACAACAGGAAATGGCGCGACTTCCTCGTGAAAGTCCGCAAGGTACACGATCAGTTGCGTGACAGCGGTGTACAGGCCAGGTTCCTGAACAAGACCGAAGCGAGCGAATATGTGGACCGCTACTTTGCCATGAACTTCAAGGACCGGATGGTTTCCATGAGCAACTTCAAGGCGGACGAGGAAACGGTGTCAATGGGCGACAAACGCTGCAAGGTGTACAGTCTGGTGGATGTGGACTGTGCCACACTGCCTTCACTGATACGCCCCTACACCAACATTGAAGTGAACAATGCAGAGATGCCGGTGGATCTCGTATCGGTATTGGACAATATCCCGAATGCCGAGACAGTGGTATACAACCAGATTGTGTTCCTGCCCAATCAGAAGCGGGAACTGTCGCTGCTCGACAAGAAGAAGAACCGCCATGCGAGCATACCGAATCCCGGCAACAAGATGGCTGTGGATGACATCAAGCGTGTACAGGAGGTGATTGCCAGGGAGAGTCGGCAGCTGGTGTATACGCATTTCAACCTGGTGGTGGGCGTGCCTGCCGGAACGGACCTGCAGAAATGCACCAACCATCTGGAGAACGCTTTCGGACGCATGGGCATCCACATCAGCAAGCGTGCATACAACCAACTGGAGCTGTTCGTGAGTTCGTTTCCGGGCAACTGCTACAGCCTGAGCGAGGAATACGACCGGTTCCTGACACTCTCCGATGCGGCCATGTGCCTGATGTACAAGGAACGGGTGCTGCACAGCGAGGACACTCCGCTGAAAATCTATTATACCGACCGCCAGGGCGTGCCTGTGGCCATCGACATCACGGGAAAAGAGGGGAAACAGAAAATGACGGACAACTCGAACTTCTTCTGTCTCGGACCTTCCGGCAGCGGGAAGTCATTCCACATGGAGTTTCGGAGGTCAAAACAGAGGCAAATGGCAGCAAAAATGACAAATATAAACCGTTGATATACAGCTAATATGTTTTAACAAACAAGATTTTCAGCTATTGGCGTTTAGTCCTTATTGGAGTATTTTTGTACCGCAGTTGTACCACGTGAGAGGGGTCACACGGCACGGCAACCTTTCAACAGCGTACAACAGTGTTCAACAGCGTACAATAAAATTTCTTCGATAATGGACCGTCTAACGAAACAGAATTTAACAGGTCAGTCCCACTTTGATTGGGATTTGGCAGGCAAACAGTTCCTCACCATTGAGGAAGTGGCGAATCTACTGCAAGTAAGCAGCCGAACTGTATATAACCTGATATACAGGGGAACGCTCCGGGCTTGCAGGATAACGTACCACATCACACTAATCACAAAAAAGGATTTCTTCTTGATGATTAAGGAAACAACCTACTGCAAGCGCAGCGTTTCACCATTCGCAAAGCGTGGCAGAAAAACAGATGAGATAATGAAAGAAAAGATACTGAACACAGAGAATGTTTCCATTTCCCGACAAGAGGGAAAAGAGAAGCCTAAAAGCAAATCAAGCAAGCGGAAACTCATTCCTGCAAGCAACTACAAGCAGTCGGTACGTGACACGTTTACGGATGCCGGGAGCGCAGGAAGCGACCTTTATACATTGGCAGAGATATGCCAAAAGTTCGACTATACCTATGGGCGGTTTTACAACCTCCGTATGCGGTACTCCATTCCTTGTGTCAAAGCCAACTCCACCAAGTGCTTCCCGAAAGCGGAGGTGGACAAGGCGATGACAGAGGAAGCGGAACGGCTGGGCAAAGACCTTTCGGAACACTGGTACTCCTGCTTTGACATCATGCGCCTGTTCGGTTTGGGCAAGACCCAAGTGCGCAGGTTCGCACTTACCCACGGAGTAAGGACGAAACGTGCACACGGCAACAGGCTCTTTTACCTGAAAGCCGACTGGGATGCAGCCCGAAAGGATGCGGAAAAGAGAAGCGCAAGCACGAAAAGCAAGCGTGAAGAAGAACCCGTCTATAAACGGACACAGTAACAATAAACAAAACACATAACGGTATGACAAACATTTGCACGAAAGTAACAGTAAGGAAACGCCCCATCAAAAATGGGCAGTTGTCGCTCTATTTGGATTTCTATCCACCTGTAAGACATCCCAAGACAGGTAAGCCGACAAGGCGTGAATATCTCGGCATCTATATCTATGCCAACCCGGCAGAGAAGTTTGAAGCCGAGTTCAACAAGACCATGCTCCGTAATGCGGAACTAATCAAGTGCAAGAGGACGGAAGCCATCATCAACGAGGAGTTCGGCTTTCTTGACCGCAACAGGGGCAAGGAGAGCTTTCTTGATTACTTCCGCTCCAAGATGGCTGACGATGACAATTTCAGAAATTGGAACACCGCCTACAAGCATTTTGAGAAGTATTGCGGTGGCAGTTGTACATTTGACGATTTGTCTTTGGACTATTGCCAAGGCTTCCTGACTTATCTGCTTTCCCTCACTACGCAGACCAAAGGCAAGATGATGGCATCATCAGCCAACAACAACCTGAACAAGTTGAAGTGTGTCCTGCGGTTGGCTTATGAGGAGAAGCGTATCAGGGAGAATATCGCCCCACGGCTGAAACACGCGAAGGTAGCCGACACAAGGCGTGAGTTCCTGACCCTTGAAGAAGTGAAGATGCTTGCCGACACCCCTTGTGAGAAGCCTGTCATTCGGACAGCCGCCCTTTTCTCCTGCCTTACAGGGTTGCGCATCAGCGACATCATCCGTTTGCAGTGGGAGAACATAGTAAAGGCTGCCGATGGCGGTTGGTGTATGCACATCGTAACCAAAAAGACACGGACGGAAGCTGTTCTGCCGCTGTCAGACGAGGCTCTTGCCTTATGTGGCGAGCGTTCAAGCGGACAGGTATTCAGGGGGCTGACACAGACCATTCTCCCATTATACCTGAAAGATTGGATAAAGTCAGCGGGCATAACCAAGCACATCACATTCCATTGTTTCCGACACACCTATGCAACCCTGCAACTTGCCGCCGGAACTGACCTTTATACCATATCCAAGATGCTTACCCACAGCAACGTGGGAACGACACAGGTATATGCCGATGTGGTCAATGACTTGAAGCGAAAGGCTTCCGAACAAATCTCTCTCAAATGACAGTAACATCAAGCAAAGAAAGGGACAACCATATATGGATAAGATTACATTTGAACAACTTCCCCAAGCGGTCTCCATCCTGATAGAAAAGGTCGGACAGCTTTCCTCCAAGATAGAGGACATTCTGAAAAAGACAACACAGCAGCAAGGCGAACAACGCAGGCTTCTTAATTTGGACGAGCTTGCCACCCTGCTTGACAAGTCCGCTTCCACCATCTATGCCATGACTTCCGAGAAGCGCATCCCATACCACAAGAGGGGCAACAAGCTCTACTTCTTTGAGGATGAAATCATCCGATGGATTGAGCAGGGAGGAACGGCAGGAACAGGTACGGAAAGCGACTTCAACAGTCGGCTTGATGAGTTGCGCAACGGCAAGAAACGCAAGCCAGGCTCAATCACAAACAGGTGACCATTGTACCACCCTAATATCATAGATTATGTGCAAGAATACAGAACACATTCACTACTGTACCATTCTCTCTGCCGAGCAATGGAATTTTCTTTTGGACGGCAAATCATCCGTCCACAGATTGAGGTGTCTGCACAGGCTGATGACCGATGCGGTGCGCACGAAAACATCCTACCATATCAAGGGCATTCAGGTTGTCTTGGAGGTGGGACAGGCAGCAGCTTCCGATGTGGAGTTGTCGGCATACTTGGACTGTAACCGCAAGACGGTCGGAAAGCTCATTGACAGTTTTAACAGGCTGGATATGCTGACCACCCGAACCAACAACCGCACTTCCATACACACCCTGCATTTCCTTACAGGGTGGTATGTGGACGGTGTACTTATTACCAATCCCCATTACGCCAAGCCAACGGCTAACGCCAATGGGCAGAATGGCGATGTACGGACACCTAATCTTTGTAAAGTGCAGCCTGAAGAAATGCCGCCTACAGTTCAGAGCAACCGCCTAAGCCTGACGCAGGAAGCGGACAGCATGGAAGCCGAAGAAGCACTTCTTTCTTCTTCTTCCCTCTGTTCGTTTGTAACATCTTCCCAAGCCGACAATAAGACAAAAGCTGATGATTACCCATTGCTGACCGACTTGCTCATGGAGGAAGATAACGGCATCTCTCTTGATTTTGAAGAAGATATAGCTCACAGGGAGATAATGCCGTAGAAAGCCTACAAATGACACATGGCGGTATGCAGGGCATCTTCCTTTCCATAGACCACAGGTAAGGCGATGGGCTGGTTTTAAGCGGTACTCCGTTGTCGTGTGGTGATTGACTGGGCTTGCCCAGATATAGCCCACTATAACTTCTCCGCTGCGCTCCCGAAGTTGTGGGCTCTCCCGAGGGGCTTATGGCTCTGCCCTAAGAACCCGGCAAGGACTGTCAGCCCTATGCAACCCGACCAAAGAGTGACCCTCTCTTTGGAAACTCCGCTCATTGGTTTCCACCCCTGAGAACCCCGGGCAGGAAGTGACCCTCTCCCTGCACCCTCCGATTAAGGCTCTGCCCTAATGACCCGATATTGGGAAACAACAGTATAACAAATCAACTCCTATGGCACAAAAGACATCCATCAACATCAAGCCTTGCAATACAGGCAGCAGTGAAGAACATAACAGACGGAAAGCCGAATACCTTGCCCGTATCAACAAGGAAAGGCTCTACATACGCACCGACCTCATGGCTTCAAATGAGGCATGGATAGCACCTGAATTGGGCGGCAGCTCATTGGCTGACCGCTACAACCAGATTGCCCGAATGGTCAAGGAAAAGACAGGACGGGCGATGCAGACAAAGGAACGTGAACGGGTGAACAAAAAGACAGGTAAGGTGACCATCGTCCGTGGCAGTACCCCACTTAAAGAGGGTGTGGTTGTAATCAACGGCAATACAACAATGGAGCAGTTGCAGCATTTCTGTGAGGTGTGTAAGGAGCGTTGGGGTATCACACCCCTGCAAGTGTTCATCCACTGTGACGAGGGGCATTACAGCAATCCGCAAGACCCTGCCACTTGGAAACCCAATCTTCATGCCCATATCGTATGGGACTGGATGAACCATGACACCGGGAAGTCATGCAAGCTGGACGAGAATGCCATGAGTGAGATGCAGACGCTTTTGGCTGAGTGCCTGGAGATGGAAAGGGGCATCTCAAAAGCCGAAACAGGCAAGAAACATTTGGAACGTACCGACTTCATCCTTGCCAAACAGAAGCAGGAAGCGGAGCAAGTCAAAGCGGAAAAGGAAGCCGCCCTCTCAGCCAAAGAGAAAGCCGAAGCCGAGCGGATTTCCATTGAGAGCGAGAACAGGAAAAGAGAGGAATACCGCCTCTCCCTTGACGGTGAGATTGCCGACAGGGAGAGGCGGCTTAAAGACGAGCGCAAGACGAAAGTGGACAGCATACTGGATAGTGTCGGCAGTCTTGTCGGGGTCGGAAAGTCCGTAACGGTCGAGAAAGAGAATACCCGGCTCAAAGCGGAGAACGAACGCATGAGAAAGGCTTTCCCCGTGGCTGTAAGGAACAGGGCAGAGGAACTGACAAAGGTATTGGTCGAGGAAAAGCAGGATGCCGAAGCCGAACGTGACAGGGCTTTGGAGCAGAACCGCACACTTGTCATGGAGAGGGACAACGCTGTCGCCCGGCTTGATAGTCAAAGGGCAAACGAGCAGCAGCGTGTTGAAAATGCGGTCAGACTTGCCAAAGCTGAAAAAGACAGAACCATCCGTCTGTTGCAAAATGCGTTAAGGACGAGTAAGGAGGTGTTACACATCATTGCTGATATACTTTATGCTGCTAACGATATTTTCAAACGTGCCGTGGATGCAATCATCCATTACGGCACGGAGAAATACAAGTCCATATTCGCCAATGATGAAGCAGCAGATATCAAGAACGTGATGCAGGCTTACGGCAAGACAAAAGAACGGCAACAGGCAGTTGGTTCTTGGCTATGCGACTATGCCGATAGCCTACAACCTTTTGACAAAATGAAACATCGGCAGACCTACAAGGAAGTTGCCGATGTTGCGAATGGGGCGTATGATTGGAAGATTGAAAGAAATAAAAATAAAAGCTTGGGATTGTAGAATTTCGATGCTTTGATTGTAAGCTACAATTATACCATCTCAACATTTCTTCACTAATCCAATTGGTATATTTCTTCAAATATTAAATCTAATTTTGATGCATAATAAGAAATGTCCTCATTCTCATGTATAGCCTTAATCAAAAGATTAATGATTGTATTTACATCTTCTAACTGTTTGTTAGATGGTGCAATAAATGGAATCTTTTTTATGTAATTTGCTGAATTGTTTGTTGATGGATTAATAGCAGAAATCAATTTGGTACATACGGAAGAGTTGAAGAATGCCAAAAGATAATTGGTTAAATTCTCCTGATGTGGGAAAACACCAACAATAGATTGGTCAAAAAGCCTGCCGTCAATTAAAGCTGCTGTTAATTTAACAGAACGTATCATTGGTATTGCTATTCCATTTTTTTTGAAATAATAAGATGAGTTTTGAAATCTGCACTTTTTACTAGCTCTATACTCTGTTATAGCATTTACAGACCAATTCATAAACCAGTCATTAGGCTTTATATAGCTTCTGTTTCCACCTTTTACAATGGGAACGTAATGAGCATTCCCCTCTATCCCGTTAATTTTCTCATTCTCGGACAAATGGGATTCGTACACATCATCTGCTGATGCTAATGTGTATTTTTTTGCGTTTTTTAAATCTGAACTGATAGGTCTCAAATAAATTTTATCATTGCCTGAATAAAAGCCTGTTACACAACTAGCTATATCGCCAATGCGTTGTGTCGTAACACAGTTAATTAATTCCTGAACTCTATCACTTGAATTGAAAAAGAATGCAGAGGATATATTATTAAAAATATCAGACTGTATATATTCTTTTTTTATTCCCTTGTGTGGATTATTCAGGTCTTCTACACTTGTAAAATTTGTTCGTATATAAAAAGTATTATTCATGTTGGAAACCACGTTAGATGATTTTTCCAATGTTATAATACATAAATTGGCATATCCAAAATTTATACCAGGAAAATAAGATGATGGGAACATAGATAGTTCCTTTATCTTAGAATGCTTTAATATGTATTGTCTAATACTATAATGTCTATGTAATGACAAAAAAGTATCAGGTATTATAAAGGATAGGATACCTCCTTCTTTTAAGCATTCTATACAAGCATATAAGAAAAGCGTATAGCTTTCTTTTATATATAGATTAGGGTAAAACTTACTTAATATGTCTTTTTTATCTTCGCTATTTCTCGCACCATATGGGGGGTTTCCAATAATTTTATCAAACCGTAATTTGCGAGAAACAACATCTTCATCTAATAATGTATCTGTTGATTTTATTCGGATATTTTCATTTTGAACATATTTATGCTTTAAAATAGTTACAGCTTCAGGATTTAATTCAAAGATGCTTATATTAGCTGATGGTGATAAAGATAGCATTTTATCTACAAATACACCGTCACCTCCACAGGGCTCAAAAATAGAGTCTTGTGGATTTAGATTAAGCATGTTTGTCATGTAGTCCAAGATGGGCTCAGACTTAGTGTAATATGATTGATAGCAACTATTTTCAGACATAATTACCAAATTAAATAGCTTTCTAGATTTTTCTTCTCTATTGTAGAACGCATTATAGGCGAAAAATCTTCCAACCAATTAATATTACTTTCTATCCATTTATGTATATCAAATCCCGAGTATCTTAATATCTGATTATAAGTTTCAATGCCACAGAAGGTAGACCAAACGCCAGAATTTTGAAGTGTATTGAGATAATGATTATTCTCAGTTGACCTAACGAAAATCAAACATTCAAAATCTTCATCTTCAATATTTTGGTAAATACTACCTACCAATAATAGTCTGTTAGTATTGCCTTTTTCGTTAGAACCAAAACCACTTTTAAAATCGACGATATATTTCTTTGTGCCATCTGTAAAATGCAAATCACATTCTAATTGAATTTCACCTGATGTCACTAAATTCCATACCTTGTCATAATACTTTCTTAATTGGACTTTTTCATCTTCAGTTATGGTAAGACCAGAAATGTATTCTTCTATTTCACTAGTCAAATTCTGTTTTACTTCTGAGAATAATGGCGGAATGAATAATGTAATATTATTAATTGGGTATTGAAAACATAACTTGCAGAAAGGTTCCCAAAGCTCACCAACACGACGTGAAAAAGCCATGTAATCATATTCCCAAACCGAATTTCTAGTTTCCAACATGACTACATCATTTGCATACGTTATCATCAGAATGCACTCCAACAATTCAGAGTTATTCCATAATTCTTTCCGAGCTTGGTCTAATAATATCTCAATTAAATTATCCTTACTTTTAATAATAGCATGATTCACTGCTTGTGCCTTTTTCTTAAAGTCTGCCGCAGAATAAGTCAATGCAAGTTCACTTAGAGTTTCGCTAGCTCTGCTTCGAAAGTAATCCAAGAGCATCTGTTTGTTATATCGCAAATCTTTATTTATTCTCATTTCTTGACATTTTAATTAGTGCTGTTGCTTTTGATAGGATTAAATCTGAAATATCACAATTCAAAGTGAGAATTTTGTCAGCGAGCCATAGTGAGCGCAATTCGTCTATGCTTACATTTAATAACGAAGAAAGCGGTTCAAGATAATCATATCTTACATTCCGTTCACCCTTTTCTATCCTGCAATACATTGGGGTATTTATCCCAAGTTCACTTGCAATTTGTTTTTGAGGTAAACGCATTGCTATTCTCAATTGACATATTCTATTTGATAATAATTTTGCACTCATAACTCTATCTTATAAGCATTTCAGCGTGCAAAGATACCAAAAAATTGCCATTTTGAGGAAACTTTTAATCTTAAATTTATGTGTGATTAGTATTTTGTACCTGTATTGGCTTTCAGAACGTATATTTCGCTGATTTTTAGAAATAGTAAGCAATTCTTTGACAAGTATTCTGTTATTTTTCCCTCGCTTCGTTGAATGAGCGATAAGATATAAATAAATCTACCATCTGTTAAGTTTCTGTTAAATTTCCACTTTTCTATAGCTTATTTTTCTCTGTCAATTCTACCATTTACAATGCTAATTCCATATCGTTTATAGACAAAACAAACTTGTACCGTTATTTTTCCATATCACTGATTATCAACGCATAAACTCTTATCATATGAATTCCACATGAACAGTGTGGTCAGACAGCTGCATGAGCAGGGAACGGATGTGGTGATGGTGGACACGGGAAACTCCTATGAGGGACTTTGCGAATACCTCGGTGGGAAATACATAAGCTACACCGAGGAAAAACCCATCACCATGAACCCTTTCCGCATCCGCCGGGAAGAGATGAACGTGGAGAAGACAGGGTTCCTGAAGAACCTGGTCCTGCTCATCTGGAAAGGGGCACAGGGTACGGTCACGCAAACGGAAGACCGGCTGGTGGAACATGTCATCACGGATTACTACGATGCCTATTTCAACGGTTTCGAAGGCTTTACTCCCCGGCAACGGGAAGACCTTCGCCAAAGCCTTTTCATCGACGAGCGCAACAGCAAGGAACACGAGAAGGAAAGCGAACAGGAACGGGCCGTCCGCATAGAGGGCATCATCAACAAGATTGAGAGCCGCCGCAAGAAACTGAAGGTGAAGGAGCTGTCATTCAACTCATTCTATGAATATTCGGTGCAGCGGCTTCCTGACATCTGTGAGGAAAACCGCATCACGGACATCGAACTGGCGACCTACCGCTATATGATGAAAGACTTCTACCGGGGCGGCAACCACGAGAAGACGCTGAACGAGAACATGGACAGCTCGCTGTTCGACGAGACCTTTGTCGTCTTTGAAATCGACAGTATAAAAGATGATCCGCTGCTTTTCCCGCTGGTCACACTCATCATCATGGATGTGTTCCTGCAGAAAATGCGTATCAAGAAGAACCGCAAAGTGCTGGTCATCGAAGAGGCATGGAAAGCCATCGCTTCACCGCTGATGGCCGAATACATCAAGTTCATGTACAAGACGGCCAGAAAATTCTGGGCATCGGTCGGTGTCGTCACCCAGGAGATACAGGACATCATCGGCTCGGAAATCGTGAAGGAAGCCATCATCAACAACTCGGACGTGGTCATGCTGCTCGACCAGAGCAAATTCAAGGAACGCTTTGACACCATCAAGGCGATTCTCGGACTGACAGATGTGGACTGCAAGAAGATATTCACTATCAACCGCCTGGAGAACAAGGAGGGCCGCAGTTTCTTCCGCGAGGTGTTTATCCGCCGGGGGACGACCAGCGGTGTGTACGGTGTGGAGGAACCGCGGGAGTGCTATATGACCTACACCACCGAGCGGTCGGAAAAGGAAGCCCTGAAACTCTACAAGAAAGAGCTGCAATGCAGTCACCAGAAGGCTATCGAAGCCTACTGCCGGGACTGGAATGCCAGCGGCATTGACAAGTCCCTGCCTTTCGCCCGGAAGGTCAACGAGGCGGGACGGGTATTGAACTTAACGACAAAATCATAGCCATCATGAAAAAAGAAAGGATTCTGATTGACCTGTCTCTCGGTTTCGGCCTGGCTGAAATGGGATTCGAAAGCTGCCTGACAAGGGAGGATGTCAGCATTGACCATCCGGAACTCAACCGCCTCACCATCCGTGATTTCTGTATGCTGTCCAGGAAACGGCTGCTCTCGGACTACGGTCTGGCTCCGGAAAAGGTATCGGCCGTCGAACGGCTGCTGGCGCAGTATTCACTCCGGCTGGGTATGCCGGAAGCTGAACTCGATGCATACCTGGACCGATATTACAGAGACAACCCCAGAGAAAAGGAGTTCTACGACCTGTGCGACAGCATGAACCGCAGGCCGCTCTTCGACGAAGAGCGATTCCGTGAGGAACTGAGAAGGGAACTGAACAGCAGCCCGCTGAGCGGCAACAGGCTGAACGATCTGGGATGGCAACGCTACCACACCATACGTGAGGCCTATCTGGGCCAGCCCTGGTACATGAGATGGTTCTGTTCCTACAAGACACGGATGAGAAGAGCCATCGGGGATGCCTATGCCATTCATGAGATGTTCTGCCGGCTGGTGACGGAAAACTGCCTTGAAACCGAACGGTGGCATTTCGAGCAGAGGGAAATGAACAAGATAACAGAGAGATAAAAAGATGATGAAACGACTGTCGTTTGTCCTGATCGTACTTGCGCTCACTTTCGTGCAGCGTATCCATGCCCAGTACTACAGCGTGAACTATGACGCGCGTACCGTAGCGGCCATGGCTGCCGCCTTCGGTACGGAGGCCTTGGCCGAAAGCTACTACCGGGAGCAGGTCGATGACATCCTGAAGCACTACACGGCAGCGGAGGTGGCAGCAGCGGGAATCTTTGCATCCAAATTCTTGGAGCACAAGGCTCTGTCTGACCTCGGCATCTGGAGCAGCAGTACGGAGAATTACTACTACCGGCGCATCTATCACATGGTGGCGGAGAAGATCATGCCCAAAATCTGGGTAGTGGCCAAACTGATGCTGCGCTCGCCACAGACCGCCATCCACTGGGGCAGCTACCTGGTGAAAGTCTGTGACGATACCAAGAACCTGTGCATGCAGTTCGAGAGCATCGTGACCAACAGTTCGCTGAGCTTCAAGGATATCGCCTTTCTGGAAATCAACCGGGAGGTGGCCGCCCTGCTGAACCTCTCGGAGCTGGGAGGCATCCGGTGGGAACAGCTGATGGACAACCTGGCCCGCGTGCCGGAGAACTTCACCAAGGAGCACTTGGCAGGTGATCTTGACAAGCTGTATGAAATGGGTGTGGGACTGGCTACCTCCGGGGTGGAAAACCTCGGAGACGCCCTGCTGCAAACCAGCGCGTTCCACGACCTGATAGGCGGAAAAATCAGCGAGATAGGCAATCTGTACGATCACTACGGAGACTTGTTCGAACAGGCGGAAAACGGCGTGGGAGGCCTGCTGCTGGATGTGGTGGGCGGTGCGGACAACGTGGCCGGACTGTTCGACTTCGGCAACTATGACCTCACGTCCTGGATGACGGATTACCTGGACGAAGGGATGGGAAACTACTACACGCAACGGTGGTACATCGCCCGGCGCGAACAGGGAAGCGTTGCGCTGTGCGACTACTATCCGCCGACGGACGACAACAGCATCCTGAACGGAAGTGCCTGGACCCGCTTCCAGACGGGTGACGCGAACTTCTACCCCAACGCCTCGCAACGGGAACAGACCCTTGCCAACTCGGAACACCATGCCGGATGGTCGAGGAGCCGGGTGCAGCAGCTCAACGGCAGCAACGACGGAAACACCTACAGCATCAGCTATCGGATGCAGTCCTACATCATCAAGAAAGGCAAGAAGCAGACGAAAAAGGCGTACGCCTACGAAATACACGTGACCCAAAGCTGGAACCGAGAAACCGTGGTGTATGAAGAAGTGTTCGATTCGTACTCGATGGATCTGAACACTTTCAAGGCACAGCTGAACGCGCGTCTCTCGGAGTTCAACGACAACGAGGAGGGCTACGTGTACTACATCGCATCCGATGGCCGGAACTACTATCAGGCAACGGACGCAGGGAAGCTGCAGGGATGTGAGAGCGTCACCATCAGTGTGACCTGTTCGGACGGAGCCACCTTGGGACAAGGCTCGACACAGTACAAGTGCCGCAAGTGCGGAAGCTCACTGAACGCCCATTCAAAAGAATGTGTCATGCAGACCACCGTCACGGAGAACGAGCTGGACTTCTCGGAACTCGACGCCCAGATACAGGAGGCGGACAGCCGGGTGGCCGCGCTGGAATCGCAGGTCACCACCCTGGAACGAGAGAACGAAGACCTGCTGAAGAAAATCGCCGGGGCGAGCGTGGAGGATGCCGCCAGATACCGCCAGCAGTACAATGCCAACCGGAAACGGATAGAGGAACTGGAAAGCGAACTGACAGCATGGCGGAAAAAGCAGCAGGACTACAAGGCTGCCCGGGAGGAAGCGGCCGGTGACAACAGCGTGCCGACCGATGACTACTACCGTCTGCCGGCCATCATGCAGGACTGCAGGGCGGCCTACAGCCTCAAGTGGAAAGACGGCGGGACCTGGAACGGCTATACGTTCGTCCGCAAGGCGACCATGCCGAACATCAACGGTGAAATCACGTTCAGCGCGACTCTCTCGATCGCCCGCAAACCGAAGTACTTCCTCGGTATCAAGATACACAGGGCCATCATCCAGATAAGCTGGGAACTGACCTCGTCGTACACGGACACGCATGTCGCCGACGTGCTGACGCTCGATGCAAGTCTGTCGGACGAGGAAAAGACGCGGATGGTGAACGAGCGCATTTCGGAAATAGCCCGGGAGCATCCCGACTGTAAAATCACGACGGAATATGCCCGTAACGAGCCGATGGAAGAGGAACCTGCCGGTGACGTGTACCACCTGCTTTGGTCAAGCGACCGCCTGGAAATCGCCCGGGAGGTGGACAGCCGTATCACAAAGATATATGCTGATCTTGTATCGCTGGAAAAGATGATGCACTACAAGCGGAGCATCATCGACGTGCTGAAGGACGTGCTGCCGGAACTTGACACGGACGAGGGACGCAGGCTCACGCTCGTGGAAGAATGCCATGACCGGTGGGTGGAGAACGCACGGGCATCCCGTAGCGGACGAAGCGGAAGAAAGGAGGTACAGCCATGAAACGCATACTGCTGGCCGCCCTGATGCTGCTCGCCCTGATGTCCGGTAAGCTCCGGGCACAGGTGACCTTCGACATCGTATCGGTGGAAGCCTACATCCATGACCACAAAAAGCAGCGCAGCCTGCTGCTTGCCCGCAGCACGCTGGAGTACAGCAACAAGCTGCTGCATGAATACAGCCGTGAAGAAGTGGACGGCTACAAGGAGCTGAATGTCGATCTCGACCGCTACACCCGTGCCTTTGACGTCATCGACGTGATGTACCAGTCCCTGCGCACGGTACTGAACGTGAAGGACACCTACCGGACGGTAAGTGACCGTATCGGTGACTACAAGACCATGCTGGAAACCTTTCACGAGAAAGTGCTGAAACGCGGGAAAGCGGAAGCGTCGGACCTGCTGATTATCACCGTCAACGAAAAGGCGATACGGAACATCGCCCGTGAAGGCGAACACCTCTACAAATCGGTGAGCGACCTCGTGCTGTATGCCACGGGAGCGGCAGCCTGCTCGACCAATGACCTGCTGATGGTGCTGGAGAACGTGAACCGGTCTCTGGACAGTATCGAACGGCATCTGAACCGGGCCTACATGGAGACATGGCGTTACATACAGGTCCGCATCGGCTATTGGAAAGCGAAGATTTACCGGGAACGTACCAAACGCGAAATTGTCGAAGGGGCTTTCGGGCGGTGGCGCGGTGCAGGACGACTGGATTATTAACGAACGATAAAAGGGAAAAGAAATGAAACGAACATTGCTACTGATGACGACCGCCCTGCTTGCCGCAGCCACGGTCAGGGCGCAGTCCGTGACCTACAACCACGATGCACCGAAACGGAACCAGATTACGGTGATGGAAACGGGTACGGGCGCACTCACGCCTGAATTTTACTACACGCTGCTGCACCGTAAGTACAAGAAATCGGCAGCTGCCAAAAACAAGCTGTCGTTCCGCACACTGGCCGGGGTGAACCTCTACAACCAGACGGATGAAGCAGAGGAAATAGACTCGGCACTGGTGAGCCGGGCGAAAATCGAGGCCCTGAATGTGGCCGACCGCCAGATAGACCTGGCATGGCTGGCCGAGGGTGACAAGGTCAAAGGACAGATGGACAGGCTCGAACGAAATATCGACCGTATCATTCCCTCCGGCGGCACACCGGAAGACCGGGCGCGGTGGACGGAATACTACCGCATCTACCAGTGTGCACTCACGGCAACCCGCGAGGCCTATATGCCCAATGCGCAGCGGAAGAAGGAATACCTGCGCATCTACGAGGATGTGGCAAAGCAGAACGAGATTCTCATCGGCTACCTTGCCCGGAGACGGAATGCAACCCGGACAGAAACCCTGCTGAATGCCACTGCCGGACGCACCCTGGACAAAGGAAGCATCGTCCGTGATGCAGTGAGCAGGTGGAACGAATTGCGCTTTGCCGCATCCGGATCGCAGTCCGGAGGAAACGGTGACACCGGTGAGGGAGACGAAACGGTAAACAGAAACTAAAAAAAACGAACATACTTATGGCAGATGGAAATATACTCTCGGATTTCGGCATCAACATCCTGGAAGAAGAGATAGACGACGTGATTTTTCAGACCAACGAGTTCCTGACCGATGCGACCTTCACCGGCTCGCAGGGACCGTTCTGGTGGATCCTGCAGATGTGCATGGCACTGGCCGCCCTGTTCGCCATCGTGATGGCAGCGGGCATGGCCTACAAGATGATGGTGAAGCACGAGCCGCTGGACGTGATGAAACTGTTCCGCCCGCTGGCCGTCTCCATCATCCTCTGCTGGTGGTATCCGCCGGCAGATACCGGCATGGCAGGCAGCGGAAGCAGCTGGTGCTTCCTGGACTTCCTGTCCTACATACCGAACTGTATCGGCTCGTACACGCATGACCTCTACGAAGCGGAAGCCACCCAGATAGCGGACAAGTTCGAGGAGGTACAACAGCTCATCCATGTGCGCGACACGATGTACAACAGCCTGCAGGCACAGGCGGATGTAGCCCACACAGGAACATCCGACCCCAATCTGATAGAGGCCACCATGGAGCAGACGGGCGTGGACGAGGTGACGAAAATGGAGAAAGACGCGGCCGAACTGTGGTTCACCTCGCTGACGGCAGGTGTCATCGTGGGCATCGACAAGATTATCATGCTCATCGCCCTGATTGTCTATCGCATCGGCTGGTGGGCAACCATCTACTGCCAGCAGATCCTGCTGGGCATGCTGACGATATTCGGTCCGATACAATGGGCATTCTCGCTGTTGCCCAAGTGGGAAGGTGCATGGGCGAAGTGGCTTATCCGATACCTGACCGTGCATTTCTACGGGGCGATGCTCTACTTCGTAGGATTTTACGTGTTACTGCTGTTCGACATCGTGCTCTGCATACAGGTGGAAAACCTGACGGCTATCACGGCCAGCGAGCAGACGATGGCTGCCTACCTGCAGAACAGCTTCTTCTCGGCAGGCTACCTGATGGCGGCAAGCATCGTAGCCCTGAAGTGCCTGAACCTGGTGCCGGACCTGGCAGCGTGGATGATTCCGGAAGGCGACACGGCCTTCTCGACCCGAAATTTCGGCGAGGGTGTGGCGCAGCAGGCCAAGATGACGGCAACGGGCGGCATCGGAACCGTGATGAGAGGATGACAAACCTTATAAAAAGATAGAACGATGAAAGCAAGCAAGAAACTGAAGAAATGGTACAGGGACGAACAGTTCGTCCGCTACATGCACAAGCGTGTCAACGAAGAAATGCGGCGTGCCGCAAACCAGCGGCTCACTGCGGAATACCAGGTACTGAACGACGGCTTTGACCGGGACAAACGGTATATCGCCCCGCTAACTAACTACCTGACCTACCGCCTGCAGCTGGCCAGGCTGCAGAAAAAAGTCCGGAAACGAAAACGCGGCATCTGGTGGGTGTTCATTCGGGTAATCGTACTGGGAATCTACACGGAGCACTTCCCACGGGAGTTCGAGAAGCTCCGGCAGGACCTGCTGGAGGATATCATGCCGATACTGCATGAGGAATACCTGAAATGGAGAAACAATCAGTAAACAATCAAACATAGAGAAATATGGTTATCAAGCATTTGGAGAACAAAATCCGGCTGGTGGGCATCGTCTGCACGGCTTTCCTTGTGGGATGCGTCATCATCAGCGTGTCGAGCATCTGGACTGCCCGCACGATGGTGACGGACGCACAGAAAAAAGTGTATGTGCTGGACGGCAACGTGCCCATCCTCGTGAACCGGACGACCATGGAGGAAACCCTGGACGTGGAAGCCAAGAGCCATGTGGAAAGGTTCCACCACTATTTCTTCACATTGGCACCGGATGACAAGTACATCCGCTACACGATGGAGAAAGCAATGTACCTGGTCGATGAGACGGGACTGGCACAATACAACACCCTGAAAGAAAAAGGGTTCTACTCGAACATCCTGGGTACGAGTGCGGTATTCTCAATCTTCTGCGACAGCATCGCCTTTGACAAGAAGAGCATGGAGTTCACCTACTACGGACGGCAGCGTATCGAACGCAGGAGCAACATCCTGATGCGCGAGCTGGTTACGGCAGGACAGCTCAAACGGGTGCCGAGGACGGACAACAATCCGCACGGACTGCTGATTGTCAACTGGCGTACGCTGCTGAACAAGGACATCGAACAGAAAACCAAGAGCAACTACTAAACCAATGAGCGTATGAATGTCAAAGGATTCAGGCGGATGCTGTTCGGAGAGAAGATGCCGGACAAGAACCATCCGCAATACAAGGAACGCTATGAGCGTGACGTGGATGCCGGGCGCAGGTTCGCCAGGGCGACACGCATCGACCGGGCTGCAGCCAGGGTGCAGGGTTTCGCCGACGCACACCGGACGCTGTTTCTGGTCATCGTCTTCACTTTCGTCATCGGGGCCTTTGCCTGGAACACCTACCGCCTGGTAGCGGTGTACCGCCACAGTCCGGCGGGACGCACGGCAACGGAGGTGCAGGATTCGGTGCTGAGGGAACGGCACAGGCTGCATCAGGAGGGTAAGAGACAGGAACATACAAACGGAATAACCGGACAACCGGATAATGCAAGAGATAATCATCCATCAATCAAAGACATGCAATGAAGAATCTATTGGAGAAAATCAACTGGAGACAGCCGAAGTACATGCTTCCTGCCATCCTTTACTTCCCCCTGCTCGGCGCGTCCTATTTTATCTTCGACCTGTTCCACACGGAAACCCTGGAGATAAAGGACAAGACGATGCAGACAACGGAATTTCTGAATCCCGAACTGCCGGGAGCACAGATTAAGGATGACGGCATAGGCAGCAAGTACGAGAATATGGCCAAATCGTGGGGCAAGATACAGGACTACTCCGCAGTGGACAACATCGACCGGGACGAATCCGGCAAGAAGAAGGAGGAATATGAATCGAAATACACGCAGGACGACCTCGACCTGCTCACGGAACAGGAACAAGAGAAGGCAGCGGCGGTTGAGATTGCCTCGGCCAAGGCACGGGAACAGGAAGCCCTCGCCGAACTGGAAAAAGCCCTTGCCGAAGCAAGACTGAAAGGACAAAACGCAGTTCAGCCACCGGCAGAGACTGAGACCGCCGACACAGTTCCGCCCCGGGCAACGGAAGTATCGGGAACCATCGACGAAGAGAAGCGGGCGGTGAAAGCACCGTCCGACGATGCACCGCCCAACGAGGTGGTGCGCAAGGTGAAGACCGCTTCAGATTACTTCAACACGCTGGCGAAGGATGCCCGAGAGCCGAAGCTCATACAGGCCATCATTGACGAGAACATCAAGGCGGTGGACGGCTCGCGCGTAAGGCTGCGTCTGCTCGATGACGTGGAAATCGGGAAATACGTGGTGAAACGGGGAACCTACCTTTACGCCATGGTAAGCGGTTTTTCGTCAGGCCGGGTGAAAGGCAGCATCAGCAGCATCCTGGTGGATGACGAACTGATGAAGGTTAGCCTGTCCATCTACGACACCGACGGCATGGAAGGACTGTATGTACCCAACAGCCAGTTCCGGGAAACGAGCAAGGATGTGGCGAGCAGTGCCATGTCGGGCAATATGAACATGGGAATGGGAAGCATGGGAAGCAGCCTTGCCCAATGGGGCATGCAGGCGGTGACCAATGCCTACCAGAAGACAAGCAACGCCATCAGCAAGGCCATCAAGAAGAACAAGGTCAAGCTGAAATACGGGACGTTCGTATATCTGGTGAACGGACAGGAGAAGAAAAACTAAGATGCAGGTACCATGGAAAAGGATTTGTCAAACCTTCATCTGGGAACGGATGGACTGTACTATGAGGACTATGTCGCTCCCGAAGAGCCGGGAACATTCACCGGAAAGCTTGTAAGCAGGCAATGGTGGCACCACGGCAGCCGCTTTGCCCTGATATGCAATTTCCTGACAGGGAACGGACAAAGGATTGCCCTGTTCGCCTTTCAGAAGGAGACCGGTTTCTACGGACCGAGATACGGGAAAGTCAACTTTAAGACAGCGGAGATAGACACCTGGTGGGAATGCGAGGTCCGGATGACCCGGACAGGACGCTGCACATGGATATGCGCCCAAAGGACTGACGGGCAGGAAGCCCCGGAAAGAGAAAAGGGAAAAGAAGAAACAAACGAATAACTATAATCAACGACATGGATATGAATTGGAAGAAAATCGTAATGGCATTTCTTCTGGCGGCGGGATTGCCGGCTGCACAGAACGCACTGGCGCAGACTACCTATGAAGAAATGGAACAGCTGACGGTGAACGAACAGGTAACGACCGTCATCACGGCATCGGAACCGGTGCATTTCGTGGACATCTCCACCGACAAGGTAGCAGGTGACCAGCCTATCGACAACGTCATCCGGCTGAAACCCAAGGAGGCGGGACATGAGGACGGCGAAGTGCTTGCCATCGTCACCATCGTGACGGAACGCTACCGCTCGCAGTATGCCCTGATCTACACGACCCGGATGAAGGAGGCGGTGACGGACAAGGAAATCCAGCTGCAGGAACGCAACGCCTTCAACAATCCGGCAGTGACAATGTCCACCGCCGATATGACGAGCTATGCACGGCGCATCTGGAACTCGCCTGCGAAAATCCGCAATGTGGCCACCAAAACGCACCGCATGGTAATGCGCCTGAACAACATCTACTCGGTGGGCAACTATTTCTTCATCGACTTCTCCATTGAGAACAAGACGAACATCCGTTTTGACATCGACGAGATACGGGTGAAGCTGACTGACAAGAAGCTTGCCAAGGCCACCAACGCACAGACCATCGAGCTGACACCCACGCTGGTGCTGGAACCGGGTAAGACGTTCAGACACGGATACCGGAACGTACTGGTCGTGAAGAAGCTGACCTTCCCGAACAACAAGCTGCTGACCATCGAAATGACGGAACGGCAAATCAGCGGTCGTAACATCAGCCTGAACATCGACTATGAGGATGTGCTGGCGGCAGATTCGTTCCACGCAGATCTATTGGAGGAGGAATGACCATGAAAAAGACGATTATCCTGATACTGGCCTGTGTGTGCATCGCTGCCAGTGCGAGCGCACAGCGAGGCAGCGGACGCCTCTCGCTCGGTGTAGGGCTGCTCTACAAGAACGGCATGGATGCGACACTTGCCTACGAACACGAGATCAACTACCGTCATGCGTGGGAATTTTTCGCCAACGGCTACCTGCAATGGGCCCAATGTGCCTCGTGCAAACATATCTGCCCGGATTCATTCTGGCGCAACTATCGCACCTACGGCTTCGGTGTGGCCTACAAGCCCTGTGTCACCCGGGGACGCAACCACTACGGCAGCCTGCGCATCGGTGCTTCGGCAGGGAGCGACACCCGGAAGTTCCTCGGCGGTCTGCATTTCGGCTACGAACACAACTATGCGCTGCGAGCCGGATGGACACTCTACTGGCAGGTAAAGAGCGATGTGATGATAAAAGGTGCGGACGTACTACGGGCAGGTGTCGTGCTGGGTGTGAAACTGCCTGTGAAATAAGGGAACATAAAAAACGGAAACTATATGATACGAAAATTACAATGGGTGGCAGCGGCAACAATAGCTCTGTTGTGTGCTGCCTGTGACGCGCATTTCGATGTGCCTGATACGGCCATACAGCCGGGGCATGTCCTCTGTACAGACGGAACGGTGTTGTCCTATACAGCGTATGAGCTGTCAGACAAGACTGCGGTAGCGGTACTGTTTGATACAAAAAATGTCGATAATGAGGAAACTAAAGAAAAATACGGCTATGCGGTTTACCTCTGGGACCTCGAACCGCTGGCCTTTGCCGACAGCCTTGGTGTTGCCCAGGGTACTTCTGCCGATCCCATAGCTTTTGACGGGAGTGTCAATACATCCAAGCTGTTTGAGGCAAAGGAAACGGCATCACCGATGGCAGAAGCGGTTTTCAGCATGTGGTGGTATGGTCAGAGTGCCTATATACCCTCGGTAGCTGAAATGCGGGTACTATACGACAACCTGGAAAAGGTGAATCCCATCATCGAGCGTTGTGGCGGTCAGCCCTTACCGGCGGACGAGGAAAATTGCTGGTATTGGACCTCCACGGAAGTGGCCGGACAGGAAAAAGTCAAGGCCTGGCTCTACTCCCTGGGCAGCGGCACAATGCACGAGACCCCGAAAAAACAGGCGCACCGGGTGCGTCCGATCATTTCATGGAACAAGTAAACCTATCAACGAACCATTAAACAGTAAACTTATGAAGATGAACGGTATTGAAGATTTTATGACACCGCAGTGTATGGATATAGCACAGCCGAACCATGGGTTCTTCGGGTATCTGCTGAGATGCAAATGCCTCTCACTGGAAGATGTCTCGGGAGATTTCATATTCATTGACGACGGAACCGATTGTTTCGTGAGATTCCCCTCCGTAAAGAGCCACAGGGAGAAAATCCGGACGGAATGGAATGCCCGCACCGGCCGTTACCATGATTTTTTCCAAGGAATGCTCTTCTACGTCAATGAAGACAGAATTGAAGACTTTGCCGATTTCATGACAGACAGTCCGGACGAGGAAATAAGACAATTCCTGCAACGCTTCATGACAGAGGTACGTGCCGCAGTCCAAACCGACATCCCGGGAATAGAACCGCTCTATGCGGTGTCGCATATCGGTCAACTTGCCAATGACGGTGGCATGCAGTGGCCTCACATCCATATCCTTTGGGGTATCAAAAAATAACAGATTAAAGCCATGGAAGAAAGTAAGGAATTGCAAGGATTCTACCGGATATTCCGTACGGTGGTGTATGTATCCGTACTGCTGGAGTTCTTTGAATATGCCATTGACCCGGCGGTGCTCGACCATTGGGGCGGCATATTGACGGATATCCACGGACGCATCAAGCAGTGGGTCATCTACCGGGACGGGAACCTGGTGTACAGCAAGATTGTGACGGTGGTGCTCATCTGCATCACCTGCGTCGGTACACGAAACAAGAAACACCTGGAGTTCAACGCACGCAGACAGGTAGTATATCCGTTGACAGGCGGACTGTTGGTGCTGGTACTCTCCATTTGGTTGTTCGGCCATAAGCTGGAACCGAGGCTCTACACCCTGCCGCTGAATATCGTTCTCTATATGGCGGCCTCCATCGTAGGCGTGGTGCTGGTGCATGTAGCCCTGGACAACATCTCGAAATTCATCAAGGACGGACTGATGAAGGACCGCTTCAACTTCGAGAACGAAAGTTTCGAACAATGCGAAGAGAAGATAGAGAACGAATACAGTGTGAACATCCCCATGCGGTACTATTACAAAGGAAAGTTCAGGAAGGGATGGATCTCTATCAGCAACTGCTTCAGAGGTACCTGGGTAGTCGGTACACCGGGTTCCGGTAAGACGTTCAGTATCATCGAACCGTTCATCCGGCAGCACTCGGCCAAGGGCTTTGCGATGGTTGTCTATGATTACAAATTTCCGACACTGGCGACCAAGCTGTACTACCACTACAAAAAGAACGAGAAACTGGGTAAAGTGCCTAAGGGATGCAAGTTTAACATGGTAAATTTTGTTGACGTGGAGTACAGTCGCCGGGTAAATCCAATCCAGGCCAAGTACATCAACAACCTCGCCGCTGCCAGTGAAACAGCGGAAACGCTGCTGGAGTCCCTGCAGAAGGGAAAGAAAGAGGGCGGCGGAGGAAGCGACCAGTTCTTCCAGACCTCGGCCGTGAACTTTCTTGCCGCCTGCATCTACTTCTTCGTGAACTATGAGAAAGAACCGTATGCGGCCGACGGCACTCTGCTGTACGCGGAGAGACGGCAGGACCCGCAGACGAAATTCTGGAAACCGACAGGTATCGTGCGTGACAAGGAGGGTGGCAACATCGTAGAACCTGCCTACTGGTTGGGAAAATACTCGGACATGCCGCATATCCTGTCGTTCCTGAACGAAAGTTACCAGACTATTTTTGAAGTACTGGAAACAGACAATGAGGTAGCTCCGCTGCTCGGTCCGTTTCAGACGGCCTTCAAGAACAAGGCGATGGAGCAGCTGGAGGGTATGATCGGTACGCTGCGTGTCTATACCTCGCGACTGGCAACCAAGGAAAGCTACTGGATATTCCACCGTGACGGGGATGACTTCGACCTGAAAGTGAGCGATCCGAAGAATCCAAGCTATCTGCTGATAGCAAACGACCCCGAAATGGAGAGTATTATCGGTGCGTTGAATGCGTTGATATTGAACCGACTGGTTACACGAGTGAATACCGGGCAGGGCAAGAATATCCCCGTGAGCATCATCGTGGACGAGTTGCCGACCTTGTACTTCCACAAGATAGACCGCCTGATCGGTACGGCCCGAAGCAACAAGGTGAGCGTGACGCTCGGCTTTCAGGAACTGCCGCAGCTGGAGGCCGACTATGGCAAGGTAGGTATGCAGAAAATCATCACAACGGTGGGCAATGTGGTGAGCGGCTCGGCCCGCGCGAAAGAGACACTGGAATGGCTGTCGAACGACATCTTCGGCAAGGTGGTGCAGATCAAAAAGGGCGTGACCATCGACCGGGACAAGACGAGCATCAATCTCAACGAAAACATGGACAGCCTGGTGCCTGCCTCGAAGATTTCGGACATGGCCACCGGCTGGATATGCGGTCAGACGGCACGCGACTTCGTAAAGACGAAAACCGGTGCCGGAGGTTCGATGAACATCCAGGAATCGGAAGAGTTCAAGACCACGAAGTTCTTCTGCAAGACGGATTTTGACATGAATGAGATAAAGAAAGAGGAAGCAGCGTATGTACCGCTGCCCAAGTTCTACACGTTCAAGTCGAGAGAGGAACGCGAACGCATCCTGTACAAGAATTTCGTACAGGTGGGGCAAGACGTGAAGGAGATGATAAAAGATGTACAGAACAAGCGTAACGCCCGATAAATGTCGGATTCTGAAATGAGGGATAAAAAGTAAAACGCCTGCCAATGACTTCGGAGTTATTGCAGGTGTTTTTTATAACACATATTCCCACAGAGCTGATTTTGTTGTTCAATCCTATAAAAAAAGTATATTATATCGAAATAAAACCGACTTGATTTGTTCTTGGAACGGAAAATAATGCCACCTTTGAAAACACCGTTTGAGGTGTACAGGCATAAAGTATTATTATTACGGTCATTCCCAAAATCGGTTTATCCTTTCATCTATAGAATAAAAGCAGATTTTGAATTGTTTAATAGTGAAACAGTCGCTCAAGGATAGAATTTTAAATTCATTTTATGAGCGACTATTTTATATATTGTTTTAATGGCATTACTGCCTTCATGAATCGGAAAAAGAACTATGAGAGCCGTGAAAAGACAATTCTATTGTGAAGCAACAATACGTTCTACATTCTTCTACATAGTCATTTGTGTCAATCAGCACTCAATCAGCTTCTCTATCCATTCATTGAAGTGACTGCAACGGGCACGAAGTTCATCCATGCCGATGCTCTTGGTGACATCCTTGCCGGTAGCCGGTTTGTTGTAGTTGTAATGCTGTTTTTTGTCACCTTCTATTGCCTTGATAATACGCTTGCTCGGAGCTGTTTCCGGACTGTTGTTTATCAGCTCGGGGTTGCCGGTTTTCTCCAGGTCTTTCTTCAGCTGTTCGCAGCGTTTCTCACAACCGGGGTAACGCTTTGCCAGATAGTCGATACCGCAGAACAAGAGAGCTTCAAATTCATGCAGCTGGATATAGGGAATGAAACGTCCATCATTGATTGCTTCAGCAAATGCCGTTTCTAACGCAGCGACACGGGCATAGGGCTCACCGATTGCTTTCGCTGCTTCATAACCGGGAAAATCATCCGGCAATGCGTAGAGGTCGAACATCGTTGTGAAAACATGACGTTCGTATTC
>ENA-ORKV01000716-ORKV01000716.1-human-gut-metagenome-genome-assembly--contig:-NODE-716-length-35266-cov-17.056438_pt1 | contig 35266 bp, 55 predicted proteins | sample MGYA00243058_ERZ508805 | MGnify/ENA primary metagenome ERZ508805 (study PRJEB26277, sample SAMN04329770) | human gut metagenome | biome: human-associated habitat | host: Homo sapiens | place: USA... | reverse complement strand
TATAAATTATGAAATCCAAATTTGTTCAACAATCGGCAATAGTCTATATTTTATTGTTTTATATCTTTATTAATAATATGATAATCAGATAAATAGTCTTAAATATGAATTTTGCAAAAAAATTGCGTGCCATTGCCGGATTTAAAATTTCCTGCAAAATAGCCCCATTTTGGTTAACTTTTTTTTGAATAATGAAAATTATTATTCCTGATCCCAGTCCGTAACTTGCTGTTGATTAATTGATTTACAGACTTTATCTTACTACTATGCTTAAAAATCCAATGACTGAACAGCGTCACTCATGCTTCCTTAAAGTAAGTGATTATTATAAGAAATACTTTGAAATAAAGTACGGGAATCCGGTCAGGTTTCCGAGGAACAGTCTTCTGGGCATATATATGCAGACTCATCTGTTCCGGGATGTAGATTTTTCGGGTATAACTGACTTTTCATATAATGAAATTGCCTTTCATTTGAAGCCTCAGAAATCATTATTTACTGTACAATATAAAATGTTGACTGACAGTGAAAAAGAAGATTATTTGGAGTTGGAAATGCCCGAAAGTGTATATAAGTTCAGTGGAGAAGTCAAAGTGGATAAGTATTTCCACCTGAATATCAATGGAAGCAAGAAGATAAGGAATGAGTTGAAACGTGAGTTCTGGTGTGATTTTGCCAAGTTTCATGATGACTGTATTTTCCGGGCAAATAGAATGGGCGAACATGTTACTTCTGAAGATGTCATGTCTGATTTCATTGTTTTGTACGATATAGATATGAAAAGATTTGAGAGTATGATGCGATATTGGTGGAGAATTAAAGCCAGGATGAAGTCTGAAATTAAAATGAGAAAAGAAGAGCTTGAGACAAGGACTGGGAGAATCTGTATATACACACCATAAATTTATACATGGATAACGATAAATAAAAGTTAAAAAAATGAAGAAAGTTGGTGCGATTTGTCAGTAACTTTGTCAGTCGCCATTTTCACCCCCCAAAAACAACACATAAATCATGAATTGCAGCGAGAATTATTACGAGTTGATAGGCGTCATTGAAGCTTATCCGGACGATGCGATCAAGTTTGGCCGCTCGTTCAACCTGGAAAAGAAAAGTGACAAACCTGATTTTTCCGTGTCGGGCGACCGGAAGATTTCCATCCACATGAAACCGAAATCCGGCAGTCTGAAGGAGAGCGCAGAAACCGGCGTGGCCGGCGATTCTTACGAAGTGACGGTGAGTTGGGAGATAGAGAGGGTGACTCGCGAAACTTATTTGCAGCTTGAAACCCTCAAAAACACTACTAACCATTTGATTGTAAGAACATTCGGTGACGGAGAAATGTTTGTGCGTGCAGTGAGCGACGGATATGAGTTCCAGTATGAAGAAGGCGACGGCGTGATTTCATGCACACTCACCATCCGTAACGTGACCGGCGCACAGCGTGTGGTCTGACTGATACACCTTATATATATACATTGTTTTTTTTCTTTCCGTTGGAATGCCGTTCCCACATACGTGTGTGGGGCGGCATTTTTTCTTTGGGCCTTTCTTTTTGTGCGCGTTTTTCTTTCGTCCTGCAGGTAAATCTTCATTATCGTCTTTGTGGCATTCTTCAATTTCTTTGCGTCCGCCGCAAATTTCTTTTTTTCGCACAAACTCCGTGTGTTTTACAACATGCTCATTCTTAGCAGGTTTTTATTTGCGCAGAAAATCCGGCTTTCCATCCGGATAAATCTGTGATTCACGCGGTTAATCTTTCTTTTGTGTCCTTCATTACCGCTTCGCGCGTGCGTAATTTCGTGATGTAATCAATTAATTATCAAACGAAAATGGCAACAAGAGCATTTCACGAAATCATGTCTACGCGATTCTGGGACTTTTACCCGGAGTCTTTGCATGCTTACCGGAGAACGATTCTTGACAACATTGCCTCACACCGTCCTTACGAGAAACCGGACGAGCGGACCGACCGACCTTACTTCCTTTCTTCGCGCGACGGGTTTACGGAGAAAACCTACGTGGGTAATTACGACCGCATAACCTACTGGTACGATCTGGAAGAAGACGACCGCATCATTTCGGTTATCGACGTACAGGGCCCCATTCTTCGTAATGGCGACCTGTGTTCCTACGGAAGCAAGGAGCACAAGGATATCATCATGCGTGCTTCTGACGATGCGCATACCATCGGATTTATTATCGAGATGGACAGCCCGGGCGGAAGCAGCATGGCGAAGTACGATTACGAGATGGCCCTGAACTACGCCCGCTCAAAAGGAAAGAAGATTGTCGGTCACATCGACGGAATGGCCTGCAGTGCCGGTTATGCGCTGATGGCCCTGTGCGATGAAGTGTATTTCACCAATCCGCACGACACGGTGGGATGTATCGGTACCATGTGCGCGATGCTTACCAACAAGGACGGCGATGTGAACACCGTGACCCAGGAGCGCTACGCTGAGATTTACGCCGACGGATCTCCTTATAAGAACAAGGAGTACCGCGACGCGGCCGAGGGGAACTATGACAGCATCAAGGAAGAGCTGAACCGGCTTTGTGCCGACTTTCAGCAGATGGTACGCGAGCGCCGTCCCAGAGTGACGGACGACCAGCTGACCGGAAAAACTTTCGATGCGGGCGATGTGGTGGGTACCATGGTCGACAGTCAGGGCAACTTCAAGTTCTGCGTGAACCGCGTGCAGCAGCTGGCCGGAGTGAGTCAGAGTCAGAAAGGAAATTCGTCCGGAGCCTCACGCGAAGACAGCAAACCATCAGGAATCAAGGAAGAAAAGCAGCCGGGAACACAGGAACAGGCTTCTGTGGAGCAGCCGGCATCAGATAAAACAGAATCACAAACTCAAAAACAAGCAACTATGGCAAAAAGCTATCCATTTATTCAGTCGGCTGCAAAGGTAAACTCCCTGGTAGTCGAAGAAAACGGCGGTTTCTACATGGTGGGAACCATGGCGGACAATGTAGAAGAGTTCGTCATGAAAGCTAAACAGACGGAATCTACGCTGGCTGCAAAACTCACGGAAGTAGAACAGCTTAACGCAACCATTGAAAAGATGAAGAAAGACCATGCGGAAGCACTGGCCAACCTGAAAGCGGAACACGAAAAAGAGGCTTCTTCATTGAAGGACGCTCATAAGAAGGAATCGGAAGACCTGACTGCGAAGCTGAATGAAGCTCAGAAGAGCATCGAACAGAAGGATGCGGAAATCAAGGAGCTGAGCGAAACGGCACAGCTGGAACCTACTCCGCAGGACCCGCCGAAAGACAACAACGGAGGTCAGGAAAGCGGACAGTTCCATGTGCAGAGCGTATGCGGTGAAAACATGAGCTGGGGCGAAAAAGCTGAAGCCCGCCGCAAGCGTGATGTTGAAATCAGCAAAGCACGATAAGAGATAAGAACACGACACAAAAACTAAACCAGACACAAACAATATGGCAACGAATTTATACGCACTCAGTGAAGAGAATGTTTCGCATGTAAAAGACATTCTTGCTCCGGACATCATCGAAAGCCCGGTTCTCGACAACATGGAAGTGTTCAACAAACTTCGCATCAAGGTTCTCGAAGATATTGAATACGCACAGACTCAGATCATCTTCCGTCGTAAGGGTGGTGAAGCCCGCCGTTATAAGGAAGGTTCTACGCTGAAGTCAACCCTTGGTTTCATGGACGAAAGCAAACTGGTGATGAACCAGATTTGGGCCCGTTACTATGAAAACCTGCAGAACTTCCGCGAAAAGCAGCCGTTCAGCATCCTGGGTTCAAACGGAACCTACAATGCACCGGTTACAGAATTTATCCTTCGTCAGATTGGTAAGCAGTTTGCCGGCGATAACCTGAGCAACCTGTTCTTCGGTGACATTGAATTGGGAGAAGACAACCCGTTCAGTCTGTACAACGGTTACTGGACTATCATTGACAGCCTTATTAATCAGGGTAAGATTTCCAGCAAGGAAAAAAACCTGGTGGCTTGTGATCCGATCAATGACGGACCCGAAACTCAGGATGGAGAACACTTCGACGCATTCGTGGAATGGGTGGAAGGATGGCATCCACAGCTGCGTAATGCAAAAGAAGTTATCGTCTATATGTCTCCCAAGCAAAGACGACTCATTACCCACAGCTACATGCGTAAGTTTACCGGATTGCAGACAACCAGTGCCGGCAGTGACGGATTCTCATTTGTGGGAATGGAAAACATCAAGATTGTGACTCACGGCATTATCGGTAAAGGGAACCGAATGATTGCCACTGTTCCTGATAACCTGCAGTTCGGCCTTGACCGTGCAAGCGACTGGAACTCGGTGATGATGAGTCACGACCCGAACGATCTGAACGTGCTGATCTTCCAGGTACAGTCAACCGTAGGCGCACGTATTCTGGATATCGCACCTGCTAAGTTCTGTGTGAGCGACGGTACTATCGAACAGATTGAACAGCTGAACGGAGACTATCAGAAGAATACCCTGACCGTTACTTCAAACAACGAAGAATGGGGTAAAGTAACGCTGTCTCCGCAAAAGAATGTATATACGAAGGGTGAAACCGTGAAACTGACTCCTGCTGCTGAATCTGGATACAAGTTCAAGGCATGGAGCGACGGTGCAACAATCTCTCCGCGTGACATTGTTTACAACGGATACCCGACCTACCTTCAGGCCATCTTCGAACCGGAAGGCGAATAATAACCCGCCCGCTGAGATAAAACAGGCTGCCAGTTTGGCAGCCTTCACAACACAAACACAAACTTTTAAAACCAGACAATTATGGCATTATCATGTGAAATTATGGATATTGCTCAGGCTTCTGCCGGATGCGAAGAGCAGTATGCCGGATTGGGTAACACTGTGTATGTAGCTTTACCCGAAGATTTATCTGCGGCACCCGCATACGAAGAATCAGGAAAGGCGGCATTCTCCAGCACGTCTTTCGCCTTCAGTCCATCAAAAGGAGCGTATAAAATCCGTTGTAAAAAACAGACTGTGCAGATTACATCTACACCGAATGAAGGAGCAAGAGGCTACAATGTTCAGTTGATGTTTAATGTAGATAAAGATGTTGTAAACGCCGCACAGGTATTCCGTATATTGAAAAACCGAGGCGATGCAATTTTCTTTGTCGAGAATCCGGCAGGAGGATATTTTGTTGTATACGACCCAGTATTCAAAACAGAGATTTCGAATCAATACGACACAGGTACCACACCTGATTCAGACATGGGACACAGTGTTACCGTTACTTGTAACCCTTGTCCGTTTGCGCTGACATCTTGGAGTGGTACATTGACTGTTAAGTCTGAAGCAAAGGTAGATTAATAACCCATTCGCTTCAAGCGCATTAATAACGAAAACGTGGATTCAAAGTCCGGCACTTGCTAATCGGTGCCGGACTTTTTTATGTCCTTCAACAACATATTGGTTTTCCCTACTTTTGGGGTAAAGTAATTGAAAAACAAAGGTTATGATTACAGAAAAAGAATACTTAAAAGACTACAGAACCATGAACGAGGAAGAAAAGAAAGACTATCTGGACCGGGTGAAACGATGGACGGACGAAACTTTTCCGGAACTGCTGGCGCTGGCCGAATGCTGGATGAAGGTGCCTGTGAAGGATTTCGACGAAGGATGCCGTCTGGTGTCGGCCATTGTGCGGGCAAAAGACTTCCTTCGCGACGTACAGCGCTATGAAGCCCGCCGTGCACTCAACAAGATGAACCTGTTCCTGCAGGAAGTACGGAAGAAATCCGGACTGGCCAAGAAAGCCACTCGCGGTCCGGTTGGAACCGTTCGTTACAAAGCGATAGTTCCTGATGACGGTGCGCCCGATGAAGAAGGAAACATGACCGCACGCCAGTACGAAGAGCAGGAAGTGGACGGCCGCAGACCGAAAGAATTTGCACTCTATAAGGATAAGCTGCCGAAATCTCTCCGCGACAAGGGAGAAAAAGAACTTTCCGCCATGTACCTGGAACTGGCAGAGTATCGCGGCACGCTGGAAGTAATGGCCGAAAATCCCAACGTAAGCGACGAAGCACGCGCGGACATGGCCAAGAAAGCCATCGCATCCGAGCAGAAAATCCGCGCGTTCTGGACCAATGTGGATGCCGCACTGAACGGTACCTACACCGAGCAGGAAACTTCCACAGCCAACAGCATGAAACGTCCTGGCGACTTTACCCGTGCCGAGATAGAGGCCATGAAGGATGTACGCCAGCAGGAAGTATGCCGCAAGGCCCGCGTGGAAGGAAACAAGAAATACATCAACCGCAGCGACGTGAAGATTACCGAGGAGTACAAGGAACAGCTTCGCCTTCGTATCGAGGAGCTGATGGAATGGGGAGAAAACCTGCCTAAGAAAACGGCAGAAGTAGCTACTGCAGCCGGTATCTCCATTCCCGGTGTAAACGCTCCGGTTGCATCCGTACAGGCAGAGACAAAGCCTGCTTACACCGAAAATCAGGAGCCAAAGGTATCGGAAGGAAAAGCAGAAAAACGATCCGAAAATACCGAAAAACGTACAGAAAATGAGGAAAAGCGTGCCGAAACAACGGAAAACCGTACAGAAACGGCGGAAGAACCGAAAAAAACTACAGAAACCGCACGCAAGAAAGTAGATCCTACTGAAAGTGTAACCGAATGTCAGATGAAAGGAGGTGCGTTATGAGAATAATTGAACCCTGCTGCTACCACAAGCAGCTGGAAGGAATGATTGACGAGTGCAGCAAAAAGCACACGGCTGCCAACTTCTTCAGTTTTTCTGACTGGGACATGTGCGATCTGCTGGGTACCCTGTCCGGCTACTGTTCCGGAGGTGAAATGGGCATTGTCATGGTGCGCCTCGATGTAAAGCTCATACAGACCATCCGGCGCATTCTTTCGCGTGTGAAGCCCGATCCCACCAATCCGTTGGACCATATTGCTGATGTCAGCAAAATGATACTCATTTCGCAGCCTGCATCTGCCGGGGCTACTTTCAACCAGCGTCAGGAGATCCGAAGCCAGCTGGGTGATTTTATCCAATCTGGCCGTCTGGTGGTGTGTGAGGACAATGTGGGTTTCCGCTGTATCACGGTGAAGAGCAAATCGCACAGCCTGGTTATCCAGGGAAGCCTGAATACCCAGCGTAGCAACGCCATGCAGATGTTCACGCTTACCACCTCGCCGGAAGAGTATGAGAATGTGGCAGAAATTCTTCGCGCGAAGGAGCACACGAAAAGCATATTCAAGCAGTAACCATTTCCGTATGGTCACGAAAATGGTTTCGTGACCATACGAGAATAAGAGACGACAAACACAAACTATGGCAAGCGAAATAGCACAACGATTCTACGACCTGCTGCGAAAGCACTTTGAAACGGGTGTGCCGTGGCAGAACATGGCCTTTACCGACGAGCAGAAAAAGCGGGTGGAAGTCTGCCTGGATGCGTACAAGCGCTTTGAGGAAGACCCGTTCATGAATCTGCGGCAGTACATCATCAACCGGTGGAAACGCACGTACAGCCAGTTGGGAGGCGACCTGAAGGTGATAGACTTCATTTCGTCGTTCTATGCCAAGGGACAACGAAACATTTCCTCGATGAAGGTGCGCCACGCCGCCGACCTGATGATGCGAAACGGAGCCGATACGGGCGACATGAAAGCGGTGTACAACGGTGCCAGCCTGCTCACCAAGATTGACCGTCTGGATCAGCCGGAAACGCCGGAGGAACTGGGCGACGAACTGATACGTATGCCGGTAGTCATTACATCGGATGTGAAGAAGAAATTTCCGAACAAAACCGGGCACGACAGCGATGAAATGCGCCGCCTGAGAAAGAAATACGGCGTGAAGCTCGACCAGTGGCAGGAGATGGTGGAAGACGACGACGGCGTATATGTAAGCGAGGGACAAAACGCTCCGGACGAGGAGTACGATGAAGTAAACCGGGACGGTTTTACACAACAGGAAGAGGAGGAATAAACCATGACACGACGAAACGACTATGAATCCGCCCGCGAGGAATCACTCCGACGGGCACAGCGTCACGCATCGGCATTGTCGGGCGTGCAGGAAGCGGAGGAGCAGGAAACTGCGGCCAACTACATCTACATGAATCCGGCCCAACGTGCGGTGTACAACTACCGATGCCGGAATACCACCGTAGAAGCAGGCCGTGGTACAGGTAAGACCGACGGACTGATTACGCCCGAAATGGCCGGTTGCATCCAGTCCATGCCGCGCGGAACCGGACTTTTCTTAGGTAACAGTATCAAGCAGCTTTTCACAAAGACCGTACCTAAAACGCTTTACTCGCTGGAGCGAATGACCGGACTGAAAGAGGGAGTCCATTTCTTTCGTGGACATGCTCCGGCCAAATGCAATTTCAAGGAACCAATCGTAAAGCCGAAGGTGTGGGAAAACTGCATCCACTTCTGGAACGGATTCGTGTACTACATGATTTCTACCGGAGTGAAGGCTGCCGCCAACGGTATGGACTCGTGCTCCATTATCGGCGACGAGTGCCGTTTTATGCCGGAGGGACTGATTAAGGCCGAAATTCTTCCTACGCTTCGTGGTATCAACACCAATCATCCCGGATTCGATGAAAACCTGAATCCGTATTACAAGAGTATATTTTTCGTGAGCGATGCGCCACTCACAAAGCGTCAGGCATGGCTTCGCAAGCGACGCGACGACCAGACACCGGAAATAAATCGCAAAATTGCGGAGATGATACGTGAGGCACAGATCTGCCCGGAAATCGTGCAGTCCCCCAAATACCAGCGTGAGCTTAATAAGCTGCGATGCCATGCCAGCATCTACTTCTCCTTTTCCAGCATAGAAAACATCGACATTCTGGGCGAACAGTTCATCCGCACCATGCAGAAAGAACTTACCCCCACCATGTTCGACATCTCCATCCGTAACGTCGAGAAGGAAGAAATCAACGACGGATATTATGCCAACTTTGATCCCGACGTGCACTGCTACCTGAGTAACGACGAAGAGCAGCTGGAAGCCGCACAGAAATATAAGAAACGCACCATTACGCAGATATACAACGGCGGGCGTACCCTGCGTGTAGAGTCGGAAAGCATCGACTTGAACGAGCTTTCCAAGGCACAGGACTGCTGTCTGGACACCGACATAAAGCCCGGAGAACCGCTGCGCATCGCTTTCGACTACAACGCCCACATCAACTGTCTGGTGATAGGGCAGACCGACAGTCGGAGCAACACCGGCGTGCTGCGCATACTCAACAGCATGACCAACGTAAAGAACACCCGTATCGAGGGACTTTGCAAAATGTTCTGCAAGTATTACGAGCCGCACCGCCTGACCTGCCGCGACGTGATTTTCTACTACGACGACACCGCCAAGCAGGGAGCCGCCTACGCCAGCGAGCGCCACGAAGAAACCCGTTTCTACAACATTGTGAAGAAAGTGCTTCGCAGTCACGGATGGAACGTCATTGAGGTAGCCATGGGACGGCCCATGAGCCACAACAAGAAGTATGAGTTCCTGAACGGCTGTTTTGCCGGCACGCAGCGCCCGTTCCTTCGCATCAACAAGGAGAACAACGAGTATCTGATTGCCTCCATGGAGAACGCACGTGTGAAGGAAGGACGTAACGGTTTTGAGAAAGACAAGAGTCAGGAGAAGAACCGCGTATCGAAGGAAGTGGACGACATCGAGGCAGAATTGAGTACACGTACCGACCTGAGCGACGCATTCGACACGCTGGTAATCGGTGTGCGTTATTACGGATCGGGCCGCATGATAGGCGTGGGTATGCCGATGTCGGCTTAATGAAGAATTAAGAATGAAGAATTAAGAATGAGTAATGAGTAAGAAGAAGCTGAAATATCAGGACCCGGCCCTGCAGCCGCCCAAAGCGCTGATGCAGCTGGTGGATGCCTTTACCGACACTTACAAGCCGGTGGAGCGTGAGGAGTATGCCGACGAAGTGTTTACCGTGCGCCGCATCCGTGAATACTTCCAGGCATGGCCCATCCCGAAGATGCCCGACCCGCTTCCTCCGTACCTGGTGGAACTGGAACACCGGGGATTCGCCATGCAGACGGCCTACGACGGACATCCCGCCCTGTTCTGCGTGCGCTGGCAGGTGGACGAGGAAATCTGCACTGCTGAAGAAACGCACGACAAGGAAGCCGAAGTGCGCACCGGACTGGTGAGCATGAAAGCCCTCATTGCCCGCCGCATGATGGATCGTCCGGCAGACGAGGATGAAGAGGAAGAAGATGACTAATACAATGAGCAGGATAAAAAAAGAGGTCCCCACCAACCGTAACGGCTAGCGGGGATCGCCCAATGAGTTATAGTGGTCATCTTTAATGACATTGCAAAGGTAAGGAAAAAATTAATAATACAATAGAAAGCATTGGGTTTTCTTGTTTATTTAATGTATTTTTGCATTTAAAATAACATATATGATACACTATGAGGACAAAACGACTGATTAAAGCTTTGTTCCGCCGAAGGAAGAAAGATTACGTTTCAGTTTACCTTACCCGATTCAACGCGATAGATAAACTGATACAGGCCAAACTGATCGGGATTGACATCAAGGATGTGTTTGTGGAACTGGATGTACAGGAACATATCCGCCACATGTACAGTCCCAGGGAATACGCTGCATATTTTGACACCCTTCGCGGGTTCATCAACTATCATCGGGGACTTCACGGGATGAGTATGATCAGTTATCAGGACAGGATCAACTTTTCCGTTGTCCTGAAGCGTAAAAAATACTGGGACATGGAGACTGAACAGCTGTATGATCCTCCGGTGAAAGAATACATTCCGATGATTGTCGGTTACTATCAGGAAGGGGAATTGAAATATATTCCGTATAAAAATGAGGAAATATCAGGTGAATAAGGTTGTTTTCTTGGATTCTTGTTTATGACGCGCCCCTCTGTGAAGAGCGGTGCGTTTTTTTTAGATAAATTTGCAATCGTCAGTTGCTCTACCTACTAATTTATCTTATACTGAAAACATAAATTTTCAAAATGAAAGCAAAATGAAAACTAATTTAAAAAGTATCAAAGATCAGATCCATAAATATTTTGGGGAAGTAAAGCATCGTGTCCATATTTTTACATATCGTCAGGTTGAAATCGCAGATATCGAGTACGAGGACTTCCGAAGTGAAAAGCATATGGAAGAAGATCTGAAGAAAATTCTGGGAGAGGGAATACAAGTTTGTCTGAAACGGGAATGCAGTAATACGATGGAACAGCACATCCTTCATGCTTACGGACCGGTAAGTCCGATCCGCCTGCATCAGCTTATCGAGGAGTATGAGGAATAAAAAGAAACGCATTCCGATTTTACCCCCCCCCCTGTCTGGCATTTCCGGCAGGGGATTTTTTTGTTTCCGGAATGTAGAAAATGATAAAAAAGAAGTATATTAGCAGCATGTAATAAATATGGATATTATGAAGACAAGATTAATTCCTGTGGAACCTGAATCACCTCAGCTGATTTATGTTCCTTCACAATCTAATTTTCAAATTGTGCATTACCAGAGTCGGATTACTGGCATCAAGTATTGCCTTAACGAAAAGCAGTATGAAGATTTTGAAAACACGGTGTTCAGAAGAGAATCCGTAAGGCTTGTTCCGGAGCCCGAAAATCCTTCTGATAAAAATGCCATTGCAGCTTACACGCCCGACGGGATAAAATGCGGGTACATTGCACGTGAAGAAACAGCAATGATAAAAGAACTGATGGAAGAGCCCGAGTTTAAAGCTACGCTGTCTTATATGGATTTCATGGCCGGCAGTGCAAAGATAGAAATTACTCTCAGCACTTCGGTTTCTCTTTATGCCAAGAGGCTATTCAGCAAATACACTCCATTTGAGGTATGTAAAGCCAATTATCTTTTTATGCGCTGGGGCGGAATACCCGAGAGCTCCGAAGAAGGTATTTTTTCTTCTGAAGAGTTACGGATGGATTTTGATAAGTTTTCCCAGCTTGATATCCTGTATCAGGATCGTCTGGCACAAGAATGGGAAGAAAGAATGATAAAGGCTACCGTAGAGAATCCTACAAACAAAAAGTTTAAAATGAGCGTTCCTCTCGACTTATCTGTTTACGGCACAAGCTGGAAAGATATAGATCTAACTAACGAACCGCTTCTCGATCTTATAGAAATAGAGAATAAGATGCTGGCTATATATATAAGAATGCGCCGTCAGGGATTTCGTGGTACTCCTGAAGAATTTATGGATGAAATGCAAGAGGATAAACCCAATGAAACCATTATGAAGCGAATGCACTATGTTTATGATAACAATAGGATGTAGGAGAACTTTTTAATCCAATTTCAATTAGAGAGAGGTGCTCATAAGGGCACCTCTTATTTTTATGTAAAAAGGCTTGCAGGTATAAAGAATATTATGTACTTTTGCATTGGAAAAAGAAAGATAGCGCAATGGAAACAGAAAAAATCAAAGTACCCGTAAAGCAAGCTTTACCTATGATAGCAGAAATGGTGAAGCTAAAGTATGTAACCGACGCACTGGGGAAATCAAGCGGATGGATATATAACAAGTTAAATCATGAAAATACCACATCAAAGTCAAGCGGCTTTAATCAAACTGACGTAAACAAACTAAATGAATTATTTTGTGAAATAGGAGAAAAGCTTGTCAGTACAAGGATTTATATCCCATCCGGGCAAGATAAAGATGCACTTGCAATAAGGCAGGAAATAATTGGGCAGATTCAGTTTGTATCAGATATGGTTTCAATGCCCTATATATATATTGGTAAGATGAAGAAAAGCACCTCATGGTACCTTAACAGGATGCGAAAAAATTCTACAAAAGCATCATTTAAACAGGAAGACATCAATATGATAAACCTTTCACTCATTGAAATAGGGAACAAACTTCTATCTATTGAATTGACTCTGTGAAAAATTAAATTTCACACAAAACAGATTATCATAAAAAAGAAATTGTATATTTGTAATGCCCATAAAGAACTATAAGTCACATCTTCATGCCGTGTAATCCGTAAAATCGGATTCAGGGTGGTTCTCTGTGGGCGCACGGCATGAAGATGTGATTTTTTAAGATATGAATGAGAAGCAAAACATCATAGCAGAAAAAATACTTTTAGTATTAAAAGAATCAAATGGACATATAAGGGAAAGTGACCTTCTTGATAAACTTGAGAGTGTAGATAATTCTTTCAATCAATTAGAAAGTACTTTTGTGATAAGCCGAATGATAGAAGACTATAAGCTTATTTATCGCTCAAAATCATGGATATGCTTGTCTTCCAATGGTGAGGTAGCTATAAATTTAGGAATAAGTAACTATATCAGAAAGATACACTCTAACCAACGGTTAGACATTAAGATGAAAAGACTTGAAGTCATATCAAAAATCCTTTCAATAATAAAAGACAGTCATACCATACTGACTATTGCAGTAACAGCAGTATGTACTTCCTTAATATATACCCTATCACCAAACCTAAAGGAGCTCCTAAAATTATTCCTACAATGGTGCAAATCAATTTTCTTTTCTTCATAGATTTTTTATTTTTAGCAAAGATACTAAAAGGAAACGTATGTAGAAAGGACAATACATAAAGTATATAAAGGCAATCGGACGGAAATCCGATTGCCTTTTTTGTATTCCCTTCAAAACTGAATAACAATCTGATAATTTGGAGTTGAAACAAAAGATTTTTGCCCGATTCGCGATGAAAACTCGGCGCCTCGCTACGTGGGACGTGTTCCTCTGGGGCCCCGTCCGGTGGTGATATATGCCCGGGCGGTGTCCGCTGGTGGCTGCTGCTGTCCGCTGGTGGCTGCTGCTGTCCGCTGGTGTCCGCTGGTGTCCGCTGGTGTCCGCTGGTGTCCGCTGGTGTCCGCTGGTGGCGTTCCTCCATGGTGAGGAACGCCACCAGAAAGCGCGCGAAAATGTGAATAAACCTTTCATTTTTAGATTTAATAGTAAATAACGGTTAAATAAGTAAAGAAAATTGTGTACTTGTTTGTAGGCTAAAGAAAATTGTGTACCTTTGTGACGTAATCAAAAAACAAAGATTACAAGAAGCCGCCGGGGCTTCCCAAAGCCCGGCAAACGCTCTTTCCAGGTATAAAAAAGCGGGTATTACAGGAATACCCGCCCGGGAAAAAGAAAGATAAAACTTTCTTCGTTTGTCGCAAAACAAAGATACGTTTTTCTTTCCGTTCCTACAAAAATATCCAGAAAGAAAAAACGTTCTTTGAAAAAATACCGTATAAACGTGATCCGCGTTCCGGCTGGTGATCCTGTTCACTATCATAGTTTGATACTTTCCCGGCTGTCATAGTTTGACAGCCACACACGAAAGCAAACGGAACAAAGTACACGAGGCGCGGTTAGTCTGCGACAAAATATCCGTATGAGATAGTTATATTGATAACGGGAAAGGAGCCGAAAGGTAGCCTAACGGGTGAACTATGTTCTCCCGGGTCGTGCATAGTCGATACCCGTTACTATATTACTAACTTAAAATTATGGACTTATGAAAACAAATGTATCTAAAGCAAATGTAAAGAAAGAAGCTATCAACGTGTTGACAAACGAAATGTTAAGCCCGTTTGCTGTCTTGAATGCTATCAATAAAAACCGGAAAGATCCGGCAATTATGGACCTTCTAAACATGTACGGGATAACAAAAAAACTTGAGCTTTCGGACCTTTGCGGCCTGTATGACTATTCGGAAAGAAACGTCTTTTGCAAGCTTCGCAAAATTACAGATAAAAATAATATTGAGTTTTGCGAATACAAACAGGCAAAAATAGGGAACGCTTATTATGAATATATACCCATACGTTTCACTATCCGGGACTTTTTCTACTCTTTAGAATCAGCTTTAAAGCTGAAGAAAGAAACGGAAAGACTTGAGCAAATGTACGCGGATCTCTTTAATAAAGAGGATAACAAAGCGGAGAAAGCAAAAGCAAAAGCAACTATCAAGGCTGCAAACAAAGCGGAAAAACGCGCTAAACAGATAGCGGAGAAAGCAAAAGAGCTACGGGACAAATATAAAGACGTGCCCGAAAACATTCTTTTGCAGCTTGCTGAAGAGTTTTTCAAAGCGGCGTAAACCGCGGCGGGTGTATGGTATTCGTCCGGGTCCGATTCCCGGACACCCACAAAAATATATTCTATCTCATACGGCCGGCGAAAAAGATACCTACCTATGTAATACGGCGGCACGTGTGCCACTGTTGCATATAGGGGCGCACGTGTGCGCCTATAGTTATCCAGGCCAAGAGTCTGACGGTATCCAGGGCCGCGAAATCATAATTCATAATTCTATGGCATAACTGTACCCGTATGGGTGCGGTGTGTCCTGCAACGTGTTGAACGATCAGTCAGGGTGCACCGTGTCCGTATGGATTCATGTACGGGTGTGCTATGCCCTGTTCAATCTTGGGTGTATGCCGGAGTAGTTAACCGGAAAAGATCCATACTGTTTTAGCGTATGTATGGAACGGGCTGGGAGTTATCCGGGCCTATGGAATCAACGTACCATGCGGACACGTGTGTCTGTATGGCGGTGCGCCTGCAAAGGTCGTCTATGCGAAAAGTGTATCCGTGAACGCTATGCAAATAGTGTATCATGGTGCATATAGGCGGGTATGCACGGGTGTACCGATAACCAGCTTCGGGGGTGGTACGGAAAACCCCTACCTATGTAGTGCTATGCGCTTTCGGGTGCATGGCACTTCTTGTATGTATAACTAAAAACTTTTGAATTATGAAAGAATATAGAGTAACTGTAGATAAAACACGTATGAACTCAGAAAAATTAGCTGAACTTCTGGAAATGTGTGAAGATCATGTGCAACTAAAGTTTTGCGGTGCGTTTCTACACATTAATACGGATAGTCTGACTATATGCAGACTATTAAAAAACTATCTGCGTAAATGATGCTATCAGGCTGCACACCTTTGCCGGTATGCAGCCTGCGAACTTTTAATCCTGTATGAATATGGAAATATTAATGATGATCAGTCTTGCCTATCTGGGTTACAGAATAGGCAGAAAACCAGGCGAAAAGTTTTTCTACAAAAACTAACTGGTATCGTGTATCTCTTTAATCGGGGATACATGAACTTGATTTACTAACTTAAAACTACAGGAATTATGAACGCAAGTATTAAACTTATTGCAGCAATTGCAGCTATGAATGCTGCCGGATTTACTATCAATGCAGAAACTTTGCAGCCGGTTACATCTGGCTATGCCGTTGCCATACGTGATACGCAAAACTCGTTTGGGAATGCTGGTATAGCAAACGTATTAAAAGCTGTAAAAGCAGGTAAAGCAAATGCTATCGGCGGATGGTACGATGATCAGTCAGGCTTATATTATTATGACGCTACGCTGGTTGTAAATGACCGTGAAAAAGCTATTCAGTTAGGCATAGAAAATGACCAGCTGGCCATCTTTGATCTCAATACTATGACAGAAATCCGGATAAAAGATTCAATAAACGCTAATGTAGCATGAACTATGGCTGGGAGGTTTTATCACTTCCTGGCCAGCTTCACTAACTTAAAAACTATAGGAATTATGACACTAAAAGAATTTAAAAGCATGGCTCAACGCTACGGAAAAACGTATGACAACACTGAAAAAGCTGCAGAAGCATGGTCTCGTTCATGGGGCATGGACTGGTGGCGAAGTTTATGGAGATACAAGGAATATACTTATAACGGTTACACGTACCGGTCTGGCAAATACTACATGCGGCATTATAATGCTTCGCATACAGAGTATTGCCAGGGAGAAAAAGAAATCTCCAGAAAAGAGTTTATGAAAGCTATTGCAGATATGGAATACAAACAACCGGAGCCTGTTTCCTATGAGCAAAAACATGTACCGCAATATGTACAGTTAAAGCTTGCTCTGTGAATGATACCGCTATCCTGTTATACGGATGGCGGTAACATTGTCTAACTTAAAAACTATAGGAATTATGAGTGCACCTAATTTTTACAATGCAAATGCTAGCAATATCTTTATGGTATCATGCGAAGATGATTTTTCTTATCAGGATACAAAAGATAATGTATCGTATGAACTAGAAGAACTTGGATGGGATTCTGTGAGAAAATATGACGGAGAAAGGAGCTATCCTGGATGCGTGTTTTCAGAGAAAACTAAAAAAGCGAGTATCGGTAAATTTTGGGTTGATGTTACTGTAAGAGCTATCATCAGGTCCGGTTATTTTTCAGATGCAAATCTGGATTGGGATATAGAGATAGACGGCACAGAATACGACCTTGAATGCTATAATGAAACCGAAGCTCTTGAACAGCTTGAGTCAAGCTATGAATATAGTGAAAATCCCGGATTCTGTAAGATGCAAGCTAAGAACCTTGTAAAAAATGTAGAAAAAGCCGTATCTGAACTGACTGAAGAACTTGAATCTGTATATGAAAAATACTCTGAAAGACTTCTATGTTTGGGTATATTCTCTAATGGTGAAGCTATTTATGGAAAGGCTAACAACCCTATAAACCAGATTAAAGCTTCCTGATTTACGGCCGTTCCGGTTTATTCCGAAACGGCCGGCCTTGTCTAACTAAAACTATAGGAATTATGAGAAAAATAGTAAAAGAATCAGGTAATTGTGTATGGTTTCTGGCTCCATCTAATCAGTATTATGAAGAAGTAGATATTAATGAGCTTATAGACTTGCCAATAAATGAAAGATATGTAACTCTGTATGTGTATAACAGACTTTATAACTGCAAAGAGCCATACGACGGATGTCATGTACACAAACTGAGTGAAATCCGAAACTTGATAGAAACCGCCAAAGCCGCATGATCTATTTCCGGTTCCGCATTGCAGCGGTGCCGGATGCTATCGTATAACTAAATTATCGGAATTATGACACAAGAAACTTTTAATCTGCTGAATCACTTTTCATGCGAAGGACTTGATAACTGTTGTTATGGATTCGCACAAGACGTAAATACTGAAGATTACTTCGGTACTATAGAAAACATCGACCTTGAAGGTATGTATCTATATATATATCAGAGTAAAGATGACTGGTTCTCCCATATTAAGGAAAAGCCGGAATATACCTTTGATCTGGACGGAAAAGATAATCTATTCCTATTCAAGCTTGAGTGATTTATACAGGCGGCTGCTGATTATCCGGTAGCTGCCTGCTTTATGTCTAACTTAAAACAAAGGAATTATGGGAAAATATCATTATGAATACTACCTGGTATGTGTGGACTTATGTAACGGAGGTGCAAAACGCGGTCCGTACCGCTCAATACAGAATGCGAGATTTGACAGTCATTTCCTACATGGTATATGGCATGTAAAAAAAGTCAGAGTCTACAATTAATATCCAGCCGGAAGCAGCCTGAAACTGCTTCCGGCTTCTTTTATGTCTAACTAAAACAAAAGAATTATGCTTACAATTGAAATTCCTAAAACAAATGCAAAAGAATCAGCTGAAGACAAATTAGCTAAATATATTTTAGATGGTTTAAATAATTCTTCTGATCAGTCCTTCCGTTTTGAATACTATTATTCTGGTTGCGGTATGGGTGAATATGGTAATTTGTCATATTACAATAGTGATAAAGCTGGTAAAGCAACTGTTCCCGTAATAAGAAAAGTGCTGGCTGCATTTACAGAAAAAGGTTATCTTGTAAATGACTATTGTAGTAATAGTAACATTGCATTTGTAAAAATACAAAGATGAAAGTAAAAACATAAGCCGAAAGCGATTTATCATTGCTTCCGGCTTCTTTTATGTCTAACTAAAAACAAAGGAATTATGGAAAAATTAAAATTGTTGAAAGCACGTGTTTATGTAGGAACATACAAGGAATATAACAACGGTTCATTGTTCGGACAATGGATGAATCTGGCAGACTATCAATCTAAGGAAGAATTTTTGGATGCCTGTAAAGATTTACACAGTGACGAAGACGAACCGGAGTTTATGTATCAGGACTACTCAAACATACCAGACGGTATGATAAACGAAAGCTATATCGACCCGAGAATATTTGGTATCATTCAGTGTGCAAAAGATATGGATGACACAGAGACAGAAGCATTCTTTACGTTTCTCGATATGTACTTTGTGGATTATTCCTATATCAAAGACGGTGAAGAGCTCGTAGAAAAGTTCAGAGATAAATACGCAGGGAAATTTGATTCTGAAGAAGCGTTTGCCACCTATATGGCGGAAATGAAATGGCCTGAAGAACTTCAAACTGAGTTTGGTCAGTATTTCGACTACGAAGCATATTCCAGGACATTGCTTACAAGTGGGTATCGTCATCAGGGTGATTTCTACTTCTGTGTAGCTTAAACATTCCGGCAGGTTTTTGAGAATCTGCCGGGGTCTATTGTCTAACTTAAACTATTGGAATTATGATGACATTAGAAGATTTTAAAAAGTCAAACATGTGTTGGAATGGTAACGGATATTACACTACCGAAAAAGAATGGAACAGCAACTATCAGATAGCAAATGATGTGGAAAAAGAGTTTTTTACACACTATGATAAATCACTTATGCAGCCGCAGAAAGGAGATATGATAGAGTTTGTAAATTACAATAGCTTTTACAATCATGCGCTGGTTGAGAGTGTAGATAAATTCGGATTGATGTATGTATGTGAAAGCGGAAGCTCATGGACAAACGGTAAATCATTCTCAACGTCAGGTGGCGCGTTTACTCATATTCATTCTTCAAACTTTGAGTTTGTTGGATATGAAGACCGCGTATTCTGGACCTGGGGTTGTTATGGAGCAGGTGCAAGACAAGGAATTTACTTTACAGTAAAAGTAAAGAAGTTCCGACAAAAAAACATGAAGATAATACCTAAGCATAAAATATATTTCAACAGTCCGCACTACATGAGAGAAAGACATTCAAAGGTAGTAATTATGCAGGATTTCATGTACATATTTAAAGAGTTCTATACTATCAAGGCATTTAAAGAATGGGCTGGATATGTAGGACTTACTTACAGGAAAGATGATTCCGGTCAGTATTATGCAAATCAGTTTCTAAAAAGCGCATATTTCTGGAAGCTTGAAGAACTTCCTGAAGGATGCAAGCCTGTAGAAGACTGGTGCAACGGTAGCAAAGTAAGATGCTTTGCTCATAACGATGGCAAAACGCTGACTATCTATCGCCCGAATCCAAATGCAAAAGACGTTTACATTCCCATGAGTTAACCGAATGCCGGTGGGAGAGTGATACTCCTCCGGCTACATAGTCTAACTTAAAATAGAGAATTATGGGAAATCAAAAATCAGGATTATTAGTAGTTGTATTTGATAATGATGGGAAAGGTGGCATTTCAGAATGGTTTGAATATTCAAGGGAACAGCCAGACGAAGTTATAAATCTTCTCAAGTATATGCGTAAGAAATATAAGGCATATTGGTGGGGAGAATATAAAATGTATCGAAGAAGTAGGAATATAACCCTTTATCAATCAGGACATGTAAATGCTGATTATGAAGGTAAATTTAGGAAAATAAAACCTCGTAAATGAAATTAGCTACTAACCGGTCTAAGTCTGCGATCTTAGCCCGGTACTATCGTCTAACTTTTAAAACAATGGAATTATGAGAACAGTATCATTAGAAAAACAGATTGCAGGTATTATCAATGACGGTCAGGTACTCCGTAGCGAAGAATACAGAATGTGTGATAAAAACCATAAAGGATGGCAACTTCAAGTGTACGGTTCCAATGGGATATATGAAAGAGCTGCTGGCCAACGCACGCCGAATGTCACGTAAAAAACCTGAAAAATATCCGGTCCCTCAAACGCAAAACATTCTGGCATTCCTTTCCAATCATCGCGAAGTGATTCCTTATTATGTGAAGATGATCAAAGAAAAGAAACCTTTATCATGGTTTCAGATTCAGATGATAGATAATTTCCCAGAGAAAGCACAGTCAATCATAAAAGAGTCTTTGACCGGTACGAGATCTGATCTTCAGCATGTACTTTCTACAATGCCTACGGCATGGATTAAATATACAGCACAGACTGTATAATCCAATCATTTCCGGTGTGCTTTTATCGGCACGCTGGATGCCATTGTCTAACTAAAATTTTGGAATTATGAGCAGAACAAGATTCAATAAGAACGGAACGGTAAGCATATTAGGTCTCACAAAAGACGAGTATAATGCGTTACGCAGTGTTATGTATTCATCTAGAAGATGTTTTGACGAACCGGACGAAGATCAAGGTTATTATAGTAACGATGACTTCGTTTGTCTTCTGTCAAAAGAAGAAAAAGAAGCATTAGATAATTTGGAAATATAATTCCATCTACCGCTGTGAAGCGGAAGTTTTTAAGTTAGTAATCCAGCCGCAGGGAAAGTGATTTTCCTCCGGCTACTTGAGAAAAAATAACTATATTTACAACGTCAAACTTTTAGAATTATGGGAAATACATTTAAACCATTCTCTTTTTATGGAGAAATAGACAGTGATACACTTGAAGAGTATCACTACCAGGCATTATGCAAAGCAAAGGAAATTCACGGAGAAGTGAAAGACATATCATGCGATTCTCTTACTCTTGATATCATGGTAGGAGAGGAGTTCAAGAAATATGATTTAGGTATGTACGACGATAAGGTAGCCATGCAATCGGAAACCGGCGAAGTAATTGTCGTATGTGACACTATCAAATAATTCCATAGGTTAGTTTTTAGTTAGTTCAGGTCTGGTGGGGAGTGATCCCTGCCGGACTACAAATGTTTAATATAAATCGTGAGACACACGAGAAAAACTGTCAGCAATATGGATAAAGAAAAAATTATAGACGTATTGGAAACGATGGGATTTGGCACATTCACACCCGTTCGCACAACCGATAACAATGGGATGAACGAAAATTACAGTTGTATGCCGGTTGATGCTTTTTTTGATGAAGAATCACAAGAGTATCTTTTAGACGGGAATTGGGCTTTTGTTGAAATACAGGATGCAAGCACGGAAGATGTTGATATGGAAGTATGGGCTCAGGAATTTGACAGTGAAGAAAGTATTGGAGCATTGAAGGACTCACTTCAGAATAATCAAATTAGGATCGCTTCATTCAGAAGTGAAAAATATGGGAGCATGGACATTATGTTATGGGAATGATTCCCCATAATTCCTGCTGCTGTGAAGTAGTATTTTAAGTTAGATCAGTCCGAAGGGGAGTGATACCCTGCCGGACTACAAATGTTTAATATAAAACGTGAGGCACACGGGAAAAACTGTTTAGAGTCATGGGAGCTAGTTTTGAGGATGTAGTAAAAGCAACAGGAAAGAATTTTGAATGCGAACAGTTCATAAGCGGATACTACCGTCTTGTATGTGATGGAAAAATAATTTTAGACGACAGCGCTTGTGAAGATGTAAACGGAACTGAAGAGGAAGCGAAAGATTTCTTTGCGGAATACCTGCTTGAATATGAAGTTCCGGAAGATAAGAAAGAATACCGTTGCGGATTATGTTTTCTGAAATGATAATAATCATAATTTCCTGCCGCTGTGAAGCGGAATTTTAAGTTAGAACAGTCCGACGGAGAGTGATACTCCGTCGGACTACAAAAGTTTAATATAAAACGTGAGGCACACGTAAAACTGTACATAATTATGAAAGCTTTAAAATCCAGATCAAAAGGGATGTTAGCTATTCTAAATGGTAAAACAGTATATATATCGGATCTCGATGGAAAGATTTACAAACAATTTGCAGCAGTAAATTTCAAGAATGAAGACTACAATGAAAATGTTGAATTTCCAGGGAATTTCAATAAAGCTGTAGAGGAGTTCAATATCAGAATGAATAAGCGTCTGGAAGAAAAGCGGAATAGATTGTCAGAAGAAGTAAGAAAGCAATATGAAGAACGAAAAAGGCGTGTGACGTTACTTCGTAAAATCCGCAATGAAGTTTATAAAAAAGGTTCATGCAAGGTTTACACTGTAGCCATAGAAAATTATCCTATTAATGAAACCAGTGAGCCATATCTTATTTCATTGGGAATTTTTACTGACTTAAAAGCGGCGGAGGAGCACTATAAGGATGTATATCTGAAAGGAGAACCAGAAGAAGGATACGATATGTATTTTGACCTGTCGGAAAATACCATCAATGAAGATGTATTGGATGTCACTGAATATAGCAAACTGGAGAAACTAATCAGAGAGTATTACAATATCCATGATGGAAACATAAAGGAAGATAGGAAGAGATATGGCTATGAAAGTCTCCACGGTGATATCTTAATAGAATGGAACTGGGAAAGATATATAGGATATGCCCGAAATTTTAGAAGCATACGCTATGGTAGGGAGGATGAAACAGAAGCTGATATTTTCGACGGAGAAGACAAAGTTTTCCACCCATACACCACAATACTTTTAAAGCATAACGACATAGATGGACTGACAGATGAAGAAGTCAATAATCGTATTATCGAAGAACTATGCAACGATAAATGGTGCTGGACACGCAACGCTATTTATAACATTAACGAAGAACTTGGAATAAACCTGACGGAGGAAATAAAAAAAAGAAGAATACATTAAACATATCTTGTATATTATATAAATAGATAAACGCCATTATTTAAATAGAAAGCGCGACGGAGTACGCCGCGCTAAGATACTGAAGTGTGAAGCAATTCACAACTGAATATCTACAAATAGTAGAAATCGTTTCAATCCACAAGGGATATTCCCTTGACATCACAAAGATACAATTAATATTTTATATTTCAAAGACAACACATAATTTCCTGCCGCTGTGAAGCGGAATTTTAAGTTAGAACAGGCCGACGGAGAGTGATCTCTGCCGGCCTTCTTTATTTTTAAACTTTAATCACATGAATAAGAAAAGACGAAAAGAAATTGAAAATCTTCGGGAAAGCATCTCGGAGACCAAAGCAAAGCTGCAATACCTTTTAGACGAGGAGCAACAGGCATTCGACAACATGCCGGAATCCATCCAGGAGTCTGAGCGTGGAGAAGAAATGCAGGAAATCATTGAATACATGGAGACTGCAATCGACAGTCTGGAAGAAGCAACAGAAAGTTTAACCGAAATACAATAAACTCATGGAAGGATCAACTATTTTCACAATTATCTGTATCCTGCTTTGTGCAGGTTATCTGGTAGTACGCTACCGTCGTTATAACATTCACCGTGCGCTCGCTCTGCCGAAAAATCCTCCGCGTTATCCGGATAGCGCAATGAAATCAGCACGCGAAATCGGATTATTCCTTTTCAACCGTGCTAAGATTTGCGGAGTTAATTTCATGACGGCCGACAAGGACACAGGTGTATCTTACGAAGCCCTTCGGAAAATTGCATACGGGAAAGATACTCACATCGTGAATTTCCTGCGCATGGCTCACTTCCTCGGCTGCGAGGTGGTGATACGTCAGATAGGAACGACCGACACCGAGGACCCGGCAACAACTCCGCAAGTTTATGAAGAAATAATTGCCAACATTGAAGAAGAGAGCAGAAGATAAAAACCAGTGATCATGCAAATATTCCTACCATCACCGAGCTGCCTGCAAACCGCCAGGCAGCTCGACAAGCGGCGGCTCAACAAACAGATTATAGAAGCCGCACAGATTCTCCGCGCCATCGACGGAGAAGGCCGCGGATGGCTCAACCATCCTGCCACGCGAATGTATCGTTCGCACAAGATATGGCTCCAGCTGTACAGGGCCTGCCTGATGGCTTTTCAGTCGGGAGATCTGGAAACCGCCGCAGCTATCAGCCGTCAGGCCGATGCGGTCCGTCCGCCATTCGTAACAGACAAGTTCTGCCGCCAGCATGCCAGACGGTTGTACACCAAAGCTCCCGAACTTTATCCCCAGTTTGCCGCGCTGGGAACCAGCCTGGAAAACTGGTACGTGGTTGGCGGACAGATCCTGAAATACGTCAACGGAAAAAAGATTTCATAAAAGTAATTCCGACAGCTGCAAGCGTGCAGTTTTTGTCGGTCGCCCTACACAAAAACTACTTTTTCTTTACTCTTTTGATTATTTTTTGTTACATTTGCCACACCAACTAACAATTTTGAAACATAATTAGCAGGCAACATGTACTACACAAATCAACGTCGCAGGGAGCTTAACAAGGCTCTATTTATCAAACTGCAAAATCCCCTTTTAGAGACTTTCGCCGAAGAAGGCGATCCGCACATGATACTTGAGAAACTTCCGCTCAACGCAGAGGAAGTTATTTCAGAAGACTGCCTGGTGCGGAATATTCCCTTTTCCCCGATCCCATGGAATAAGGTGATGCCGGTGTTTTTCCCGGTGAACTATAACGGGCGCAAAGGATATATGGCAGCTTTCGTCAACCGGTCGGACAAAAGCATCCGGGCCGCGCTTGAGAAACTGAACTCGTGCGGACTTTACTATATTCCCGGCATGACGCTGAAGAAAGGAGCAGATTATGGACGAGTTTAAACGCATGGCCATGCAGGGATGTGTCGTCCTGATATTCCTGATGATTTTCGTGAGCCTTTGTATTTATGGTATTGTTTGCCTGGTAAAAGATCTGTTCTGACAATGGAAGAAAAAAGATATTACTACAAAGTTTCGCTGACAGACACGCACCGCGGACGCTGCATCAGCGAGTTTCTGGAGAAAGGAAAGAAAGCTGCCGAAGCTGCCGACAAGCTGGCGGCCGAACTGGGAGCAGAAGCGCGGACTGACCGCCCGGGGTGTCTGTATCCGGGAGTGGGAATCGGAAGCCTGAAGTTTAAGGGCTGTCCCAACCTGTTTGCTTACGAGTATATCGGAAAGGGAGAGTATATCCCCAACATGAACAACGAGAAAGGGAAGGAGATAGCCCAAAAGATCATCCGTCTGCCCGACGTTACGTCGGATGACTTCCGCGTAGCATTCGGCATCCCGATCAACCAGAGTCGCACGCCCCAATGGTTTATCTATCGCGGACGGGTTTATCTGTGCAGCAGATATTCACTCGGCCAGGAATACGAAACCATCCTTCAGCAGGAGTTTGAATCGAAGAAAAAGAAATTATGAGCTATTGGACGGAGCGATCAGTACGGGAACAGCCGGAAATAAAGGAAGTGATATCCCGATCGGAATATCGGGACATCCTGCTGGCACGCATGGCCGCCGGCGACCTTTATGCGTCGGAAACCCTGTCCATGGTGCGCAAGGCTGACATGGCGCTGGATATCCTTCGTGAAAAACCTATATACAAAAGAAAGAATGAATCCGATTGCAATGAAAGAAAATAAATTCAAGCATATAATGATAGATACGGAAACGCTGGGCAGGACACCTGGAAGCGTGGTCCGTTCGGTGGCCGCCATTGAGTTTGATCCGCAAACCGGAGAAACCGGACGGCGCAAGGTGTGGAAAATAGATCTGGCAGACTCCATACGCTATGGGTTCAGAATCGAAGCATCTACACTGAAATGGTGGATGATGCAGTCGGATGCAGCCCGCCGTAACTTCGTGGAAGGAGCGGAGACACTACTGGTGGATTTCATGGAAGAACTGATGGACTTCATGACCGAAACAGACGAAAACGGAGACTTCACGTTATGGTGCCTTCAGCTGGATTTCGACGTGGCTATGCTTCGTTCCATGTATTCCTGGTATAACCAGCACGTCAACGGGTCTGACGCAGAAGTGTTACCCTGGAACTTCCGGAAGGTGCGCGACGTCCGGCCGTACATGGATGCGCTTACTGAGGCAGGACTCCTTCCGCCCAAGGTAGCGGACCGGCACACTCCGATGGCCGACTGTCTTGCACAGATCAACTATGTTCATCTGGTGATTGAAAACAATCTCGTAATCAGATAGCAGTATGTCTGAAGCACGTATATTCAATATGGACTGTATGGAAGGAATGACTTCTCTGGAGGATCATTCCTTGGACTGTATTATCTGTGACCTTCCGTATGGAGTCCTGAATAAACAAAATCCACATGCAAAGTGGGATACAGAACTTCCGCTTGATGAACTTTGGCAGCATTATCGCAGACTGATAAAGCCAAACGGTGCTATTATATTATTCTGTCAGGGAATGTTTACCGCACGTCTGATGATTAGCAATCCCAAAATGTGGAGATACAATTTAATCTGGAAGAAAGGGACACGTTCATCCGGTTTTCTGAATGCCAACCGTATGCCATTACGAAATCACGAAGATATTGCAGTATTCTATCAAAAGTTGCCTGTATATCATCCTCAAATGGCAATAGGGGAAAAGAATCACGGAAGAAATGTAAGAGGGGCTCAATCAAATAACAAATGTTACGGGAATTTCAAAGTAGTAGATACTGTATTTACCAACGAGAAATATCCTCTCTCAGTAATAGATATTCCAAAAGAGCACGATAGTTTCTATCACCCCACCCAAAAGCCAGTCGCTCTTCTGGAATATCTTATCCGCACTTATACTGACGAAGGTGATACCGTGATGGACAACTGTATGGGCAGTGGAACTACCGGTGTGGCTTGTATGAAAACAGGACGTAACTTTATTGGATATGAGAAAGAAAAAAAATACTTCGACATATCTCAGGAAAGAATATTTGCGGAAAAGGAAAGAATAAACAAAAAAAGTAAGCTCATTCAAGGAGATTTATTTAAGCCATGAACGTCACCACAGATACCGTCAATCAGATCTATCAGTACACCACCTATCGGGCGAACGAACGGTGCGGAAAGACCGTTACCGTTCCCGGCCTGCGGGGAGAGGCACATACATTCAGCGCCGACCGTCTGAAAGAAAAGTATATGCAGATACTTTCGGCCGTGAAGGGGCTTCCGCGAGTCATGCGGTACAGCCAGCGTCCGGAAGGAGCGCCCTGGATTCTGGCTCGCGGACACGGGAGCCGGTATGAAGGGGCAACTCTGGATTCAGCGGAACATCTGCTGATGATGGCTGTGGCGCTCGGTATGGCCAGAGTGCTGAAACCGGCCTGCGACTCGTGCGACGTGCCGAACGTGGTGATTGACGACGACCGGCTGAGAAAGCTGGAAATGATGCAGCCGCGGTGCGTCCGCCGATATTCTTTGTTATACTGGAAATAATACGAAATGATCACACTCGCCAATCGGACATATCACATTTGTTTTGACCAGAACTACACGGCAGCCGTTGTGAGAGAGTGGATTGAATCCGGGAAAAATCAGTCTATTATCCTCCGTAATGCCCGCAAGAATGTAGAACGAAGCGTCGTTCTTGTCATCAAAGACCGGAACGGAGACGACCTCCCATTAATTCAACGTATCGTTTTTGTTAGTCAAGGTAAAGTTTTTATCGAATAAAACTTACTTTTTTGATACGTTATGAATTATTTTTGTTATTTTTGCCAATGAGATCTACTCATATTAGGTTGTAAAATTTGGTTAGTAAAGTAATTCCCGGGAGCGATTCCGGGAATTTTAAATCAGAACAAATGAAAAAGAAGAAGAATAAATGCTATAATTCCGGAAAGATCGGAGGGCTTTCCTACCTGCAGGCATACAAGAACTTTGAGCAGGCGGACCGCGAAATAGCGGAGATAGGGCTCACTCCGGCAAATCCCATTATTCTCGGCCTGAAACCTTCGCGTCCATACTGGATGCACATGATCTGGGATATCCTTCTGTTGTCGCGTTGCGGGCATATCTATCTGCAGACGAACTGGAAGGACAGCCGCGGAGCACGCATAGAGTTCCGCGTGGCGAAGTTCCTGGGGATTCAGATATGGTTTCAGGGAAATCCGGGGGAAGACGATTCGTTCAGTGAAAATTTTGGTGATGTAATGAAAGTGAAATAGCCTATATATAGAATGGCTCCCACGCAACGTGCGACGGCGCATATTTTCCATACAAAAGTTTAAAGGTTTGACAATTCGCTTATCAGGGGGTTCGACTCCCCGGCGTGGGACTGAATATTTAAAAGAAACGATATGATAAACAAATGTACATTCATCGGTAATCTGGGGAAAGACCCCGATTATAAAGTGCTGGAAAGCGGTCACAAGGTAGCGAGTTTCTCCATCGCCTGCAGCCGGAAAGTGAAAAACAAGGAAAATGGAGAAACAAAGGAATATACGGAATGGATTCCCATTGTGGCCTGGGACAATCTGGCCGAAATCATCAGCCAGCTGGCCCGCAAAGGTTCGCAGGTGTATGTGGAAGGAGAGTTCCGCACACGAAGCTACGAGGCAGAAGGAACCGGAGAAAAACGCTATGTGTCCGAGATATGGGCACGAGATTTTCGTCTGCTCGGGCGGAAGGCAGAATCATCGTCTGCTCCGCTTCCTACTTCGCCCGACGACTTCGGCAGTCAGTCAGCACCGGCTTCTGCTCCTGCATCCGCTCAGCCGGCACAAGCGGCCCCACAGCAGCCTGCGCAGGGAACGCTTAACCTGAAGGACGAACAGGATGATCTTCCTTTCTAATACGAACAGATTAATCACTCAGAGATATGAACGAATTTACAAACCCGGCAGGAAGTCTGGGAAACAATCCTTTCTTGCAGGCTCCCTCCACCATTTTACCCATCAAGGGAAAAAGCTCTGAAACAGGGCTTGCGGCTTCAATCAGCCGTCCGAAATCAATGATAGCTTTCCATCCGGTAGACCGTAAAACGGCAGAAATACGGAAAGCTGGTGCCGACATCCTGAACGCTCACCTGCTCATGGTGGAAATCATGATGACCAACATCACTCAGAAATACATCTACGAAGTGGTTTCCTGCCTGAAGGAACGCGGACTGATGCGCCACAACATGAAGCGCAGAGCCAATGAACTGGTAAATCTGTCTGCTGATCTGATGAAGCGATGCAATGCGCACGATGCCATGCAGGTTCGTACCTTTACAGAAACCATCCACCCCGGGCTGTCCGGAAGTTTTATTAGGGGGGGCGGCACACTGACACAGAAGCTTCAGAACATCTTCTGGAAAACCTACGGAGAAAAAATCAACCTCATTTATTTTGCTACCAAAAATGCGCTCGACAAGTGCAACGTGCGCCAGAGCGACCTTGTATCTAACATGGAGATGGTGGCCATGATGTGTACCACCGGAATCGAGTTCTACGACTGCATGTGCCGGAAGGTGGACGGACTGCTCAACGGAGTAGGGAAGGTGAACCGGCAGAAAAGCCAGCACAACGAAAAGATGATGGCTGCGGTGAAAGATATGCTGCGTGAGATGGTGGGAAACATTGAAATACCCGATAAGGAGGGAACGGATGTGCGCACCTTGACCGCACAGTTCCAGATGGAGCTGGTGAAAGACGACCTGTTGAAACTGGTGGAGAGCGGAATCGTTTCGCTACAGGTAGAGTTTATAGAATACGTCATCGCCAGTCTGCGCATGAAGATGGCCGGAGAAGGGCTCTGCTTTCAGGACTACCGCACACTGATGGCACGCATGGGCACTAAGAACAACGTGCATATGCTGCTGAATGAAATCGCTTCGATCCCTCTTCCTGAATCGGACGACTATGAGGTGTACGATGTCATGGAAATGCTGCCCGATGCAAAGGCAGAAGGCGAAAGCGTGATTGACAAGTTCCGTCACCTCTGTCTGGAAGACCATATACGCACAGTACCTGAAACAAACGAATCCATTACTCTCAGAAAGCTTCGTCAGGAAGTCTACCGCAATCACGGTACACTGAGTATGCTTACCCTACGCTATCTGTACAACGTGTTTGGCACAAAGAAGGCTATGGCAGAATACATAGCGCGTGCGGATGCCGACGTAATGGCACGTACACTCCGTAAGCTGAAAACGGTCAAAGTGAATCAGCTTGCACTGAAAGACGGATGCCGCTACGAACTCAACCTCGGTCAGGGCGTGCGTGCCATGTATGAGATGCACGGTTATACCCGCGAAAAGTTTGCGTCCATGACCGGTGTAGGTATCAACCGATTGCTGGAACTGGAGGCCATGGGCGACATTGCACGCTATCCCAATGCAGAGAAAGCCGTCGGTTCGCTGGTAATGGATGTGGGTAAGATGCTGGGTGCAGACCCCCGTTACGTGCTGTTTGCTTCCCTACGTGAGACAAAAGAGAAAGGCTCTCTTCCGGAGGTTTACAAACGTCTTTTCCGCGAAATGGAGAAAATATATAACGATAACAACGATAAATCAGAAGAAAATGGGAAAGAAGAAAAAAAGGAATAACAAACGAGTAAATCCTTCTGAAATAAATAAAAGAATACTCAATGGTTTCCTTGATATGAAATCGGACGCTGGAAATATGATGGAACTATTCGGAGGTTTCTGGCCATTAATTGAGCAAAAAGAACAGGATATGTTAAACATCCGAGATATAACCGAAGTTCCACAGCTTGATTTCAGAAAAATAATAGGCAATAAACAGCCATCAGGAACTAAAATAGCAAAATATATGGAAGGAAAAATTAACGTATCAAAATTCAGTGTCGGGCAGGTAGTAAAGCTGAAAGACTACGACTCGCTTAAATTGGCAAATGAGACCCTGACGTATCAGATGGGGGAATTTGATTTAAAACATATCTCAAATGCTCAGGTTGCAATCTACAAAGTGCATAATACCCGTCAGCTCCACAAGGACGGAAAGCCAGTGTTCTGGTATGAGGTAGGTCAGTGGGGTCGGAACATAGTCGACGTTCCGGAAGATTTTCTGGAAGAACTGCCTGAACCGGTAAATATACCTTCTGATAACGAGGAAGGAGAGAAACAACCGGAGAAACCCGCGCAAAAAACCGAGGAAGAAATGGTTGCGAAGTTTGAAGAGGTGCTGAATGAACTTAAACCATACGATAAAATGGCAGGTGGAGACTACAATCTTTATCCTTTCAGAATATCCAATTTGTTCAAGGCATGTTTCATGAAGGATATTCCCGATTCAGACCGAATAGAAGGCTTGCTACATATTACAAGCATCGCCCGTGCTGCATATCAAGGCTATGCGGAAGTTACGCTGTCTATGGATGAAATAAGCCAAGAACAGCTTGACACCTACCGCAAAAAGAATGCCGACTATGGAAACGCCTTTGAAAAGTCGATGGACGAAGACGGAATACTGGTAGCTAAAATCCGCATCGGTGACAAAATTCGGAGAATAAATTCCCTGATTAAAAATAATGGTGAAGGGCAGGTGAAGGACGAAAGGCTGGAAGATACTTATCTCGACCTGGCCAACTACTGCGTGATGACGGTTCTCTGGATCAGAAAGCAACAATCTAAATAAAACAACTATGGCAGAAAGCAATATCAGTAGAGACCACATCGCCATGGAAGCGATGAAGGTGCTCATGGAGAAAACGGTTTCAAATTCTCTGACACTAAAAAACAGGATTAAAAAATTCTTTGGAATGAATTATAAGACAGTTTCAGCATTTGACGCTAAAATGCTGGCGGTTTTTTCATACAAAATAGCCGATGCCATGATTGCACAACGAGAAAATAAGGAGGAGGAACAACAATGATGCACAATTGGTTTGAAGGAAAAATCCGTTATGAAAAAGTATGTACAGACGGAATGACACGAAAAGTGACGGAACCCTATCTGATAGATGCGCTTAGCTTCACCGAAGCCGAAGCACGGCTGATAGAAGAAATCACTCCGTTCATATCCGGAGAGTTTACCGTAGCCGACATCAAGCGGGCCAACTACAGCGAAATCTATCCATCGGATGAAGACATGGCCGACCGCTGGTACAAATGCAAACTGTGGTTCATTACACTTGACGAGAAAAGCGGTGCGGAGAAGAAGACAGCTACCAACATCCTGGTACAAGCTTCCGACCTTCGCGATGCGGTGAAGAAGCTGGATGAAGTCATGAAAGGCACGCTGGCCGATTACGTCATCGCATCCGTCGCAGAGACCTCCATCATGGACGTATATACGTATCAGGCCGAAGCCGAAGCACAGCCCGAGTTCGAGGAATACGACTACGAAAAGTTGTCTGCGGCCGCTCGTGTATGCCACAACTTAGGAATCACAGAAAAGGGCGGAAAGAAATGTATCAATACTGCCCCGATAAATGTGCTGAATGTTCATTACGGTTACGGAAGCGGACTGAAGCTTATTCGGCAGCTTATCAACAAAGGTGTGCTGAAACGGGAGAAAGATTACATTTCTGTGATAGACAAACCGCTGGAGGAGTTCGACTGGTACATCAAACAGAAGGAAGACGATGGAAAAGTGGAATAAGGCACTGGACATTCCGGTAGAGATACTTTTCAAGTACCTCTGCCGGGACTACCGGCGCGAACAGGCACGCACGGCGGAACTGGAGAAAAAGGTAGAAAAGCTTCAGGCGGAGTTGAACTATGAGCGTGAATGTACTCCATCGGTGGAAAAGCTGCAACGGCAGGTTGCATCGCTCAAAACAAAGGTTCGCGAGCAGGAAGGGACTATCAAGGTGAGAAACCTTACCATCAAGCGGTTGAAAAGTAGAATAGACGGATAGGCTATGGGAAAGAATAATAAAAAATGTGTTGATTGTAAAGAATATAGTATGTTGATAGGGAGAAGTGGCGTATACCATAAAACAGTATATTGCCATAAAGGGAATAAAGCTGTCAGCATAACAACAAATAGGTCTATTGCATGCCAAAATTTTGAGAAACAACTCCCATTTATTCAAATGTTAGATGGTAAAGATAAATTAGAAAATTAGTATTTATGGGAAGACTGGAAAGATTTGAATATACGGAAACAAGCATACAGGAAGGGCTTCGCAGCTTCATGAGCTCCCCGAAGTTCTTTCTGCGCAACATGTACGTGTTCGGGTGGGAGAGCGATGTGCTGATCCTCACAAACTCCGGTTACTGGTACGAGATAGAAATCAAAATTTCGCGTGCCGACTTCCATAACGACCAGAAGCATAAATCGCAGAAGTTTAATTTCATGGCCGACGAAGATACACGTAACAAACCGAACTATTTCTACTATGCTGTGCCGGAAGGAATGATTTCGCCCGACGAAGTTCCCTCGTTTGCCGGTCTGATTTACATGCACCGCTCGCGTCCGGAAGTTATCAAGAAAGCTCCAAAGATCCACAAAGAAAAAATCAGAGAAGACGGTCTGGGACTGGCCGAAAAATTCTATCACCACATGGTAAAGGCAAAGATAGACTGCGCACGGGCCCGTGAAGAAGTAAGGGATCTTTATAAGCCATTCCGGAAGGGATACAAGATGGGAGCCATGAGTGCCGTAGATGTAGCCTTACAGAAATTCCGTCTGCTTTGCCCGTATCACAAAGAGATAGATCAGGTGAAATTCTTCTGCGAAAAACAGCAAAAGCAGTTCCGTTTCTTCTGCCATGGAGAATGTGGCCTACTGGATAAACTTCAGGATGAAATGGAGAAATCGCTTAAAATCGGAGCCTATGTGGAACAGAAATAAAAAATACAGGGACTGGTTGCGTGCGCAGCTTGGATTCAAATATCAGGAAAGTATGTTCCCTGATGAAAAAGAATATCCGGAGCTGAACGAAGAAAAAGTTCTGGAGGCCATACATGTTATTCCCGTTGCAAGCAAACTTCCGGAGAATAGGATAAAAGAGGCTGTTATAAAACTTATCAATGAACAGCAAATCCTATTTATGGAATCCGTAAATAGTGTGGCTCAAGCGGTAAGTAACCTTACTGACGCAAGTATTTTATCCGCAGAAGCACTATCAAAGTGTGCCGATAGTATTCTTAAAGAAAAGGACTATAAATCTATAGGAACAGATTTAGGTTCTGGAAAAACCTTTGATGAAAGTTATACAGATATGTATGATTCTTTTTGTGGTTTGGTGTACAGTGAAACTACAGGTGTTGAATTTTTCAGACAACAGATTGTAGACGAACAAAGCCATGTTATTAGAGGATACTATCGCAGACAAGAAAGATATGAGAGCCAGCATGAGATAGCCAACCGCAACCGCCACACCTCACGCCATGTGCCGTTCTATTTCAGTATTGTCGGACAGAACCGTCACGTACCCCGGAAGAACGGTAAGAAGTACCATACAAAGTTTAACCGAAATGTGCGTCCGAAGGGTACACACTCACATTTTAAGTTATACAAATAACCAAACACAATAAGGATGAAGAATAAAATACGAGTCTTTGAAGCATTTGCAGGATATGGTTCACAGTCTATGGCTTTACGCAGACTGGGAATAGACTTTGAGGTTGTTGGAATAAGTGAAATTGACAAGTACGCCATTAA
>ENA-ORKV01000686-ORKV01000686.1-human-gut-metagenome-genome-assembly--contig:-NODE-686-length-36546-cov-9.827744_pt1 | contig 36546 bp, 35 predicted proteins | sample MGYA00243058_ERZ508805 | MGnify/ENA primary metagenome ERZ508805 (study PRJEB26277, sample SAMN04329770) | human gut metagenome | biome: human-associated habitat | host: Homo sapiens | place: USA... | reverse complement strand
TCTGCAGCCGACCTTGCAACCGGAAATTACATCACGGGCGGAATGACGGTCATCATTACCGGACCGGCAGGAACCGGGAAGTCCTACTTTGCCTGTGCCCTGGGTGACAGGGCATGCAGGAACGGGCGGAAGGTACTGTACTTCACGATGAACATGCTCATCGAGAACCTGAAGCTTGCACATCTGGAAGGACGGGAAACAAACTTCTTCCGGAAGCTGAACGCACATGACCTGCTGATTATCGATGACTTTGGGATGGTCAAGCTGGACGGCCAGATACAGCATGACTTTGAACAGATCATAGATGACCGGTACAACCGGAAGGCACTCATCCTGGCCAGCCAGCTTCCCGTTGCAGACTGGTATGATGTGTTCCAAAGCGAGCTCATTGCGGAAGCCTGTCTGGACAGAATCGTGCATAAGGCAATAAAATTTGACCTTAAAGGAGAGAGCCTAAGAAAGAAGTATTAACTTTGCCAACAACACTGAATACTAACTGGGGACTGAACGGATATCACCGGAAATGCTGAACGGGTATCCGCCGGAATATGCACCATTTTCAAAAATGGGCTGCAAAAACTTATATAATCAACTATAGTACAATGAGATATGCTCCATTTTACAATCATTTTAATATGGAAAAACATTGTACAATGGTTTACTTTTCATTGAGAGAAAGTAAGCAAAACAAGAAAGGTTTATCACCTATTGAGGTTTCTATCTCCACAAACGGAAAAAGAATCTATTTCAGCACAGGTAAATATGCACGTTCTACAGACTGGAATAGAGAAAAACAGTTAGTAAAAGGTAAAAGTGAAGAAGCTCAGTTAGTAAACAGCTACCTTACCCAGCTAAGAAACAAAATATACCAGAAAGAAATTGAGCTACTTCAAATGGGCTACCTAATCACAGCAAAGCTACTCAAAGAAGCTGTTGCGGACAAAGTCGAAGCATTGAACGAAAAGAGCCTGTTTGAAGTCTTTGAAGAACATAACGGGAACAGGAAAAACTGGTTGGTAATGGAGTTTCTAAAGCTACCTATTGGATTTCTGTCTATACAGTAAGGCTACTCAAAGAGTTTGTTCAGCAGAAAAACCTGCAGAATTGAAAATCAGCGAAGCTAAATCATCTGCCATACAAAATAATTCTATAACTTTGCTCTCAGTGATCATAGCGATTATTGTTTGTATTTTTTTGTAATTCAGCACTATAAAGACAAAGCAATTTTCGCTAATCATCCAATTTACAAGTGCTTATAATTCGTCGAACTCACGTTAACTATGAAACTTTATTGCATTATTTTAATATTTCTATGTTTCTCTTGCTCTGAAACAATTGTCAATAGAAATGAACTTAAGGAACAATTAATACCTACTTATGAACTAATAGAGGATGGAGAAAAACATTTATATTAGATAGTGAAAGCCAACCAAGGAACAGATGTATTCAACTTTTTAGAAATCCTCAAAATGATTCAACTTATTATTCATTTTATAATGAATATAATAACTCCATTTACATATTTGATTTTGAATCAACTTCTTTTATAAAGAAAATTCAACTTCAAAAAGAAGGACCAGATGGTGTATATCCCCATCGTTCAGGATATTATATTTCATCATTTGATAGCATTTATTTTTATTCAATGGCAACACAACGTGTTTATATATTAAATAGTCAGGGAAAAAAATATCATACTATTGATTTACGATTTAATATGGATAGTGAAAAAATACCACCAACAATAAAAGTTGAAGCTGATTCTCCTATGTATAAAATAGGAAATAATTTGTATTTATGCGGAGGCATAAATGAAGAATTTGCAGATGCAGATAGCATCAATCACTTAATAATAACCAAAATCAATGTTTGCAAAGACGATGCTACACCCGAACTTTTTGTTGGATACCCAGAGTCGTATAGACAAGGGAATTGGGGAGAAGCATATTTTAGGAATACATTTTGGTGTTATAATGAGAAAGAAAAATTATTCTTGATAAGCTTTCCTAATGATCATTATATATATAAAACAGATCTCACAAAAGTAACAAAAATATATGCGGGAAGTATGTATGCAAATAGTATTTCTTCCATTGATTATTCTAAATCTATACCCACACCTAAAAAGAAAAGAATCGCTCATTACCTTTCTTCATATTATTATAGGGCTATTATTTATGACAAGTATAAAAATATTTATTATCGAATAATAGAGCATCCATGGATAAATTATAATCCTAATGAAAGACCTTGGAAAAAACCTTTATCAATAATTATTTACGATTCTAATTTCCAATTTTTAGGAGAAACAAAATTAGCCGAAGAATATAATCTGTCTGCAAATAATTTTATAATAACTAAAGAAGGGCTCCTTATTCGAAAAGAAACAAATAACGAAGATGAAATTAAATACACTGTTTTTAAATTAAAAGAAAAATGACAATAAATTGGACCTGTTGGTAAAGTTTAATATACACAAATTTAATTCTGCCAACTGGTTAACAATTTATTTCAAGAACAAACTATTTATGTATTATTCATATCTGGTCTATCTTTTCCGGAGAGGAGATAATCTTGGAATAAAAAGAAAGGAAGTATCCTTTATCACCGACAAGTTTCTCATAGACAAACTCTACAAAAGACTTGAATTCAGGAGGCTTACGGTCATCAACATCACCGGGAGTAATCATGAAGCTGAGTAGTTCTCCACGCTCATTGCATATCAGATGCAGCTTAAATCCGAAGAATCAGACCATGGAACATTTGCCTCTTTGTGCTATTTCTTTGAATGTCTTGTGGATATGGATTCTCAGATTCTTGCATACACGGGATACTGTCAACGAAGCTGATGCCTGTGAACTTGTCCGATACCTTATCTGCCTGGAGGCATGATGGTCGGCGAATTTCCCTGCCGATTACGGACAACCATATTTCTGAGAACTTCATAAAGAATGCCGCCGACATCTACTCCCAGCGTAAATTTGTTGAATTTATAATAGGGGGTGACTACCGGAGCTGTCTGCCATCCTCTTTGAGGATCGTAATACCGTCGGACACCTGCTTCGATACCCAATCTGTCCGTAAAATCATATCCCATTGTCAATCCATAGGAATTCTGATGAAAGCCGTAGCGGTCTGCCGGGGTAAATGCTCCGAAGGCCGTGAGACGGAAGCGCCCGGAAGGATGGTAGATCAGACTGCCTGAAGCACCGAAAGAGGCTCCGGCACTCATTGGAAAACTATATTTTATCGCACTGACTCCTGCCTGTACTTCCAGATAATCCGTAAGTGCATACTGATATCCAAAAGCAGCCTGATTCATCCGTCCGAAACCCGGAAGAGTGGTCTGCGAACCACTTCCGTAAAAACCGGGGGCAATTTGTCCGCTTGTACTGTAATCGCCATAGAACATCGGAGAGCGATTGATGAAATAAGGAGGCACATGGACAGAGCCGGAAAGCGGGATGTTTATCTTTCCCGAATCCGGATATTCCGGAAGCTGGACATCAACTTTCCGAACGTCCGTACCTTTTCCCGATACGGGAGAAGAAAGGACTTCCTCCCCCGAAAAGTTTCTCAGACTGTCTCCATCCATCCGAATCGTATCTTTCCGGATATTTTCCTGAGCATAAAGACTCACAAAGCTCCCTGCAAACATCAACAGCAAAAAATATCTGAATCGCATAAGCTGACAAATAATAGTTCTACAAATAGAAAGAAGAATATCTTTATTTTCCCTATAAACAACCGTTCTTTTTATTAAAAATTCACAACTATACCTATCTTTCCATTAGAGAACCATAACTTTTAAGTTCTTCATAACATTTTTATTTGGGATTAATTTTCTGCATTCCGCTTCTCTGTTCCGGAGTCTTTCCGGCAAGCCCATCCTCCATAAATACCGATCAGTCCCGCAACTGCCAGCAATCCCCAAAGCATACACTCAGAATTCGGCAGGCGGATTTCACGCGGATGATCCGGATGATACCACACCGGCAACTTGTCGCCCTTGCTCCTGAACGGCAGGTAACTGGTCCGGGTCACCAGCAAATCTCCGTATCTGTCGGTCGGATAGCTGATCAGCATCTGGCTTTCATAACGGATTTTACGATAACGGTATATCTTCCTGGTCTGATAATCACGAATGACGCCTGTCGTATGTTCATACTTCTGCGAGGCCATGTAAAGGGAAACAAATCCTCCGGCCCCCCCCCCAACAGCAGGAAAGTTCCGACGACAAGCAGCAATAATGAAAAAATCCGGACCCGCTTCATGTTCATAGATCAATCTAGTTTGCACAAAGATATCATTTTTTTCAAATACCCAACATTCTTTGTACAGAAAAGAACAGACCACTCCTCTAAAGACGGACCGGATGAAGCCTCATCAGGACTTACTTTTTACTATAATATTGCGCCAGGGAAAAAGTACGGCGAAGTGCTATGCGGGTGCAGATAAATGAACAGATGGAACCGACCAGAAAGGCAATGCCGGTAGAAACCAGAATATTTCCCAGACCGACAAACGGAGATACGATTCCGCCGAAAGCGAATCCCAGTGCTCCCAGCAGGGCTGAAGCCATACCTGCATGCGACCGTTCACAGTCCATAGCCAAAGTGTTCGAAGCCGTAAAGGTGAGTCCCAGCATGGAAAGAAGTCCCAGAAGCAAAACTTCATAGACCCAGAAACTGCAGTCCGAACAAAGGGCCAGACAGAGTAACAGCGAAGCGACAACCATGCCGGAACTTCCCCGGTACAAGGCCTGCTCCGGATGAGAAAAACGGACGGAAGAGGCTGCGGAAATGACGATGGCCAGCGCATTGATTCCAAAACAGACACTGAACATCAGCGGAGAAAAGCCATAATGTTCCTGCATGATGAAAGGTGCCGAAGAGATATTGGCAAACAGAACTCCCTGAGCAAATCCGAACTGAAAAATGTAGCAGACATAGCGGCGGTTGCGGGTCACAGCCACAAAGCCGGCATAAACATCACGCCAGCTGGCGTGTTGACGCCGTGTTGCCGGAAGCGATTCTCTGAAATGAATACTGCCCGCCAGCAGCAGAATCCCCAGCACAAAGAGCGCCCAGAAGATGCCTTGCCATCCCAGACTGCCGGCCATGCCTCCTCCTGCCATCGGAGCAGCCACGGGTGCAACTCCATTGATGGCACCGATGACGGCAAGCATTTTAGCCAGCTCCCTGCCCGAATATTTATCGGCTGCAATGGAACGTGATATAACGATTCCGCCTGCTCCGGCTATCCCCTGCACCAGACGCCAGCCCACAAACTGCATGATCGTTGCTGAAAAAAGACATCCCAGCGTGGAGAACAAGAACAGCAACATTGCCATAATCAGCGGAATGCGGCGTCCGTACTTGTCACTCAGCGGACCGAACAGGAGCTGTCCGACAGCCAGTCCGATCATACTTGCCGTCAGTCCCAACTGTACCTGGGAAGAAGTGGTTTGAAAGAATCCGGTCATTGCGGGCAGTGTAGGCAGATACATATCCGTCACGAAAGGGCCAAAGGCCGTAAGCATTCCGAGGAATACCAGAATAAACAACTGAGAATTTTCTTTTACCATAAAACAATCTTTTTAGAACGCTGCAAAATTAGGTATTGTATGGAAAAGTACGCCTGCCTTTTGCCGTGCAAAAGTTTTCAAAACCTGAACAAATCCTTTTTTACCTCAGAAAAAAAGGATACTTTTGTTTCATAAAAGTAAGTATCGTGGAAACAGCACCGTTATCTTCTCCCCCGAAAGTCCAGTACGAAGAAAGCAACCTGAGCTTCCTTCTCGCCTCACCGCTCTATTTCGACTGTGGTATCCAGATCATCTGTGTCCGGGGAGAAGGGATCCTCTCCACGGGTGCCCAGCAGTTTCATCTCCATGAAACGACGGAACTCATTTTCTGGCGGGGAAGCATCATGCAGCTGATCGAAGCTTCGGCCGACTTCCGCGTACGGATGCTGCTCTACCCCTCCCGGCTCTTCCTTCAGGCTGCGGTCTCACTCGACACCACTTATTTCGACTATATGAAAGAGTTCCCTCTGTTCGACCACGGAAAGACTGGAAGCCTTCAAAGCTGGAAAAATGTCAATCTCTGGATGGATATGGGACAGATGCTCTTCAGTCAGCCGTCAGCCGCCTTCACCGAACAGCTGGAACTGAATTTCCTGCAAAGCATGTTTCTGTGGATATTCAGCTCCATTCCGGAAACGTATGTATCCGTGGCCCGTTCATACACGCGCAAACAGTTGCTTTTCCACCGCTTCATGCATCTCATCCATGAGCATGCGGCCCAGGAACACCAGGTGGCATTCTATGCCGAAAAGCTCTGCATCACTCCGCGTTATCTGAATGAAATCACGGCATCCGCAGTCAACGGAAAAACTCCCAAGGATTTTATTGACGAACAACTCACCGCAGAAATAAAAGTTCAGCTCAACAATCCCGACCTGTCCATTGCCGAGATTGCAGCCAACTGCCAGTTTCCCGACTCTTCCTATCTGAGCCGGTTCTTCAAAAAGCATACAGGAATATCGCCCAAGGAGTTCCGGGGCAAAAGGCCTCAGGCTGTTCAAAAAACGCCGAAACGTTTTGAGTAAAAGACTTCGGGCTTTGAAGGAAAACGCCGAAACGTTTTAAAAAAACTTCGGCGGCTTCTGATGAAAGGCCATAAAGGGCCCTACAACCCCTTCCAGGGCATTCTGTACAAGGGGAAAAAATCGTGCGGTCGATGAGCCGGAATCGTGCGGTCGTTGGAGCCGAATTATGCGGTCGTTGCGGCCCAATCGTGCGGTCGATGCAGGCTCATCGTACTACTCGATGACAGGAGATCCTGCAGGGAGTGCGGCGTTACAAAGCACACGCATTTCCTGCACAATATTCATCACTGGGTTTTCCTTCATATTCGGGATGACGTTGAAGCCAGCGCACGGCATAGGCACAGGTTGCCACAATCTGATAGCCTTGTCCGCGGGCATAGTCATAAGCTTCCTTCACCAAAGCTGAAGCAATCCCTTTCCCTTCAAGCGGAGCAGGAACAATGGTATGACGGATGTCGAAGGCCCCGTTTTCAATCCGATAAGCGACATGAGCCGTTTCGTCCTGTATAGTCAGAATGAAACGCTGTTTTTCCGGTTCATGAATGATGTTCAGGTTTTCCATATTCTTTACGTTTTTAATGCAAACAGATTCTCTTTATTAACACACGAAAGTTGCTTTCGGTTCGGTCTTTCCCCTCAAAAAAAAGACACCGGCAGTACACGAGTGTATGCCGGTGCCGAAACCTTTACTCAAAAAGATTTTATTGCTGTGCTTCACCTTGTTCGTTATAAACCACCGTAACTTCGTTTCCTGCCTGGTCAGTCAGTACAACCTTATAAGTTTTTCCGGCTTCGGTTTCTTCCACAAACTTCTTTCATAAACCATTCGCTTATGAATGTTATGGATATACTGAGCTAGTTATGGAGATGCTGTCACAATGAGAGTGGGATATCCGGCAAGGCCAGGAAGTAAAAATTGAAGAACAGGTTCAGACCTCAGGAAGGATAATTTTCAGTTCTTTACTGTAACTTCTTCCGACTGGAATCCGGATTCCTCCATACAACGTAATCTCCTTGCTGGTATGGCTGGCTATCCGGTGAACCGGAACCAGAAAAGACTTGTGTACCCGGGTGAATTTCCCTTCCGGCAGAAGTTCCTGTATATTTTTCATGCTGGTCTGCGACATGATGCATTGCCGTTCCGGCAAATAAATCCGGACATAATTATCCATCGATTCGATGTAAAGAATATCCTTCAGCTTGACATTGGTACTTTTATATCCGACCTTCAGAGTTATGCTTTCATCCGTAAAAACGGGACTGGCGGACGGTACTTCCACTGACCCTGATGGCACAAAGCCTTTCGGGAACAGTAACAGACAAAAGTACAAAAGAAAGCCTGATCTCGGCGACAGTGCAACTGATTTCTTCTGAAGGAAAATCCAGTTATACATCGACAGATCTGAATGGATTTTTCCAGTTTAAAAAGCTTCAGCCTGGAACTTATACGCTCCAGATAACATATGTAGGCTACAAAGCTTATAAAGAAAAACTGGATCTTTCCACAAAACAGCAAAGGCAGGTAAAAATAGAAATGAGCGAAGATGCCCGGTTACTGGGAGAAGTATCCGTACAGGGTCGTGCAACCCGTGCCGAACAGAAAGGTGACAGTCTGATGTACAATGCAGAAGCTTTCCAGGTGATGATGGGAAGTTCAGCAGAGGACTTGCTGGCCAAAATGCCGGGTATCGTAGTGGAAGGCGGTACGATTCAGGCACAGGGAGAACAAGTACAGAAAGTCCTGGTGGACGGAAAGGAATTCTTTGATGGTGATGTAAATCTGGCCATCAAAAACCTGCCGTCGGATGTTATTGCCAGCATTGAAATTTTTGACAAGAAAAGTGAACAGGCCGAATTCACCGGATTTGATGACGGAGAAGAAGTCAAAACAATTAACATCGTAACGAAAAGTGGCTTCCGTCAAGGCACTTTCGGTGAAGTATCCGGAGGATATGGAACCGATGACCGCTACAAGGTCAACGGAAATATAAACTTCTTCAACGATGACCGGCGTATTTCTATATTAGGAATGTCCAACAACGTCAACCAGCAAAACTTCTCCCAGGAAGACCTGGCAGGAGTCATGTCTGCCGGAAACAGCGGCAAAGGACGTGGCGGACGTGGAGGTGGAAAAGCCGGAAGCCCGGGTGGAAACAATGTTTCTAATTTTATGGTAGGAAGCCTGGGAGGTGTAACTTCTGCCAATGGACTCGGATTAAATTACGTTGATCAATGGGGAAAGAAACTGAAAGTGACCGGAAGCTATTTCTTCAACCAGTCGGATAACCTGACTCAGCAACAGACCGACAGAGAGTATTTTGAATCCGTTTTACCCGGAATGACTTATAACGAATATCAGGAAAATTCCATGAAAAACTGGAATCATCGTTTCAATATGAAATTGGATTATCAGATGACTGAACGAACTTCCCTGCAGTTCCGCCCTACGTTGAGTTTTCAGAACAATGACACTTACGGACTATTGCAAGGACAGAATCTGATGAACGGAATAACAGACAATGAAACTGAAACCTCTTCTTTCGGAAAAAACAATGCTTACAATGTGGGAGCCGATCTGATGCTTCGGCACCGCTTTCTGAAAGAAGGACGTACGCTGTCGCTGATGCTGAGCGGAAAGATGAGCAACACGGATGGAGATACCTATACAGATTACCTGAATACACTCTATGGTTTAGAAATTTCTCCTGCAACAGAAAGCTACAGCCAATGGAAACAGACTTTAAACCAACAATATAGTCTGCGTTCCAATCTGAACTACACAGAGAAGCTGACAGACAATCTGCAACTGCAACTTGGATATAAAATGAGTTACACAGATTCAGAGAACGACAAAAAAACATATAATCACTCTGCTGTGACCGATCTTTATGACCAGTTGGATGAAAGCCTTTCCAATGAGTATCAGTCGGGATATCTGACCCAGGCAGGAAATGTAGGACTCCGTTATCGCGCCGGCAAACTGAGTGCCATGCTGGGAGTCGATGCCCAGTGGGCGAACCTGAAAGGAGACTTGGTTTATCCTCAACCTGATGAACTGTCGCACAAATATTTCTCCCTTCTTCCTTCGTTCACATTGCGTTATTCAGTGGATCGGAACAACTCTTTCCAGCTCCGTTATCGCAGCAAGTCATCTTCTCCTTCTGTCACCAACCTGCAGAATGTCATAGATAATTCCAATCCGTTGTTCCTTTCAACCGGTAATCCCAACCTTGACCAGCAAGTGTCGCACACAGCCAATCTGCGCTACTTACGCACAACAAAGTCCGGACAAACTTTCATTGCCATGGTAGGAGCTACCATCCAGCAAGATTACGTGGCCGACAGCACTTTTGTTGCCAGAGAGGACATTGCCTTGTCACCTACGGTTACTCTGAATAAAGGTTCCCAGTTTACCCGCCCGGTGAATCTGGACGGTTACTACAGTCTGCAATCCATGCTGACTTACGGTTTTCCGGTAGACTTTATCCGGAGCAACATCAACCTCAGCCTGTCAGCCAACTATGCAAACGTTCCTACCATCTTCGATGGAATAGAAAGCCGTACACGTGAACTGAACCTGATCCCGAAAATCATTATCGGAAGCAATATCAGTAAGAATCTTGATTTCACAGCTTCTTATTCTGCCGGAATCAACAAAATGTTCAGTTCGCTGGACAATACTGCCGGGAGTGATTATGTAACGCATACAGCAGCAGCCAAACTGGGCTGGACTTTCTTTTGGGGACTTACTTTCAGAAGTACATTCAATTACATTGGTTATACCGGACTGGATACCGGAACCGAGGACTATTTCCTGTGGAACCTGTCGCTCGGAAAGAAGTTCCTGAAGAATAATGCCGCTGAAATCAGAATAGAAGCCTTCGACGTACTGAAACAAAATCAGGCCTTTACACATCGCACAGGCAGCAACTATTATGATTACGTAAGCAGCAATGTGTTACAGCCTTATGCAATGATCAGTTTTGTATATACAATCAGATAACCTTTAAAAACAATTTGAACATGAAAAAAATATTTTTTTAACCCTTATGGGTATGCTGACTTTACAAAGTGTAAATGCTCAACGCAAAGAAGGAAAAACCCGTACTCCAGAACAAATGGTGGAAAAACTTGACAAGAAACTTAATCTGACTGACGAACAGGAAAAGCAGATCACAACGCTTTATTCTGATTTTTTCAAGCAGGATTTATCACGCGAAGAACGCAAAAGTGCCATGCAGGAACTGGAAAAGAAAATAACATCCCTGCTTACAGATGAGCAGAAAGAAGCATTTGAACAAATGAAGAAAGAACGTCCACAACGTCAGAAACAATAAAAACAAACAATCAGTCAGGAAAAATAAACCTTAAAAACATTTGCACTCTCTGTTAAGCCATTTGCTCTTCTCAAAGACAAATGGCTTACTTATTTTTATTCCCAGAAAGACATCCGACATTCTGAAAATATATAACTTTGTGAACAGAATACTCTTCATTGTTCCAGAAACCCAAACCAACCCGTTCAAACATCATGACAGATACCACAAACCTTTATGCAGAGAATAATCTTTTGTTAGGTGCCATCGCCGGCGATCTGATAGGCTCTTATTATGAGTTTCGCCCGACAAAAGACTTAAACTTTCCTTTGTTTCATCCTGAATCACGCTTCACGGATGATACCGTCATGACCATGGCCACAGCCCAATGGATATTGACCCAAGACAATCTCCCATCCCTCATGCAGGAATATGGCAACCGGTATCCCGATGCCGGCTATGGAAGAGGCTTTCAGAAATGGCTGACAAGCAAGAATCCCCGCCCCTACAATAGCTTCGGGAATGGTTCAGCCATGCGTATCAGTCCTGTCGGATGGGCTTTCCCGTCTTTGGAAGAAACGCTACGGGCAGCCAGCGAAAATGCCAGTGTCTCCCATAATCATCCCGAAGGCATCAAAGGGGCACAAGCCACTGCCGCCTGCATCTTTCTGGCGCGTACCGGACATTCCAAAGAACAAATTAAGAAGTATATAGAAGAGACTTTCCACTATGACCTTCATCAAAGTTGCGGAACAATCAGAAAAGACTACACTTTTGACGTCACTTGTCAGGGAAGTGTTCCTCCTTCCATCACCGCTTTTCTGGAAAGCAATGACTATGAACATGCAGTCCGCCTGGCCGTCTCTCTCGGCGGAGATGCTGATACCATGGGAGCCATTACAGGAAGTATAGCAGAAGCTTATTATAAAAAAATACCAGACTGCATCAGACAGGAAGTCATGCGCAGACTTCCTTCCGAGTTCATTGAACTGATCAGAAGATTCAGTCACCAATATTTTATTCCTTCGTTCTAAGAACAGAAAGCTCAGACCACCGTCTTGGATAAACTGACGGGCAGTTCTCTTCCGCATTTACCCGAAGATGAACTGCCCGTTATTTCAAATTCTTACTTATCAATCTTCACCAGCAAAGTCTTGCTGTCCAGCTTGCCTTTGGTATCATAAGCCTCAGACTTAACCAGACCAACACCTTTGGCATACCATTCTGTTACACGCAAAGTCTTGCTCTTCAAAACAATCTTGGTACGCATCAGATAAGAAATCTTGATACAGTCAAACTTACCGGCACGGGTATGTACCTGCTCCTCTCCCATATAAGCTGCCCCTGAAATATTCACTTCATTCTTCAGCATATTCAGGATCAGCTGGTAAGAACGGTCAGGAATTGTTTCACCTCCCTGAGCAGAATCCTTGATCGTAAAAGAATTGTCACCTTTGAATTTGCGGTCATCCAGCATCTTCATACGTGCCACTTCATCATATTTGTCGGGGTCTGAATCAGAAGCGATATAAGGACCATACATCAAATCTTCCGTACAAACCGTATTCTTGCCGTCATAACTCCAGTTGAATAAAGTATAAGACGTATTGTTTTTGGCCTTGGTGGTAACAATCTTGGCATAATAACTAGCCTTCACGGTATTTCCCTCCTGCAATATGTTCTTTACCGTCATCGTCTCGTCGGAAACACTCTGTCCCACTTCATCATAATTTACATAATGCAATTCCGTACCTTCCGTCGTACAGAAATACTGTGCATTCGCAACGTGGCAGGCCAACAGAGCTGCCACAAAAAGCATTGCTTTCTTCATCATATTACATTCCTTATTTTATGCATAAGCCCCACTTTGATACCTCGACGGGCACCCTTCGGCCCTATGCCGGTTATACTTTTGTTTTACAGGGTGCAAACTTACAAATTTCTTTTTATTAAACTGAAGTTTTCAGCATCTGTTTATCGATCTTTTCTTCCAATTATGATGCCTTCATTCTTTTTTCTGGCTATCTTTGCAAAGAAGTAACAAGAATTTGAAATCACACAGATATGGGTCTATTATCATCATTATTCGGAGGAAACAACTCCAGCAAAGATCAACAAGCCAAACAGGAAAAGAAAAACTTTGAAATCCTGAAATACGACGGCATTCGTGCCCGAAACATCGGACAACTGGCCTATGCCATCAAATGTTTTGAAGAAGCAACCGCCATCCAGGAAGAAACGGAAACACTCAGTTTGCTGGTCACTTCCTATACACAGGCTAACCGGCTGGACGATGCACGCCACACGCTGGAACGCATGATAGCACTCGACGGACAACAGGCTGACACATGGATTTCACTGGCCGGTGTCTGCTATATGCAGGAAGATTATAAAACCATGGAAGAAGCCTGCCGGAAAGCCATCGAACTGGACAGCCAGAAACCGCTGGCCTATTATTTCGCAGCCAAAGCTGCCATCGGTCTGCACAATGATTTTATGGCTATTGCCATGCTTACCAAAGCCATCCTTCTGAAAGAAGACTATACGGAGGCTTACCAGCTGAGAGCTGAAACTCTGTGGAACATGAGACAGGTCAAGGAAGCCGGTGAGGACATACAAGTCCTGCTTCGGATGAATCCCAATGACGAACAGGCCTTGTTGCTTGATGCAGAAATACAGGCTGCTACCGGCAATACGGATCAAGCCATCGGGCAGCTTCAGCAGATTCTGTCGCTCAATCCTTTCCAGGAAAAAGCCTATTTCCTGCTCGGAGAACTTTATCTCTCCCTGAAAGAGACAGAAAAGGCCATCGCCGTGTATGACGAAGCCATTGATATCAATCCCAACTTTGCCCAGGCCTATCAGGAACGGGGACGAATCAAGTTGTTGAACGGAGATAAGGAAGGTTCCGTAGCCGACATGAAGAAAGCGCTGGAACTCGCTCCCGAAACTGAGGAAAAGATCAATGGTCAATACAACAACTTCACAGACAAATAATTTTCTTTTTCAATAAATTGCCATGAACAGCCTGAAAGAACAATACTGGAAATACTCCCTGATCGCCATTATCCTGGTTCTCGGACTCATCCTTTTTCTGAAACTTACTCCTTTCATGGGAGGTCTGCTCGGTGCATGTACCATTTATATCATGCTCCGCAAACAGATGTTTTATCTCACACACAAAAGACATTTCGGGAAAGGTATCTCTGCCGTATTGCTCTTGCTGGAAACAATTCTCTGCTTTCTGGTTCCACTCTCACTGGTGGCATGGCTGCTCATCCACAAGCTGCAGACTGTCAATGTAGACACCCAGGCTTTTATTCATACCATTACCCAACTGACCGACTGGGTACGGACTCAGACCAGCTATGATCTGTTCGACCAGAAAAACATCTCTTCAGTAGCTTCCATCCTGCCTTCCATCGGACAATTTCTTATGGGAGGAATCAGCAGCTTTACGGTCAATATCGGTGTACTGATCATCGTACTTTACTTCATGCTCATCGGAGGAAAACGCATGGAACAGTATATCTATGAAATCCTGCCGTTCAATGAAGAAAACAAGAAAGAAGTGCTTACCGAGATACATCTGCTGGTGCGTTCCAACGCCATAGGTATTCCTTTGCTGGCTGTTATTCAAGGCATGATTGCATCATTGGGATATTATCTGTTTGATGCCCCCAGTGTTTTGCTGTTCGGATTCCTGACCTGCTTTGCAACCATTATCCCGATCGTGGGAACCGCACTGGTATGGATTCCGCTGGCTGCCTACATGGCTATCTCAGGCGACTGGCCTCATGCCCTGGGACTGGTGCTCTATTGCGGACTGATTGTAACCAACATTGATAATCTGATCCGCTTCATCCTGCAAAAGAAACTGGCCGATACCCACCCGCTGATCACCATCTTCGGAGTGTTTATCGGCCTGCCTCTATTCGGATTTATGGGTATTATTTTCGGTCCCCTGCTGCTGTCCGTCTTTCTGGTCTGTGTCAATATTTTCAAGAACCAGTATCTGCGCTGAAATCGTTACGGCTACATCCTTGCAACAGCCTCTTCCAGCTGTTTCATCGCGCGCTCCAGCGTCACTCGCGGACATGCTACATTCATGCGCATGAAGCCTTTACCCTCTTTACCAAACATCTCTCCGTCATTGAGAGCCAGCCCGGCCTCTTCGGCAAAAAGATGATTCAGTTCCTGCTGCGACAGGTTCAGTTCCCGACAGTCCAGCCAGACCAGATAAGAAGCCATCGGACGCATGGCATGAGTACGCGGAATACGGTTTTTCAGGTAATTGTCTACATAATCAATATTGCCCTGAATGTATTCCAGACATTGCTCCAGCCATTCAGCCCCGTATGTATAGGCCGCTTCCACGGCAGGCCAGGCAAAGACATGTCCCGCATTCAGCTCGCCGGCTTCCAGCCAGGCATTGAAACGGGAGCGTATATCCTTATTATATATAATGGTATGAGAGGCTGCCACACCGGGCATATTGAACGTTTTGCTGGGAGCCATAAAAGTCACGGAATTGTTTCGTGCCTTCTCCGAAACCATAGCAAACGGCAGATGACGGGCAGGAGGCAAAGTGAGATCCGCATGAATCTCGTCGGAAAAGACCAGTATATTATCTTCCGCACAAATTTCAGCAACCGCTTCAAGTTCTTCACGGGTCCATACCACTCCTCCTGGATTATGAGGATTACAAAGGATCAGTACGCGCATTCCCTTCTTTTCACGGCGAAGCTGATCCAGGTTCATCTGGTAATGCCCGTCTTCCAGAATCAGCGGACATTCCACTAACTGACGGTTATTCCGCTTCACCAGCCATGCGAACGGATGATAAACCGGAGGCATAATCATTATCTTATCACCCGGAGAAGTAAAACAGTTGATGGCCATACCGAGCCCTGCCACAATACCGGGAACATAATTCAAATGCTCTTTCGACACATTCATGTCATACCGGGTCTTCAGCCAGTTGATGACAGCCTGGTAATAACTGTCCGGTTTTTCCGTATATCCCAGAATGGGATGTTCACAACGTTTTCTGACAGCTTCCAGTATAAAAGGAGGAGTTGCAAAGTCCATATCAGCCACCCACAGCGGAATCAGATCGGTTCTTCCCCATATTTCCTGCATGCCGTCAAGCTTCACCGCATGGGTTCCCCTGCGGTCGATCACTTCATCAAAATTATATCTTATCATATTTCTTTTATATATACCGTTTCTATGACAAAACTAGACATTAACCATGAAGAACTAAAAAAAATCAAGAAAAAAATTTCATGAAAGGCTTGTTTTTTCAAGAAAAGTATTACTTTTGCATCCGTAATGATAACAAAATAACAAATTTATATATGAAAAATTTTGCGACATACTTCTTCTTTTTCTTTTATTACTTTTACTTTAGCAATGAAGTGAAGCGGGAGTTCGCATATGTATATAAACGATAAAACAAACCAGAAATCATGATATAACGAATCCCGCTTCGATGAGAATGCGGGATTTTTTTTTAGATAAAACAAACAGAATGAAAAGAATTGCAATACAAGGAGTACCGGGCTCATACCACGACATAGCAGCCCACAAATATTTCAAGAACGAGGAGATCGAACTGATTTGCTGCAATACCTTCGAAGAAGTGTTTCAGACACTGAAGAAAGACAGCAGCGTAATCGGCCTGGTTGCTATTGAGAACACCATTGCGGGAAGCCTTCTCCATAATTACGAACTGCTGCGCGAAAGCGGGACAACCATCATCGGTGAACACAAATTGCGTATCAGCCACAGCATCATGTGCATGCCCGAAGACGACTGGAGTTCACTGACTGAAGTCAACTCGCATCCGGTAGCGCTGGCTCAGTGCCGGGACTTCCTGCAACATCATCCTGAGCTGAAAGTGGTGGAAACCGACGACACCGCCGGAAGTGCCCGGAATATCAAGGAGAAAAACCTGAAAGGACACGCAGCCATCTGTTCAAAATATGCCGCAGAACTTTACGGAATGAAGATACTCCAGGAAGGCATAGAAACCAACAAACACAACTTCACCCGCTTCCTCGTGATCTGCGATCCGTGGCTGAGTGACGAACTGAAAGACCGCACGAAGATCAACAAGGCCAACATTGTCTTCTCACTTCCTCACAGCGAAGGAAGCCTTTCACAGGTGTTGTCCATCTTTTCATTCTATAAAATCAACCTGACCAAAATCCAGTCGCTGCCCATCATCGGAAGAGAATGGGAATACCTGTTCTATGTAGATGTCATGTTCAACGACTACCTGAGATACAAACAAGCAATTGATGCTGTAACCCCATTGACAAAAGCACTTAAAATTTTAGGAGAATATGCTGAAGGAGAATCAACCATATAACATCCAGCCGGCCGACAGACTGGCGAATGTCAGCGAATATTATTTCAGCCGCAAACTGAAGGAAGTGGCACAGATGAATGCCGAAGGAAAGAACGTGATCAGCCTGGGAATCGGAAGCCCGGACATGCCGCCCTCGGCCGAAACCATTGAAGTGTTGTGCGAGAATGCCCGCAAAGCTGACGCACACGGATACCAGCCTACCGTAGGTATTCCCGAACTCCGTCAGGCCATGGCCGACTGGTACCGCCGCTGGTATGGTGTGGAACTTGACCCGGCGACTGAAATCCAGCCGCTCATCGGTTCGAAAGAAGGGATTCTGCACGTCACCCTCGCACTGGTTAATCCCGGTGATCAGGTGCTGGTTCCCAATCCGGGATACCCCACATATACTTCACTGAACCGCATTCTGGGAAGTGAGATCGTCAACTATAACCTGCGGGAGGACAACCACTGGCAACCGGATTTCGACGAACTGGAACGAATGGATCTGAGCCGCGTGAAGATCATGTGGACCAACTATCCCAACATGCCGACCGGAGCCAATGCTACCATGGAACTCTACGAAAAGCTGGTGGATTTCGCACGCCGGCACAACATCGTCATCGTGAATGACAATCCGTACAGCTTCATTCTCAACCGCAAGCCGATCAGCATCCTCAACGTACCCGGAGCCAAAGAATGCTGCATCGAATTCAATTCCATGAGCAAGAGCCACAACATGCCGGGATGGCGCGTGGGAATGCTGGCAACGAATGCAAAGTTTGTACAGTGGATCCTGAAAATCAAGAGCAACATTGATTCCGGTACGTTCCGTCCCCTGCAACTCGCAGCAGCCCGGGCTTATCAGAACAGCGCCGAATGGCATGAAGAAGCCAACATACAGGTTTACAGCCGCCGTCGCCGTCTGGCTGAAGAGATCATGAAAGCCCTGGGATGTTCCTTCGATCCGGATCAGGTAGGCATGTTCCTTTGGGGAAGAATTCCCGAACACTATGCCGACGTAGAGGAACTGACAGAAAAAGTGCTCCATGAAGCACGCGTATTCATCACGCCGGGATTCATCTTCGGAAGCAACGGAAAACGCTTCATCCGCATTTCCCTCTGTGCCAAGGAAGAGAAACTGGCAGAAGCCCTGAAACGTATTCAGGCAATATTCTGATAACATAAAAAAACAAAAGATATGGAACTCGATTTACAACCCATCAAACTGGAAGGTGTATCGGAAGAACGCCCTCTGATCATTGCCGGCCCGTGCAGTGCCGAAACAGAAGAACAAGTGATGTCTACAGCCAAGCAACTGGCAGACAACGGTGTCAAGATTTTCCGTGCCGGAATCTGGAAACCCCGTACCAAACCGGGAGGTTTCGAAGGAATCGGTGTGGAAGGATTGCCCTGGCTCAAGGAAGTCAAGAAAGAAACCGGCATGTATGTAGCCACCGAAGTTGCCACGGCCAAGCATGTTTACGAATGTCTGAAAGCCGGAATTGATATTCTCTGGATCGGTGCCCGCACCACGGCCAATCCTTTCGCCATGCAGGAAATTGCCGATGCACTGAAGGGTGTAGACGTACCTGTATTCGTGAAGAACCCGGTCAATCCGGATCTTGAATTATGGATCGGCGCCCTGGAACGCATCAACAATGCCGGACTGAAACGGCTGGGAGCCATTCATCGCGGTTTCTCGTCATACGACAAGAAGCTCTACCGCAACCTGCCCCAGTGGCATATCCCCATCGAACTGCGCCGCCGCATTCCGAATCTTCCCATCCTGTGTGATCCGAGTCACATCGGAGGCAAACGTGAACTGATTGCCCCGCTCTGCCAGCAGGCCATGGACCTGGGCTTCGACGGTCTGATCGTAGAATCTCACTGCAACCCCGACTGTGCATGGAGTGATGCATCCCAACAGGTTACTCCGGACGTACTGAACTACATTCTGAACCTGCTCGTCATCCGAAGCGAACACCAGAGCACGGAAAACCTGAGCGAGCTGCGCCGGCAGATCGACGAATGCGACAACGACCTGATGGAAATTCTGGCCAAGCGCATGCGTGTATGCCGCGAAATCGGTACGTTCAAGAAAGAACACAACATGACTATTCTGCAGACCGGACGCTACAACGAGATCCTCGACAAGCGCGGAGCGCAGGGAAGCCTCTGCGGAATGGATGCCGAATTCGTAAAGCAGGTGTTCGAAGCCATTCACGAAGAAAGCGTACGCCAGCAAATGGAAATCATCAACAAATAAACTGACCTCATACCAACATGCGTATATTGATTCTCGGAGCCGGAAAGATGGGTTCCTTTTTCACCGATGTATTGAGCTTTGACCATGAAGTGGCCGTGTACGACATTAATCCGCAGCGTCTGCGCTTCATGTATAATTGCTACCGTTTCACCAGTATGGACGAAATTTCTGAATTCCGTCCGGAGCTGGTCATCAATGCCGCTACCGTCAAGTACACCCTGGATGCTTTCCGGCAAGTACTTCCCGTGCTGACTTCCGACTGCATCCTCAGCGACATTGCTTCGGTAAAAACCGGACTGAAAGAATTCTACGAGACCAGCGGATTCCGCTACGTCTCCACCCACCCCATGTTCGGCCCCACTTTTGCCAATCTTGACAAGTTAAGCACGGAGAACGCCATCATCATCAAGGAGGGAGACTATCTGGGCAAAGTGTTCTTCAAGGACCTTTACCAGCGCCTCAGCCTGAACATCTTTGAATACAGTTTCGAAGAACATGATGAAACCGTGGCCTATTCTCTGTCCATTCCTTTCGTATCCACTTTCGTGTTTGCCGCCGTCATGAAACATCAGGACGCACCGGGAACTACTTTCAAGCGCCACATGGCCATCGCCAAAGGCGTACTGAACGAAGATGACTTCCTGCTTCAGGAAATTCTGTTCAATCCCCGTACACCGGCACAGGTGGAAGGAATCCGCACGGAACTGAACGAGCTGCTGGACATCATCAGCCGCAAGGATGCAGAAGGCATGCATGCCTATCTTACAAAGATTCGCGAAAAAATCAGATAACTGATCCGATGCGGGAGATGTCCGGAGAGATGTCTCCCGCATTTCGTATATTCTCTCCCCTGTCTTTTCCGGAGGACTCAGAGGTGAATGCCGTATTCATGCTTCAGTTCGTCCATCACGAACACACTTTCCAGTGAGCCCAGATGGTCAATCCGTCCCAGGACATTCAGTATAAATTCCTGATAATGCTTCATGTCGGAAGCATGAATTTTCAGCAGATAATCGAAAGCGCCCGAAATATTATAGCACTCCGTCACTTCGGGAATGTCGCGGATGATACGGGCAAATTCGGTGGCTATTTCATAACTCAGCCGCTGCATCTTCACCTTACAGAACACAACGAAACCCTGATTCAGCTTTCCGGCATCCAGCACGGCAATGTATCTTTTTATATAACCTCCGCTTTCCAGGCGCTTCAGGCGTTCGAATACCGGAGTAGATGACAAACTGACGCGTGCTGCCAGTTCTTTGGTGGTGAGACGGGCATTCTCCTGCAAGATGCGGAGAATCTGAAGATCGATCTTGTCAAGTCTTTCTGATACGGGCATAGTGATTTATTCTTTAAAAGGATGAATTCAGGCATACCTTCCGCCTGTTTATTCTGAAAAACACAGCAAATATAGTGATATTTTCCATAATTTTCCGTTCTATTGGACAATTCGTCCGGTCATTCTACCTTTGCCTGCAGAAAAATCATACATCAACTATTAATAAAAGAGAGCTTATGAATACCCGGAAACTCCACTTCGAGACATTACAGTTACACGCAGGACAAGAACAACCCGATCCGGCTACCGGTGCACGGGCCGTCCCCATCTACCAGACCACATCGTATGTATTCCGCGACTCTGCCCATGCAGCCGCACGCTTCAGTCTGGAAGATACAGGCAACATCTACGGCCGTCTGACGAATCCCACCCAGGATGTTTTCGAGCAACGCATGGCGGCACTCGAAGGAGGAACGGCTGCCCTGGCTCTGGCTTCGGGAGCAGCCGCCATCACATATGCTTTTCTGAACATCGCCCGACAGGGAGATCATATCGTAGCGGCCCGGACCATTTATGGAGGAAGCTACAACCTGCTGGCGCATACCCTGCCGGAATACGGAATCACGACGACCTTTGTCGATCCTTCCGACCCGTCAAACTTTGAGCAGGCCATCGGCAAGGAAACCAAAGCCCTGTTTGTTGAAACGCTGGGCAACCCCAATTCGAACATCACGGATCTGGAAGCCGTGGCAGAAATTGCCCACCGTCATCAAATTCCGCTCATCGTGGACAACACTTTCGGAACGCCTTTCCTGATCCGTCCCATTGAACACGGAGCCGACATCGTAGTGCATTCGGCTACCAAATTTATCGGCGGACACGGCACTTCGCTCGGAGGCATCATCATTGATTCCGGCAAATTTGACTGGAAGGCTTCGGGCAAGTTTCCGCAACTGACTGCTCCCGATCCGAGTTACCACGGCCTGTGCTTCACCGAAGCAGCCGGCCATGCAGCCTATGTCACCCGCATCCGTGCCGTCCTGCTGCGTGACACAGGTGCCGCCATCAGCCCGTTCAATGCTTTCCTGCTGCTTCAGGGACTGGAAACACTTTCTCTTCGGGTAGAGCGCCATGTATCCAATGCCCTGCGCGTTGCAGCCTTTCTTGACAGACATCCCAAGGTGAAACGGGTCAACCATCCTTCCCTGCCCGGCCATCCGGACCACGGACGTTACCAACGCTACTTTCCGCATGGCGGAGGATCCATCTTTACCATCCTCATCGACGGGGGACAGGAAGAAGCACACCGGTTCATTGACCGTCTTCAGATCTTCTCCCTGCTGGCCAACGTAGCCGACTCGAAGTCGCTCGTCATCCATCCGGCCAGTACCACCCATGCCCAGCTGACACCACAGGAGCAGGCAATTCAGGAAATCTTCCCGGGAACGATCCGGCTTTCCATCGGCACGGAACACATCGACGACCTGCTTGCCGACCTGAAGCAGGCATTGGAGGCCGTCTGATGAAGATATCTTACTGAAGCGAACGGATAGCCTTGTCAAATTCAGCCCAATGTTCATCGGTCATATTGCCTGGAACAAACAATGCCACGCCAGCGGCACCCGCTTTCATCGAACCGCTTATTGCTTCACCGATCTCGGAAGGTATCAGTCCGTGGCCTTCCGGATCCTTGATCTTGGCCTTGTTTTTCCAGTCACGACAGATGAACAGACCGCTGTAAACCGGCTTCCGTCCGTTAACCGAGGCCACTTCCTCACGGGTAATCTCACCTACCCATGAAGCAGGTTCCAGATAAAAATCATTATAGTTCATCGGGAAGAATGCATCGATATCCCATTTGTTCCATTCCTGACGCACCAGCTTCTTTGCATACGACTCCGGTCCGGGGAAGACAGCGGCACTGACTTTCTTGCCCTTGGCATGCACGGCATCTGCAATCTTGTTCACCAGCCGCGTAACCACGTCATAACGGAAACGCTTCCACTGATCACACATGGAAGGATCCTTCACCGTCCGGATATCAATGCCCGTAGCCTTCTTGAAGTCAGCCACACACTTGTCGCAATAACAATAGTCGACTGTTGGATATTCCTCATTCATCACGAGCCCGTATTTTTCCCACAGACCGCGAGCCAGAATGACATCTACATAGCGGATATAGTCCAGGTGTACAAAGTCCACCTCCGGAATGTCAGCAATCCGTCCGTATTCCGTCACCAGATAGTTCACCACGTCCGGATTGTTCGGACACATACACCTGTAATACGGGACATACGCCTGCACGCGGTAAGCCGACTCCCCGTTGCGGTTCACCGCATACCAGGTGGAATCCGCATCGCCTTTCAGCATGGCCGGAATCCAGGCATGATATTCCAGCCCGTTGGCATGAGCAATCTTTGCTGCCCGTGCATGTTTCTCCACATTGAATCCTCCGGCATTATAGCACACCCCGCAAAGGCCATGTTCCTTCCATTTGCTGAAATCTGCCTGAATGGAAGCTTCCGTAGCCTCCGCACCTTCCCCCTGCCATCCGTACACCGGAATGGTCTTCTCTGCCGTACCTGCACAGGAAACCATTCCTGCTGCCAGAAGTACGGACGCCAATAGTTTTTTCATTTTCATTGTTCCTATATGTTTTGATAGAATTAGTAAATCCATCATTCCCCGGCTTCACTGTCCGGCAAAGGAAAAGCTCCTTCAACCGGTACATAAACGGGAGTTCTCCGTGTCCCCATGTTCCGCAGGCGCCCTTCGTCAATAAGCCGGTTGATGCAGGCCAGTGCCATGCTCCGCTTGAAGCCGCAAAGCTTTTGCATCTCCATCCGTGTGATAAAAGGATGCGAAGCAAAATACCCCGCCAGCTTTTCGTTTACCTCTTCCTCCGTGAGCCGGTTGGAAAAAGGAATAGTCGAAGAAGCACGGACAAACTTCATCCCCCGTTCCAGACGCTTGCGCAAAGATGCTTCGGGCACAAACTTCACGCTCTTGAAATGCACCTTCCGGACATTTCCCTCCTTGAGCGAACGGATTTCATCGTTCGTCAAAGTGATGTCAAAATAGCCCAGTCCCCGCAAATAAACCCGGTGTCCTTCCAGAAAGGCATCCACCATGACGTCCGACAATGCAGTCAGAACAGCCAGTATATCGCTTTCGCTCACCGTACAGCGGTGGGTAACAAAATGACTCAGGCGGTCCATCCGGATCGTTTCCCGCTCCACAGCCCGCGCATGAAAATGTTTTACACCATCCCCCGTAGGGTCGGGAGACTCATAGAATGCTATTTTCACAGCCATAATATTCAGATTTTCAGGTTATATCATATTGTCGTTCCGATCGATTTCCTGGTGAAAATCGATCAATTTCCTAAAGGAAATCAAAAGACTTCCATTTGGAAATCAATCAACTTCCATAAGGAAAGCCATGTAAAGATAAGGAAGATTTGCGAAAAAGAAGAGCTTTCAGACAGAAAAATCAACTTATGCTTCACTTTTTTCTTCAAAAACTACAATAATCTTTATTTTATTCTTTTCTTCTTTAATGCTCGCAAACTATCTCTTTAAGCAAGCACTCAAAATATGAACGGAAAACTCTTGTTTTTACAATAAAACCAATATATTTATCAAAGCCATATGAGCAAGATCCATATTTTTTGGCTAAGTTTGCAAAATAATTCTAATCTATTTATCATGAAACTATCGAAACTAATCCCCTTGTGCGCTGTTGCATCTGCATTCTGCGCATGTTCTTCCCCACAAGTCAAAGCACCGGAAGCTATCCTTCCTATACCTGAACAAAAGCAGGTTGACTGGCAAAAAATGGAAACTTACGCTTTCATCCATTTCGGTTTGAACACATTCAATGACCGGGAATGGGGATATGGCGATACCGATCCCAAGATCTTCAATCCGGCCCGACTGGATTGTGAACAGTGGGCACAGACATTGGTTAAAGCCGGAATGAAAGGAGTTATCCTGACAGCCAAGCACCATGACGGATTCTGTCTCTGGCCGTTCGAAGGAACTGACTACAACATCAGCCATACTCCTTATAAAGATGGTAAAGGAGATATCGTACGCGAACTGGCTGATGCCTGCAAGAAATATGGTCTGAAATTTGCCGTATATCTTTCACCATGGGATCGCCATCAGGCCAATTACGGAACTCCGGAATATCTGGATTACTTCTATGCACAGTTACGGGAGCTGCTGACCAATTACGGAGAAGTTTTCGAAGTATGGTTCGACGGAGCCAATGGTGGTGACGGCTGGTACGGAGGAGCAAAGGATGTCCGTACAATCGACCGCAAGAACTATTATAATTATCCGCGCATCTACGAAATCCTGGACAGCATCCAGCCGCAGGCTGTCATCTTCTCCGACGGAGGACCGGGCTGTCGCTGGGTAGGAAATGAAAGAGGATTTGCAGGAGCAACCAACTGGTCATTCCTGCGCAAAGGAGAAGTATATCCCGGATATCCCAAACATTATGAACTGCAATACGGACATGCAGACGGTAACCAGTGGGTTCCTGCCGAATGTGACGTATCCATTCGTCCGGGATGGTTCTATCATCCGGAAGAAGACGATCGCGTGAAAACTCCTGAACAGCTCGTTGATCTGTATTACCGGAGTGTGGGTCATAACGGAACTCTTCTGCTGAACTTCCCGGTTGACCGTAACGGATTGATCAACCCGATTGACTCAGCAAATGCTGTAAAATATTATCAGATCATCCAGCAGGAGCTGAAGAATAATCTGGTAGCCGGAATGAAAGCGAAAGTCAGCAACGAACGTGGAGGAGCTTATGTAGCCTCAGCCATGACAGATGAAGATTACGACACATACTGGGCTACGGAAGACAGTGTAAAGACCGGTGACATCGAATTCAGTTTCAGCAGTCCTCAACGCATGAACCGCATGATGCTTCAGGAATACATTCCATTGGGCCAGCGTGTAAAAGCATTCACCGTAGAATACAAGGATAAAGATGGTAAATGGCTTCCTGTACGCCTGAATGAAGAAACAACAACCATCGGCTACAAGCGACTGCTCCGCTTTGAAACCGTTGTTTCCGACGGTATCCGTATCCGGATTACCGATGCCCGCGGACCTTTGTGTATCAACAACATCGGTATTTATGATGCAGGACAGAATGCAGACATTTCTTATGACGTTCCGACTGAAAAGATCGAAAGTCTGCCCTTTACACTGACAGGTGTGGCTGAAGATGATGCAAAATTGGCTGTGGACCGCAATAATCAGACTACTTGCTTTGTAAACGGCAATCAGTTGATCATCGATTTGGGTGAAGAAAAAATGATTTCATCTTTCCACTTCCTCCCGGATCAGAGCGAACCGAACAAAGGACTGATTTCAAATTACGAATTGGCAGTAGGTAATACAGCCGACCAGATCAATAAAGTGGTAAAAGCTGGAGAATTCTCCAACATCCGCAACAATCCGGTTCTGCAGTCGGTATATTTCACTCCGACCATTACCCGCTACATCAGTCTGAAAGCAACCCGTATGGTAAACGATGGCGAACCGATGGGATTTGCTGAAATTGCTGTCAAATAACAAACTGACTGAATTAATCAGGTAACCTCTTATACAGACCTGACAACCTCCAGTTGTTTTCTTCCTGCTTCGACAAGGAAAGAAACCGGTGAGGTTGTCAGGTCTGTTCGTTTGAATATTCCCTGCTTTCTGACCGATTTCGGCTAAAAATATGTACATTTGCAGAAATAATCAAACTCAAAAATATGCAGACAAGCGAAAATACCAACTTCCAGTTGCCTGATCTGAAAAACTCGATGGGAGAAAATCTCGGTATCGAGTTTCAGTCCATCCAGTCGGGACTGGTCGAAGCTACAATGCCCGTAGATCACCGGACGTGTCAGCCTTTTGGCATTCTGAACGGAGGAGCTTCTCTGGCTTTGGCCGAAATTATGGCGGGACATGGTTCCGTGCCCCTTTGTGGCCCTGACCAGATGCCATGCGGCATACAAGTCAGTGCCAGTCATGTCAGCATGATGCCTGTGGGTACATTCGTAAAGGCCACCGCCAGACTGATCCAGCGAGGAGCTACCCTGCACGTATGGAACGTAGACATTACTTCGCCGAGTGGAAAGCTCATTTCAACTGCACGAGTCGTCAATCTCATCGTAAAGAAAAGTCAATGAACAAACCAGCAACAGCCTTATACCGTCTGCCATATACTGACAGTCCCATTCTTATTGCCCAACTGCAGGGTGAACCGCAGATTCTGACCTCCTTACAAGAGCTTAATGGAAGAAAAGGATTTGTGATCGCTCCCTTTCGTCTGACTTCTTCAACTCCAGCTGTTCTGATCCGTCCCGATCTTATTGCTAAAGGATGGGATCAGATCCATGAAGTACTGCAATGTCATCCCGAGTTGAAACCAGGCATCATTTCCTGTGGCAATGAATCTGTTGAATCATCAGAACCAATTCTCAAAAAAGCATACGAAGAAGCTTTCGGACGCTTCATCACTCCTTTGCGTCAGGGACAATTCCGTAAACTTGTCCTTTCGCGCTCTGCGACTTATCCGCTCCCTCAGGATTTTTCTGTCATGGATGCTTTCATCCGTGCCTGCAAGGAATATCCGCGCATGATGATATCTCTCCATAGCACTCCCTTCACTGGTACATGGATGGGAAGCACTCCGGAAATTATTCTCAGTGGAAACGGACGCCAATGGCATACCGTAGCACTGGCGGGAACAGTACCACTTATTGAAGGAGAAGAGAATGTGACATGGAGTGAAAAGAACCGGAAAGAACAGGCTCTCGTAACAGAATACATCCGGGAAGTGATTTCCAGATTCGGTACACAATCCGAAGAACAGGGTCCTTATACTGCCCGTGCCGGACGCCTGCTGCACCTTAAGACGGATTTCAAATTCCAAATTGACAATCCAGAAAATATAGGAAACCTGCTTGAGGCCCTTCATCCGACTCCGGCCGTGTGCGGACTGCCCAAGCAAGAGGCATACGATTTTATCATTGCTAACGAGGGCTACGACCGCAGCTATTATGCCGGGGTGATCGGCTGGACAGATCCCGACGGAGATACGAACCTGTTCGTGAATCTCCGCTGCATGCAGCTTACTCCCCATTCTGCAGTTCTTTATGCCGGCGGAGGGCTTCTTCCTTCTTCCGATCCGGAGCTGGAATGGAACGAGACTTTACACAAGATGGCTACCATCAAAAATACCCTTACCCCAAACCCTAGAAAATAGATTATGTATACAGACAAACAAAACATTCTTCAGCTGGTTACTCTTTTACGGGAACACGGCATACATAAAGTGGTAGTCTGTCCCGGAAGCCGGAACATTCCTATCGTACAGACACTGGCCAATATGCCTGAAATCACCTGTTATCCCATTACAGACGAACGCAGTGCCGGATTTTTCGCCATGGGACTTTCTCTTCACGGAGGAGCACCTGCTGCTGTATGCTGTACTTCGGGAACAGCTCTGCTCAATCTCCATCCAGCTGTAGCCGAAGCATTCTATCAACAAGTGCCGCTTGTGGTTATCTCAGCAGACAGACCACGGGCCTGGATTGGACAAATGGACGGACAGACTCTTCCCCAGCCCGGTGTGTTCGGTTCACTCGTAAAAAAATCGGTAGATCTTCCTGAAATAGCCACTCCTGAAGACGAATGGTTCTGCAATCGCCTGATCAACGAAGCCCTGCTCGAACTCAATCATCATGGCAAAGGTCCGGTGCATATTAATGTTCCCGTCAGTGAACCTTTCTTCAAACTTCCTGTCAACGAGCTGCCGGCTGTCCGGAAAATCGTACGCTATTGCGGACTCAATCCCTATGATAAAGATTATTCTCCATTAATAGAACGCCTCAATCGCTATCGTCGCCGTATGGCCGTAGCCGGACAGATGAATCTCATCTATCTCTTCGACCGTACGTGTGCCCGGATACTTTCCCGGCACTTCGTCTGGTTCTGCGAACATACAGCCAACCGGACTCTGCCCGGATGGGCGATACGGAACATTGATCCTTTACTCTGCACCATGGACAACAAGGCACAGGAAGATATGAAACCGGAATTACTCATCACCTATGGCGGACATATCATTTCCAAACGACTGAAGAATTTCCTGCGCCGCCATCCGCCGGTAGAACACTGGCATATCAGCCCCGACGGAAGTGTAGCTGACCTTTTTGGATCACTTACTACTGTCATTGAAATGGACCCCTTTGAATTCTGGGAAAAGATCGCTCCCCAGATGGAAGGAAGCGCCCCCGAATATCCGCGTAGTTGGGAAACACGCTCCAAAGCTGTTCCTTCGGCAAGTTTTGCCTACTCCGAACAAGGAGCCATAGGATGCCTGCTGGAGCATCTGCCAACTCCCTGTACCCTTCACCTGGCCAACAGTTCGGCTGTAAGATATGCCCAGCTTTTTAAATTACCGGAGAATGTTGAAGTACTGGCCAACCGGGGTACCAACGGAATTGAAGGATCCATGTCTACTGCTTTGGGGTATGCTGCCGCGTCGCCCCAGCTGAATTTCCTGATCATCGGTGATCTTAGTTTCTTCTATGACATGAATGCCTTATGGAATGTAAATTATGGAAGTAATATCCGCATTCTGTTGCTCAATAACAGTGGAGGAGAGATCTTCCATGCCTTGCCGGGACTGGAACTGCAAGGAGATGCCAAACGTTACGTCACAGCTACTCATACGACTACGGCCAAAGCCTGGGCAGAAGACCGGGGATTCGACTATACGGCAGTTCATAATGAGGCGGAACTTCAGGAGGCTATCCCTGCTTTTGTTGCTCCTTCTCTGTCGGCACACCCCCAATTAATGGAAGTATTTACAGACAAGGACAGTGACGTAGAACTTCTCAAGACTTATTATCATAATCTCAAACAACTCTAAAAACGAACTCAATATGACCACAGAAAGACAATGGAAACCGATCCGTACCTATCAGGACATCCTCTTTGATTTTTATGAAGGAATTGCCCGTATCACGATCAACCGTCCCCGTTATCGCAACGCCTTCACCCCTCTCACTGCACAGGAAATCAGCAACGCGCTGCTAGTGTGTCGGGAAACTCCCGAAATCCGTGTAGTAGTTCTCACAGGAGCCGGTGACAAAGCCTTTTGTTCCGGAGGTGACATGCACGTAAAAGGACGCGGTGGATATGTCGGAGGTGACGGAGTTCCCCGACTCAACATTCTTGACGTGCAGAAACAGATACGCTCCCTGCCCAAACCTGTCATCGCTATGGTCAACGGATATGCCATCGGAGGAGGACACGTACTCCACGTGGTATGCGATCTTAGCATTGCTTCCGAAAACGCAATTTTCGGACAAACAGGTCCCCGTGTCGGAAGTTTCGATGCCGGATTCGGATCCTCTTACCTGGCACGTATCGTCGGACAGAAGAAAGCCCGCGAAATCTGGTTCCTCTGTCGGCAGTATTCCGCACAGGAAGCTCTTGATATGGGACTGGTCAATAAAGTAGTTCCTGCTGATCGCCTTGAAGACGAAGTTGTAGAATGGGCTAAAACCATGATGCAGCACAGCCCGCTGGCCCTGCGTATGATTAAAGCCGGACTTAATGCCGAGCTTGACGGTCAGGCTGGTATCCAGGAACTGGCTGGCGATGCTACCATGCTTTATTATATGACTGACGAAGCACAGGAAGGCGGAAAAGCTTTCCTTGAAAAACGGAAACCCGAATGGGATAAATTCCCGTTCCTTCCTTAAAGACTCAGGAGGACAGCCTGGAGAATATTGAAAAAATGTCAAGGAATTTTTCAATATTCTCTAAGGATTCCCCTCCGAACTATTCATTATAAATCATTCAAATATGAACCCTCTGAACATACGTATCATTCCACGAACTCTACATTTCCGACAGCCTGCAGGAACTTCACGCGGAGTGTATACAACCCGTAATGTCTGGTATATCCTGATACGTGACAATACCACCGGACGTATAGGACTGGGGGAATGTGCTCCCTTACCGGACCTGAGCTGTGACGCCTTACCTGATTATACAGAACGTCTGATCCAATTTTGTCAGGAGGTAGAGCATAGCGGTAAACTCTGCAGGAATGATTTTCTGCCTTATCCGTCCATGCTCTTTGGTCTGGAAACAGCTCTTCGGCACCTTCAAACAGGTACAATCCGTCTATGGGATTCAACCTTTTCCCGCGGTGAAGAAGGTATTCCCATCAATGGTCTTGTCTGGATGGGTACCTTTGAAGAAATGAAACAACGTATCCATGAAAAAATCACACAAGGATTCCGTTGCATCAAACTCAAGATCGGAGCCATCGACTTCAATCGCGAACTGGAATTATTGGCTCGCATCCGTAATCATTTCCCAGCAGAACAGATCGAACTGCGTGTAGATGCCAACGGAGCGTTTACTCCCGGCGAAGCACCACACAAACTGGAACTCTTATCGCAAATGGATCTGCACTCGATTGAACAGCCTATACGGGCAGGACAATGGCAAGAGATGGCACAACTCTGTAATGAATCTCCTATTCCTATTGCTCTCGATGAGGAACTGATCGGAATCAACCGTCGTGAGGATAAAATAGCTTTACTTGATACGATTCATCCCCGCTACATTATTCTCAAACCTTCACTGCACGGAGGTATTTCCGGTTCCGAAGAATGGATAGCCTTAGCCGAAGAACGAGGCATCGGATGGTGGATCACTTCTGCTCTTGAATCCAACATCGGACTCAATGCAATAGCTCAATGGTGTGCGACCCTCCATACAAAGCTTCCCCAAGGGTTAGGAACGGGATTACTCTTTACTGACAATGCCCCTAGCCCGCTCTGTATTGAAGGAGACTGCCTGTGGTTCCGCTCTGAAGAACCTGAACCGAACTTCACCTGTTTACCGGGAACGGACAATGGGACTTCATGTGAAACTCTTTCTGAAATCATCAATTCGTTAACACACCATGACTAAGATACAGACAGATATTTCCCGTCAGGAAATCCATATTGAAGGAATCACTTTTACTGCCGCTGATGCAAGGCTGGCATCAGACGGCGGTCCCAGCCGACTACAACATTTATTCAGCGAGGACAAAAGTGGATTCAAATCTTCTCTGGCTGACTTTCTCGCTGAGTGGTTCAACGAAACGGACACAGTGAAAGTTCATACTTCAGGTTCTACCGGCACACCGAAAGAATTATGGGTGGAGAAACGACGCATGATGGAAAGCGCACGCCTTACCGTTAACTTTCTGGATTTGCAACCCAAAGATACAGCATTGCTCTGCATGCCCTTGCAATACATTGCCGGAAAGATGGTTGTAGTCCGTTCTCTCGTTGCAGACCTGAATCTCCTGCCTGTTACTCCCTGCAGCCGCCCGCTCCAGTATCTGGAAACAGCTCCGGATTTCGCCGCAATGGTTCCCCTGCAGGTTTATACTTCCATTCAGAACCCACGTGACAAAGAGTTATTGCGACAGACACGTCATCTTATTATAGGAGGAGGGGCCATAGACCGGACATTAGGAGAAGAGCTGCGTGATTTTCCTCATGCTGTATGGAGTACGTATGGTATGACTGAAACACTTTCCCACATAGCCTTGCACCGCCTGAACGGACCTGAAGCGACCGATTGGTATACACCTTTCAACGATGTACAAATCAGTCTTTCACCTGAAGGAACTCTGACGATCGATGCCCCGCAGGTTTGTCCGCTTTCCCTGGTTACCAATGACCTTGCTGAATTTAATGACCGGGGACAATTCCGTATCTTGGGACGTAGGAACAATACCATCAACACAGGTGGAGTAAAAGTACAGACTGAGGAAATTGAAGCACAGCTGAAGTCGCTGACTGAACTGCCTTTCGCGATTACCTCTGTACCTGATCCCAAACTGGGAGAACGTATCGTCATACTGATTCAGACATCAGGCGGGCAGCAACTCCAGCCAGAAGAGTTCGCTCAGTTAACAGAAGCCATAAGCCATTTGCCCCGATACTGGCAACCGCGTCAGGTTATTCCTGTCCCGGAACTCCCGCTAACGGGTACCGGCAAACCAGATCGTGCCGAAGCCAAACGCATTGCCCGTAACTGGTCTGGCGAAAAATAATTAATTGTTTCCGATTAACCATTTAATTCAATTTGCTATGGAAGAATTTACACTACTCACTCCACTGCTACTGGGAATTGGCGGATTAATCATTGGAGCCGTTTTAAAATCGGCTCTCAAACACAGCCGCTTTCCCTATACCGTGGGATTATTCATCATCGGTTTAGTTGTGGGCCTCATCAATCGCACAGGCGGGTTCAGTTTTTCTCCTCACCTGACAGAAGCTGTCAATACGGTAACGGATATCAATCCAGACTTTATCCTTTACGTATTTCTGCCTGTACTGATTTTTGATGCAGCCTATGAACTCAACCTTCACATCTTTCGCAAAACCCTTGCCAATGCAGCCTTGCTGGCCGTTCCCGGACTGATCATTTGCATGTTACTTACCGGAGCGTTCATTGTAGGGATGGGACAGGTCATTCCCGGGCTTGAAGAATGGAACTGGACCTTCGCTCTTATGTTCGGAGCATTGATCAGTGCAACAGACCCGGTAGCTGTCGTAGCTCTGCTACACGAACTGAAAACCAGCAAACGCTTCTCAACCCTCGTTGATGCCGAATCCCTGCTCAATGATGGTACAGGTATCGTCTGTTTTATGCTCTTCTTCGGAACATTCACTGCAAGCGGTGCACATACAGCTTCTCCCTTTGCTGAATTTATACAAGTAGTAGTCGGAAGCACATTGCTGGGCTTTCTTATGGCCCGAGCCGTTATCTGGTTCATAACCCGTATCAATTCCGAAGAAATGATTCAAAACAGTGCCATTATCTTATCAGCCTATCTCACATTTATCCTATCACAGTATACTTTGGAGATCTCGGGTGTCATTGCACTTGTTGCCTTCGGACTGACCGTTACCTATACCGGAAAGCCTCGCTTCAAACCTCAGGTAAATGCTTTCATGGAACGTTTCTGGGAGCTTATGACCTATATGGCCAATACACTGATCTTCCTGATTGTAGGAGTTGTCATTGCAGGAAAAGTTGATTTCACCTGGCAGCAACTTGGAATTCTGATTCTGATCTACATCGCACTCAACCTTTTCCGTCTGCTGATGATTATGGTCCTTTATCCGCTGATGAAACGAATGGGATACGGACTGTCACGCCGTGAGTCAGTTATCCTCACCTGGGGAGGCCTTCGGGGAGCTTTAGGTATGACTCTTGCTCTCATGGTTTCCTATACTCCCGGCATTCCGGAAGAGATACGCAGCCAGATTCTTTTCTTCACGGCAGGTATCGTTACTCTCACACTCAGTATTAATGCTACCACCATGCGCTGGCTGCTTAATCGTTTGGGCCTCATCCATGTGCCATCAGCCCGTACACTGCTTGACTATAAGATACAAAATCACATCCATGAAGAATCTGAAAAATACTTCAGCCGCCTCAAGGAAAGGGAAGCGCTTGCCGGAGCAGACTGGAACAAGGTTGAAAAATACATGAACACAGTTCCTCCTGAACCCACACGTACTCCCCGGCCAAATGCTTTCCTGACAGAAATACGACTTAGAGTACTTGACCGTGAAAAATCATGCTGCCGCGAAATTTTCGATACAGGAATTATTACACAGACCGTTTTCCGGCGGCTCATGAACTCCTTGGATGAACTTTATGACCACGACGATAACTATCCGCTGAGCCGTCGTGACTCCATTTTCAGTTTCTGCCGCCGTACTCATATTTTATACAGCATGCAGAAAATAACTCCCATCCGGCAATGGGTAAGCTTTTACTTTCGTGAACGTATCATGATCATCCATGATTTGGGACGAGGCTTTATCATTCTGCAAAAGGAAGATTTGAAACTTCTGGATGAATTAAGTCATTCCGATCTTCTGACAAACGAACAGAAAACAGGCCTGGAAACACTGAAAGAAGAGGTACGTCTAAACATTACAACAATGAATACCCTTATTCAGAAACTGGCAACCGATTTTCCGGGTGCATACCGCCATGCTCTCACGCACAAAGCTATCCGTATGCTATTGAGCAATGAAAAACGTACAATCCGGCAGATGCAGGGAGGTGGTGTCGTTTCTGAAAAAGATGCTGAGCCATTGCTGAACAACGTGGACGAACGCTCGGATAAAGTAAATTCCTTCAGCCATACAATTCCGGCTTCTATCCTCCGATGGATGTTTTTTCCAAAAAGGAAACATTTCTAAACAAAAAAATACCCGGCTGCCCGTTCTTTACGATGACGGGCAGTCGGGTATCTATTTTCTCAATTCCCGCGATAAGTGGAATATCCATAAGGTGAAAGCGTAAGAGGCACATGATAATGAGGCGCATCTCCAACCTCAAATACAACTTCTACAAAAGGATAGAAGCTCTCCTGCCCCAGTTGCTTAAAATAAGGAGCCACCTGGAAAGTCAGCTTGTATATGCCAGAAGAATCCTTTCCGTTATCAGGCAGAAAATCAGAGATCCGGCCATTGACATCTGTCTGTTTTTCATCTACAAACGTCCATACATTCTCTCCGTCCTTCCGAGACAGAACAACCTTCACTCCCGGTGCCGGCTCTCCCCTTGTGATATCCAAAATATGACTTGAAAGGCGATAGTTTTTTCCCTTCGCAGCCTGTTGCTGTACTGGTTCTTCTACCACAAGAACGCGACTGTTCGGCAAATCTGGAATATAAATCTTTCCTTCACTGACTGATATATCTGCCGGACCAACGAGCGGTGTTTCCAAATCCAGTACGAGAGGAGTTGCCTGACCTGTTTGCAGGTCAATCCGGATTAACCCTGCCGGATTCCAGTTGGATACATAAAGCGCTTTGTGATCAGAGGAAAAAGCGATACCGTCATATTGTCCCGATGTCTGAAACAGCTTCTCAGGACGAGGATGTTCCAAATCAGCAATGCGATAAACAACATGATGATCCCGCGTATTTCCATCAGCCGGATATGAAGCAACATATAACACACCATTATCCAGCAACAATCCATTAGGTCCCGGAACAGTAGCCCACTCCTGAGGAGTTCCCGGATTCATCGGATCGGATATGTCCAAGCGAAAAATCCGGTCTGTATTTGTTACCGAAGCATACAGACTGCCATTCCATTCTACCAGATCATTAACAAATAAATTTCCTTCCGGCAAAGATATTGTCCGGAGACGGCCAGTTCTCTCTTTCAGTGAAAAAACAACGATCCGGTTCACATCACAAACATACAGATAACCATCCTTCACCAACATCCCCTTGGGAGCGGAAAGACTTCCATCCGCAGGTATCAATGTGCTTACTTTCCCATTTTTATACCAGTTGATATATCCCTTTCCTTCCGCATTAAGAGGATCCAACTGTCCACTACCAAAGTTAGCAACTAAAATTCCGCTGTCATAAGGATATGTACTTTCACAAAAGCGCAAATCCTGCCGGATTATTTCCGAAACTTTGAGGTTACTGTCTGCCCAAAGTGTCTGTGCCGACAATGTAAACGCAAGTCCAATAAAAGCCATCCATAAAGTTCTTTTCACTACTGTCCCGTTAAAAATGGGAATTGGTCTTTGAAATAATTGAAATATAGTCTTTTACAAGCATTTTTAAGGT
>ENA-ORKV01000675-ORKV01000675.1-human-gut-metagenome-genome-assembly--contig:-NODE-675-length-36854-cov-8.516056_pt1 | contig 36854 bp, 34 predicted proteins | sample MGYA00243058_ERZ508805 | MGnify/ENA primary metagenome ERZ508805 (study PRJEB26277, sample SAMN04329770) | human gut metagenome | biome: human-associated habitat | host: Homo sapiens | place: USA... | reverse complement strand
AGTGAAATACATGGCGGATGTATGAAGAAATCGTTGAGAGAGTGCAGACAAGACTAAGTCGGCTGTAGCCGACCGCAAGACCTTGCATAATATGGTGGACCTGACCTTGTCAAGGACCTTGTCAAGTCTGGTGTGTAAATTTTTATATATTTTATAAATTGTAAAATAGAAAGTCATAAATATTTCAAAGTTAAAAAGTCATAACTTTGATTGTTTATGGCTATTTTTGACCTCATAAAAACAAAAGTTAAAAATAGAAAAATAATGCTGAAAAAGTGTCAAATTCGTGTCAAATTTGGCACTTTTAAAAAGAAATTCGCAAAAAATACGCAGAAAAAAAAGAAAATCGACACTTTTCCGGTAATAAAGAGTAGTAGAGGGAGAGAAATTTTCCCTCTTAGAAAAATCGGAGGTTTTGATGAAAAAACTAGTAAAAATTTTAACTTTTGTTTTAGTACTTTTTATGACAACGAAAAAAGTATATGCGGCGGAGAAAATCGTCCAAGGGGACTATATCCCAGCTTATGTCAATAAGAGTAAGGGAGGTACCACAAGGTACATGCAAATGGGGTTTTTAAAACTTGGTAGTAGTGGGTCTTATGTCTACTGTTTAGAACCATTTAAAGAATTAAATTTTAATGCAAAGTATAATCGCTTTATTTCTTCACCAGCCATAAGGGCCGGTGTAAGTGAAGAGGCCTGGAAAAAAATAGAAAGCTATGGGTATTATGGATACATGTATAAAGACCATACAGATCCAATATGGTATGCAGCTGCCCAAGTACTAATATGGAGAACCGTTGATCCAGAGGCTGATATTTATTTTACCAGTACCTTGAATGGTAATAAGACTGATAAGTATGATAGTTACTTAGAAGAAATAGAAAGACTATCTAAGGATGGACTTAAAGAAGCAAGTTTTAATAATAAGACTATTAAGTTAAATCTAAATGAAGAGTATTCTTTTGATAGAGAAGATTTTGTCCCTAGTAGTAATGCTCATCTAACTATTATGGGTAATATGATAAAGATAGACACTAGTAAGAAGTTTAGTAGTAAATACGAATTTAGGAAAATAAGTAATAATGCTAATGAACTTTATTTAGCAAATAATAGTCAAAAGACTTTTAAGAGTAATAGTATTTATTCTCATGTACAGACATTGAATATTGAAGTAACTGGGGGAAATATTAATACTAAATTTAGTAAAGATTTAAAGTATTATAGTAATTGCAGTTCTAGGACGAAGAATATCTATGGGTTATATAGAGAGACTGGAGAATTATTAGAGAAAATTAATGCTGATGATTTATCATTTATTTCTAAAGACTTAGGATATGGAAAATACTATATTAAACAAATGTCACATGCTTGTAATATTAAAGAAGACAATACTAAGTATGAAGTAGAAATAAATGATAATAATGAATATCCAATAGCAAATATTACCTTAGAAGAAGCTAGTAAAGAGATTATTATTAATAAAACTTATGGAGAGTTTGATACCTATAAACCAGAAGAGAATGCTAAATTTATTTTAAGCGACGATAATACTTCTTTTGAACTTATTACGGATGTCAATGGGCAAGCTAAGATTACTATGGGTATAGGTAAATATAAATTAAGTCAAGTATCAGGGTTAAAGAACTATACTTTAGTAGAAGATAGAACTATTGATTTAAGTAAGATTAGGGAAGATACATTAATACTTGATCTAAAAAATAAGGCTATTAGAAAGAATATTAAAGTAAATTTAAAAGATGATTTAGGTAATACTTTAAGTAATACCAAAGTATGTCTTTATAATAGTGATAATGAAGAAGTAGCATGTAAGATATCTAACTCTAAGGGAAATATAACATTTAAAGATATGCTTTTAGGTGATTATACAGTTATTTCTTCTAATAAAGAGGGTTATAAGATAGAAAGTAATAGTTTTAATGTTACATTAGAAGATAATGATTTGACGTTAGTAATTAATTATATAAAAAATAAAGAATTAGATACTAAGGAAGATAATAAGAGTTCTAAGGATGAGATAGATATCAAAGAACCTGAAGACGAGACTAAGAACAAGGAAAAAGAGATATATGTACCAGATACTATGAGTTTTGATTATCAGTACTTAATATATCCTGTAATTAGTATATTATTTATTATTATTAAACATGATATTTAAGATAATTATTCTTCTAAGTTTGATATTTAGTATTAACTATGAGAGTATTCCTTCTAAAAAAGAAGTAGTTACAATAAATCAAAGTATTAAAATAGAAAGTGATAGTAATTACTTAGCTATACCTAAAATAGGGTTTTATTATCGTTTCTATGATTTAGATAGTAAATATAATAGTCTTAACTATGGTCTTGAAATATACTACCAAGACCCAGTAGTAATTTTAGGCCATAGTGGGACTGGTTCGTTAGCGTTATTTAATGACTTAGATAACTTAGAAGTAAATGATAAAATAATTTATAATAATCAAAAATATCAAGTTACAAAAAAATACTTGAAATTTAAAAGTAAACCACTTACCTTGGAAAATGACTTAATTTTGGTTACTTGTAGCAAAAAATATTCTGACCGCCAAATCGTCATAACGGCAAAAACAAGTTAAAATTTTACACAAAAAATGCAAAAAAGTGTCAAGTTTTGCATTTTTTTGCATTTTTTTTGAAAAAAAAAAAGAAAATCAGGGGGTTACCGGTAATATATATTATTAGAGGGATAATTTATGGCAAGGATTAGTAATGAAGAAATAAATGCAATACGTAGTAATAGTAATATCGTAGAAATCATTGGTAGTTATATTCCGGTAACCCAAAAGGGTAAAGATTATAAATGTGTTTGTCCATTTCATGATGACCATTCTCCTAGTATGAGTATTTCAGTGTCCAAACAAATTTATAAGTGCTTTGCTTGTGGGGCAGCAGGTAATGTATTTACTTTTGTCCAAAACTATGAAAATGTAAGTTTTATTGAAGCAGTTAAGATAGTAGCAGATAAGATAGGATTTCATACTAATAATACTTTTGAAACTGAAGTAGTATCCAAGTATCAAAAAGAATATGATTTATTTAAGTTAGTTAATAAGTACTATCAAAATAATTTAAATTCTCAAATTGGGTTAGAAGCAAAGAAGTATTTAAGTGAACGTGGATTAAATGAAGATATTATTAAAGACTTTGGGATTGGGGTATCAAAGGATGATTATAATGCTTTAACAACATTCTTACTTAAAAAAGATTATGATATTAGTATGTTGGAGAATTTAGGATTAACTAATATTAGTAATAATACATACTATGATACTTTTGCAAAAAGAATTACATTTCCTTTATGTGACAATAAAGGAAATATAATTGGGTACTCTTCAAGAATATATCGAGGAGAGACCGACCAAGCAAAGTATATTAATACCAAAGAAACATATCTATTTAAAAAAGGACAGAATTTATTTAATTACCACCGGGCTAAAGATATGGCTAAAAAGTCAGGCTATATTATAGTGGTTGAAGGTCAAATGGATGCGATAAGGGTTTATAGTACCGGCTTAAAAAATGTTGTAGCGTTAATGGGAACGGCTATGACGAAAGAACAAATTGAACTCTTAAAGAATTTACGAGCAAAAGTTATCTTATGTTTAGATAATGATGAGGCAGGAGATAATGCCACATTAAAGAATGGTGAGTTATTAATAGAAAATAATATTACAACTCAAGTAGTAAGATTAAGTGGTGCGAAAGACCCCGATGAATATATCTTAAGGTTTGGGGCGGAAAGTTATCAAAAAAATATCGAAGACCCAGTAGACTACTTAGACTATAAAATTAAAAAATTAAAAGAAAATGTTAATACTTTAAATACCGAAGAGTTATCGGGGTATATTAATAATGTCTTACATGAATTAAGTAATTCAAAAGATAAAATATTAGTCGAAGTAACCTTAGGAAAACTAAGCAAAGAATATAATTTAGATATTGAAGTTTTAAGAGAACAACTAAAAAGTCTTAAACCAATGGACGAATTAGCGAAAGAAATATTCCAAAAACCGGTTAAAATACCCGAAAAAAGAACAAATTTTGATAAATTTTGCGAAAAAGTCTTGTATTATATGATGAATGATTTAAAATATATAAAGATTTATCAGTATCAACTGGGATTTTTTGAAAACAAGGTATATAGAACAATTGCTAATGAGATAGTGTATTATGCAGGAAAACATGGTAATATAAATGTTGCGGATTTTATTAGTTATATTGAAGCTAATGAAGAAGTAAGTGGGGACGCAATAAGAATTGCTAGTACTGAAGAGGATTTAAGTGAAGAATCATTACAAGGTTACATCAAAGCGATAAATAAAAAGACCAAAGAAGAACAAATCAACAAATTAAGGATAGAATTAAAACAAGAACTAGATAAAGCTAAACAATTAGATATTGCTAAAAGAATAACAGAAATTAAAAAAGGAAGTGTGTGAGATGGAAGAAATTAAAAGTTTAAAGGATAGAGAAAAGGAATTATTAGAAGTAGGTAAGAAACAAGGATATATTACTTATGAGGTTTTAGCGGAGCATTTAAAGGGGTTAGATATTGATGCTGATTCATTAGATGAATTATATAATTTATTAATTGAGAATCATATTGATATTATTACTGATGATAATGAGACTAGTGGGGGAGCTAAGGCTAAGGAAGAAGCTGTTGTTTTAAGTGATGAAGAGTTAACAAAGGATGTTAATATTAATGATCCTGTTCGTATGTATTTAAAAGAAATAGGTAAGATTCCACTATTATCATCTGATGAAGAAATGAAGTACTCAATTGCGGCAGCCTCAGGGGATGAAGATGCTAAAAGAATACTTGCGGAATCTAACCTTCGTTTAGTTGTTTCAATTGCTAAAAGATATGTTGGTCGTGGATTACTTTTCTTAGACTTAATTCAAGAGGGTAATATTGGTTTAATGAAAGCTGTTGAAAAATTTGATTATGATAAGGGATTTAAGTTTTCAACTTATGCTACATGGTGGATTAGACAAGCAATTACTCGTGCTTTAGCTGACCAAGCTAGAACTATACGTGTTCCAGTTCATATGGTTGAAACCATAAATAAAATGGCGCGTGTTCAAAGACAATTAACTTTGGAATTAAATAGAGAGCCAAGTGAAGAAGAAATTGCTAAGAAAATGGGTATAGGTGTAGATAAAGTACGTGAAGTTATGAAGATAAGTCAAGATCCTGTATCATTAGAAACTCCAATTGGAGAAGAAGATGATTCGCATTTAGGAGATTTCATTAAAGATGAACGTAGTATGTCGCCAGAAGAATATGCCACAAATGAAATTTTAAAAGAAGAAATTAAAAGTGTTTTATTAACATTACAAGAAAGAGAGCAAGAAGTTTTAGAATTAAGATTTGGACTTGTTGATGGAACTAGTCATACCTTAGAAGAAGTAGGTAAAAAGTTTAACGTTACGCGTGAACGTATTAGACAAATTGAAGCCAAAGCTTTAAGAAAATTAAGACATCCATCCCGTGCTAAAAAGTTAAAAGACTTCTTACAAGACTAATGCTAAGTAAGAGACTTAATGCTGTAGCGTCCTTTGTACCTAAAGGGGCTCAGGCTATTGATATTGGATGCGACCATGGATACCTAGGAATATATCTTGTTAAAGAAAACTTAGTAAAAAGTATTATTCTTACGGATATTAAAGAAAGTGCTTTAAACCAAGCTAAAAAAAATATTCTTAAAGCTAAATTAGATATTAAAACTATTTTAACTAATGGATTAGAGAATGTTAATACAAATGATTTAGATACCATAATTATAAGTGGTATGGGAACTAAGACCATTATTGATATATTAAATACGGGATGTTTAGAAAGAATAGAAAACTTAGTTCTAAGTTCAAATAATAACCTGTACGAATTAAGAGATTATGTAGAAAGTATGGGTTTTTACTTACAAGATGAGGTAACAGTATTAGAGCATGGTATATATAATGTCATAACTTACTTTAATAGAACACCACGTAAATGGCCCTTGAGGGTTATGAAATATGGTATTGCTAAACCCGATAAAAAAGAATATTATGAGTATTTAATTCAAACTAATAAAGATATTTATCAAAAAATACCGAAAAAAAATATTTTTAAACGTTTAGAGTTAATTAAAGAAAAACATGATTTAAAAAGATTATTGAAAGAATGTTGGTAGACCATTTGCTACTAACTCTTTTTTTTCGGGGAGAGTATTTGTTAATACTTTGGGTGTAGTTTTAATATTGTTACTTGAATTTGATGTAGTATTCTTATCATCATTACTATTAAATTCTTTAAAAACGGAGAGAATTGATGATGCATTGTTAATTATGGGTTTAACTTGTTGATATAAGGGAATGACTTGATTAGCAATATTTAGAGTTTTTGATATACCTTTAATTACCTTGGATATACTAAGATTATTAGTGATACCACCTAAATTACTTCCATACATAAATAACCACCTATATTATTATATGAAAAAATACGTAAAAAGATTTAACAAAAATAATAATTATGATATAATCTAGATAATAGAGGAGGACCTAATGAAGCAAGATATATTACCAACAATTAATAATATTCCCGAACCAGTAGTTGAACCTCCTAAGAAAGTTAAAGAGAAGAAAGAAAAGAAACCACGTGAACCGTTTGATCCGCATAGTAATATTATAACTGATATATTTTACTGCGTTTATGTTGGTATTTTTGAGCTTTTAGCTAGTTTTATTCAAATAGTTGTTATGGGTATTAATGGGATAGTTTATTGTTATAAAGCATTATTTCCTAGTTTAGCTAACCCTAAAGTTGACGACCCAACGGCGAAAAAGGATGCGTTCTCTAAAGAAAGTTTTGATGATAATGATAAAGTTTTAAAACCAAAGAAGAAGAGTTTCTTTGAAATGGATTTAAATGAAATGGCTAGGGAGATAAAAATTGCTTTAGGTATTTATCAAAAAGAGTTAGAGCGTTTAGAAGAGACAAGAAGAAAATTACAAATTGAATTAGCTAGTCCTGATGCTGCTAAAGCAACAAAACCTAAAGTATATCTATTTAAAGTAAAAGACCAAAATGGTAAGTTCATTAATGGTAAGTTTACGGGATTTTCAAAAATGGATGTTAACTCCTTCCTTTTAAATGAAGGATATGAAGTATATAGTATTGAAAATAATAAATGGATTGACTTTATCTTTGGGGAATCGGCTATGTTGCCTAGTAGGTGGAAGAATAAAGATTTAATATTTTGGCTAACGCAGTTATCTACTTACATTAAATCAGGTATCCCCTTAACTGATTCAATTAAGATTTTAATGAATCAAATGGGTAGTAAATCTAAAAAACAAACTATGCAAGCAGTAGCGTATGAACTAACGCTAGGTAATAGTTTTTCTAATGCGTTAGAGAAGCAATCGGGAGTATTTCCTCCATTATTAATTAATATGTTAAAAGCAGCGGAAGCAACGGGAGATTTAGAAGCAACATTGGATGATATGGCTTCCTACTATACGGAAATAGATTCTACTAATAAACAAATGGTAAGTGCGTTAACATATCCAATAATAGTATCGATATTTGCCATTGGCGTAGTTGTTTTTATCATTCTTTATGTTGTACCACAATTTACGAAGATATATGAAAGTAATGGTATGAAATTAACTGGGTTAACGAAGTTTATTATTGATTTAAGTAATTTCTTAACGAAGAACTATTCCGTAATGTTACTAGGAATTATTGCTGTTGTAGGTACATTTATATATTGTTATAAGAAGATAAAAGCTTTTAGAAGAACAGTTCAAGTAATACTTATGAAGACTCCTGTAATTAAAGACATAATAATATATAATGAGATTACAGTATTTACAAAGACTTTTGCATCGCTATTAAAGAATAATGTCTTTATTACCGAGAGTATTGATATTTTAAGTAAGATAACTAATAATGAAATTTATAAAGAAATTATGGCGACAACTATTGATAATATAGCTAGAGGTGATAAAATAAGTACAGCTTTTAAAGATCATTGGGCAGTACCAAGTGTTGCTTATTATATGATTGTAACTGGTGAATCAACTGGTGAACTTGCTCAAATGCTTGATAAAGTAAGTCAATATTATCAAGAACAACATAGAGCAATAGTAAGTAATTTAAAAGCGTTGATTGAACCTATTTTAATTGCGGGATTAGCAATAGTTGTAGGAGGTATAATATTAGCAGTTATTGTGCCTATGTTTGATATGTGCGGGGAGCTTGCAGGATGATAATAATAGTATATATGTTTATAATAGGAGCCGTTTTAGGCTCTTTCTATATGGTAGTAGGAGATAGATTACCTAATAATGAATCAATAGTAGTACCAAGAAGTCATTGTTCTAAGTGTAATCATACTCTTAGTTGGTATGAATTAATACCAATAGTATCTTATATTATACAAAGAGGTAAATGTAAGAATTGTCATACTAAGTTATCAATAAGTTATATGTTAATAGAAATATTATCTGGTACTTTGTTTGCATTATCTTATTATTTATATGGTTTTAACTATGAATTTTTTATGAGTATTATTATTAGTTCTTTATTAATTATTATTTATGTAAGTGATTTTAAGTACTTAATTATTAATGATGAACCTTTAATTATAGCAATTACTTTAAGTATTATTACTAATTTTGTATTCTTAGGGACTATAAAGGGATTATATTTAATTATATCAGGGTTAGTAATGTTTATCTTTATGTACTTAGTTAAGTTATTTGGAGATAAAGCTTTTAAAAGAGAGTCTTTAGGTGGGGGAGATATAAAGTTAGCTTTCTTTATTGGTTGTACTCTTGGTTTAAGGTTAGCGTTTGTATCTTTAATTATTGCTTCTTTCTTGGCTTTGCCTTACGCTAGTTATTATGTTGTTAAGAAACAAGAAAGAGAGATACCTTTTGGACCTTTTCTAATTACGGGTGTTTTAATTACATTTATGTTATCTAATCAAATAAGGTTTGTTTTAGATTTAATTATGTTGGCAGCTTAAGGGCTGTCTTTTTTTGAAAAAATACTAAATAATTGCTTGATTAATTTACTAGGAGTTGATATAATTTGGCTAGTTTGCAAATAGAAGACCATATGGTTTTAAATTTATTAATAAAATACAAGGAGAATATATGAACGAAATAAGTAAATATAATGAAATAATTTTTGAAAATATAAAACATATAGATGAATATGGAAATGAATATTGGTATGCAAGGGAACTTTCCAAAGTTTTAGAATATAAAGACTGGAGAAATTTCTTAAAGGTATTAAATAAAGCAAAGGAAGCTTGTAAAAATTCGGGATTTAAAACAAATGAACAACTTGTTGAGGTTAACAAGTTGTCGAAAAGAAATAATAATGCTACAGCTAATATCCAAGATTATAAACTATCAAGATATATATGTTATTTGATAGTTCAAAATGCTGACCCTAGCAAAGAGATTGTAGCTTTAGGACAAACTTACTTTGCAGTTCAAACGAGAAAACAAGAATTAACTGAAAAAGAATATATTAATTTAACGGAAGATGAAAAACGTTTTTATCAAAGAAATTTAACTAGAAAAGGTAACTATTCTTTAAATCAAACTGCTAAAAGTTGTGGTGTTAAAAATTTCGATAAGTTTCATAATGCTGGATATAGAGGTTTATATAATGGTGAAACGGCCAATGATATTGCTAAAAGAAAAAAATTAAGATATCGTGAGGATATTCTAGATAATATGGGAAGTGAAGAATTAGCTGCTAATCTTTTTAGAATTACGCAAACAGAGTCAAAGCTTAAAAAAGATAATATTTATGGCGAAGAAGAAGCGAATCAAACACACTACAATATTGGAAAAAATATTAGAGAAGTTATTGCGAAGAATGGTGGAACAATGCCTGAAAAGTTGCCAACACCTAAAAAATCTTTAAAAGAATTAGAAAAGCAAGAAATATATAAATTAACTGGTACCAACTAAAACATGCTATAATATTTTAGGAGGTTTTAAAATGACCATATTAATAAATAATCAAGAAGTACCAGTAATAATTGAACATAAAAATAATAAAAACTTATATATTAGAGTTAAAGAAGACTTAAATATCTATGTAACTTGTAATAAAAGAGTAAGTTTAAGTGAGATAAATAGTATTTTAGAAAAGAATAGAAAATCTTTAGAAAGAATGTATAATCACCAGTTAGAACAAAATGAAAAAGATAGTTTTTATTACTATCTTGGTAAAAAATATACTATTTTATATGATGAATCAATAAAAAAATATAAGTTAGAAGATGACTTAATTATTGTTAAAAATGAAAAAATGTTAGAAAAGTTTTATCATGATGAATGTCTAAGAATATATCAAGAAAGAGTAGAGTACTGGAGTCAGTTTTTTGATTATCTACCTAAATTTAGTATTAGAATTAGAAAAATGACTACTAGGTGGGGTGTATGTAATAGAGGTAATAATATAGTAACTTTAAATAGTGAATTAATAAAGAAAGATATAACTTTATTAGATTATGTTATAGTACATGAACTTAGTCATTTTAAAGAAGCTAATCACTCTAATAGATTTTGGAATGAAGTAAGTATTAGATATCCTAATTATAAAGAAGCCCGTAGGGCTTTAAGAGACTAGTTATTAAATAGTGAAGTCTAATACTTTTAATTAAGAATTCTTATTTTAAGAGTTCTTTTTTAATTTTTAGCTTATTAATGTTTAGCGGAAATAGACTTTTTTTGAATAAATTTTATTTTCAAACATGATAATTTGTGGTATTATGATATTGTAAGCATATGACAATTTGCCATGTGTATTAATAAAATTATTTACTTTGGTAATACTATAAGAAAGCGAGGAAAAGTTTATGAGAAAATCTTATAAAATAATATTAATTGTTATATCAATACTTCTTATTGGAAGTATTATTATTGGTACTAGTTACTCAATGTGGGTTAAAACAGCTGTACAAAAAGAAAAAAATATTGTTAATTCTTCTTGTTTCGATATTGAATTTACGGAGTCTTCTAGTATTAACTTAGCAAGCGCTATTCCTATTAGTGATGAAGCTGGTTTAAAGAAAAAGCCTTATACTTTTACTTTAAAAAACACTTGTAATATGAACTCTAAAGTTACTATTGCATTAGATGTATTAAGTACTTCTACTATGAGTAGCAGTGCGATTAAGACCAGTTTAACTAAGGGTGATAAGAGTGGTACACCTACTTTATTAACTTCTTTAGATAAGAAAGCAGAAGTTGATATAAGCGGCGCTAAGGAAGCTTATATTTTAGGTACTGATATAATTGGGGCGAATAAATCTAAGTCTTATTCTTTATATTTATGGATGGATGAAGCTGTTACTATAGCAGAGGCTTCTAAGTCTTTTAGTTCTAAGGTTGTTATTGTTAATACGGCTACGGAAGAGGAGCCACCTATTGAAATATTAGGTAAGGAGATTACTGATACAACTCAAATTGCCACTGACGATCCAGACAATAATATAAGATACATTGGCAAAGATCCGAGTAATTATGTTTATTTTAATTGTAGCGATTATTCAAATCAAAGTGATAGTTCATGTGAAAAATGGCGTATTATTGGTGTATTTAAAAACATAACCAAGGCTGACGGAACAAAAGAAGACTTAGTAAAAATAGTAAGAGCTAATTCAATAGGATCTTTCTTCTTTGATTATAAAAAAAATGGAGTTGGTACTTCAACAAATGATTATGGGTCAAATGACTGGACAGATAGCCAATTAATGATGTTGTTAAACCCTAAAGATTATTTAAAATCTGGATATACAATAGAAAATAATATTGTAAAAGATAGTAATGGTCAAGCAATATATCAAAATATGGGTTCATATTATAATGGAATATCTGGTTGCAAACCAGCAGCGATAGCTAAAGGTTCGAGTTTTAGTTGTTCATCAATAGATTTTTCGTCAACTGGCTTAAAAAATGATAATACAAGAAACGCTATAGAAAGCGTTGTCTGGAACTTAGGAAGTATTGAAGATTATAAGACAACTGTTGATAACTATTATTCTGCTGAAAGAAGTGGCGTTTCATATATTAATCATGCCACTACATGGACTGGAAAAATAGGTTTAATATATCCAAGTGATTATGCTTATGCTACAGCAGGTAGTTCTAGTCCTAACCGAGATACTTGTTTAAAGGCTAGTTTAACTGAAATTAGTCAATTTGGTTCGTATAGATTATGTTTAGAAAATAATTATTTTTATATATTCTCTTACTGGTTTTTATTGTCTTCAGCTAAAGATACCTATAGTGAAATTTATACTGAAGGTCAAGGTGTATATCCTCAGAAAAGCACTGGGTTCAATGAATATGGGGTTGCTTCTTACCCAACTTTATATTTAAAATCAAGTGTTTCAATATCAAGTGGTGAAGGTACCAGTGAAAGTCCATACCAATTATCAGTGATTTTTTAAGAGAAACTCTATAAATACGGGGTTTCTCTTTTGTTGTGTGCTGTGCATGGCATATATCTAGTTGGTGAAAGTCTAATATACGCGTAGGTATCGACGAAGTGTTAGAGAAACACAAGCATTAGTTGTGAGGCTTGGGGCTAAAGAAAGTGTGTAATAAAACAGATGACTAACGAAAAAATTTACTATAAGGCTACATAAATGGATAAGGCTGCAATACAGACTAAAGTCCAAAAGATACTCGTAACTTTATGTGGCAAAGTAAGTAGCTAATCGAGGAAAGATATATGTCTTACCGCAGGATGTCTTACAAATAGTTGAGGAGAACCCTATTAAGAAAACCGGTCGAGAAAGGTTCATTGCGAGAAGTCAGCAGAGGTGACCTTATATAATATGGTGTGTAAATTATTAAATTTGCATACTTTTTTTTTATGACGAAAGATATACAAAGCTATGACATTTTAACTTTGAAATATTTATGACTTTCTATTTTATAATTTTCTTGAAAGAAAAGAAAGATAGCTATATAATGAAGACATGGAAAAAATAAAAGTAAGTATTATAATACCTGTATATAATAATAGTAAATATCTTAGAGATTGCTTAAACTCAGTGTTAAAGCAAACTCTAGATAATATAGAAATAATTGCTATCGACGATTATTCAACCGACGATAGTTTTGATATGCTTCAAGAGTATCAAAATAAATACCCAGAGAAGCTTAGAATAATTAGAAATAATAAGAATATGGGAGTAGGATATACAAGAAACCTAGGAATATCTATGTCTACTGGGAAATACATTGGGTTTGTTGATGGAGATGACTACATAAACCCTAGAATGTATGAAGATATGTATAATAACGGAGAATATAATAATGCTGATATTGTAAGTACAGGGATATTATTTGTTAAAGATAATAAATATTTAGATAATGATTTAAACTTTATGGGAAGAAGTAAGGGATATATATATAATACTAAGATAGATTTTGAGAGACTTTCTAACTTATCACCATCTAGTTGTAATAAGATATTTAAAAGAGATATTTTAAATAAAATAAGGTTTGTAGAAGATAGTATGTGGGAAGATGTAGCATTTACTTATAGTGCTTTATTTAATTCTAACAGGGTATTAGTAATGAATAATTGGGATTATTTTTATAGAAAGAGTAGTTTAGGTATATCTTTTAGGAATTATGATTATAATGAGAATATATATGATTGTTTTAAGATTGTAGATAGTTTAGTAATAAATACAAAGTTTAGTAACAACTACTTAGAGTATAAATATTATATAGATTATATAATAGTATGTTTTATATTACAAAGAGCTAGTGAAGTATTAAACTGGAATGTATTAGAAGATACTAAGATAGAGATAATAAATACTTTAAATAATACTTTAATTACTAAGTATGGTATTAATTATCAAGATTATGATAAAACATTGTTAAGTACTAAAGTAGGAATAATAGAATTAGATAAAATAAATTCTTATATAAATAATAAAAGTTTAAAATAGTCATTTAATAGTCACTTTCAAGAGATATAGTTAAATCATGAAAGGAAGATTTTATGGAAATATTAAGAGTAGAGAATTTATCTAAAGTATATGGTACGAAAGAAAATAAAGTAGTAGCGTTAGATAATGTATCATTTAGTGTTAATAAGGGAGAGTTTGTTGCTATTGTGGGTCATAGTGGTTCGGGTAAATCAACATTGCTTCATTTAATTGGAGGAGTAGATAGACCTACTAAAGGGAAAGTTATTATTGAAGGTAATGATATTTATACTTTAAATGATGATAACTTAGCGATATTTAGACGTCGTCAAGTAGGGCTTATTTATCAGTTTTATAACTTAATACCTATTTTAAACGTTGAAGAAAATATTGTCTTACCTCTAGAGTTAGATGGTAAAAAGGTAGATAAGGACGAGTTAAATGAATTACTAGATACATTGGGGTTAACGAATCGAAGAACTCACTTACCTAATGAATTATCCGGAGGACAACAACAAAGAACTTCAATTGGTAGGGCAATAATAACCCATCCCGCCATTATCTTAGCTGATGAGCCAACAGGAAATCTAGATTCTAAGGCTAGTGAAGAAATTATGGAGTTATTAAAGTTATCTAATAAAAAATATAAACAAACTATTATTATGATAACTCATAATTTAGAGTTAGCAGCCCAAGCCGATAGAGTAATAACTATCGAAGATGGTCATATTAAGGAGTAGGTTATGAAACTTTTAAATAATATGACAATCAAAAATCTTAAACTTAATAAGAAAAGAACATTAGTAACAATTATTGGTATTGTATTATCAGTTGCTTTAATGACTGCAGTAGCGTCTCTTTTCATGAGTTTTAGAGAAACTTTAATTAGTTATGAAATAAATTTAAAGGGTAATTATCATTATGAATTTGCTAATGTACCTGCTAGTGATTTAAAGTACTTTGAGAAAAATAGAATGGTAGAAGATAATTCTATTGTTAAAAATATTGGTTATGCTAAGTTAGATAATATAAAAAATAAATATAAACCTTATCTTTATGTTAAAGCTTATAATGATATGGCTTTAAAAAATTTAGCTGTTAATTTAGTAGAGGGAAGAGTCCCTCAAAATGGTAATGAAATAGTTATACCAACGCACTTAGAGACTAATGGACGTGTTAAGTATAATGTCGGAGATAAAATTACTTTGAATGTTGGAACTAGAGAGTCTGATGGATCTAGTTTAGATCAATATAACCCTTATGATCCAGAAGATACTGATACTAATGAAGAATTAGTTAATGTAAAAACTCGGGAATATACAATAGTAGGGATAATGCAACGTCCAAGTAGGAATATTGAACCTTATTCAGCTCCTGGTTATACAGTAATTACTTACTTAGATAACTTTGATACAGGGTATTATGATGTTTATTCTTTATATACTAAAAAGGGTTTAAATAATAGGTATCAAGTTTCCGCAGGTATAGTAGGAGTTAGTACAGAAACATTTAGAAAGTATGTTGAAGGAACATGGGATACAGAAGAAGAAGCTAATAAAGTAATAGATGAAATGCAAAATCTTAAGTATGAGCTAGGAGTTAATTCGTATTTAATATCTTTAGAAACGGGTTTATTTAAAGAATCTTCAACGAGATCAATGGGTATGGTTATTGGTATTGTTTTAATAATTATTGTTGTATCTTCCGTATTCTGTATTAGAAATAGTTTTGATATATCAATAAGTGAACGTGTTAGACAATATGGTATGTTACGTAGTATTGGGGCAACTAGTAAGCAAATAAAACATAATGTTTATTATGAAGCATTTATTCTCTTTCTAATAGGGGTACCTTTAGGCATTATATGTGGTATTCTAGCTAGTTATATTTTAATTATTATTAGTAATATTTTCTTAAGTTCAATGTTAACTCTAAACTTAGTTTATAAATTTTCATGGTTAAGTATTTTATTTGCTTCTGTTCTTGGGTTTACTACAGTTATGTTATCAGCCCATAGAAGTGCCAAGAAATCAGGCAAGATTATTCCTATTGAAGCCTTAAAAAATAGTGCCGAAGTAATAAATAAAAAAAGAATTAGAACCCCAAAGATTATTAATAAATTATTTGGTATAGGAGGAGTTATTTCTTATAAGAATATAAAACGAAATCGTAAGAAATATCGTCCAACTGTTATTGCTATTATTGTTTGTGTTAGTGTATTTATTGGGTTATCAGCTTTCTTAAATATTGCTTTTGATTCAATTGATATGGAAGTTAAGACGATGGATTATAATTTATCATTATCGTACCTTAAAAATTCTATTAGTAAGAGTAAGTTAGATACTATTTTAAGTAGTGAAGACGTTATTGATTATGGTTTTAGTGATTCAATGCCCGCAGAGATATCTTTAGATAATGTTAAGTTAACAAAAGAATATCTTGATATTAATAATTATTATGAGGGTGAAGATACTAAGAAGGTTTATGCTTCAATTTTCTATGTTGGAGAACATGCTTTTAAAAATTACTTGAAGTCGCTTGGACTTTCTAATGTAGCAGATAATGCCGCGATTGTAGTTAATATTGTAAAAGAATATATTCAACAAGGTAATAAGTCTATTCCAACGATGGTTGATGTTTTAGATGTTAAAGAAAATACTAATTTAAAATTATCCGTAGATAATAAAGAATATAACTTAGAAGTTGCTAAGGTAACTGATAAATTACCATTTGGGGTAAGTGAAAAATCATGTGTTTTGTTAGTAGTTAGTGATGATACTGCTAGTAAGATTGAATATCATAACCCTAATACAAGAACAATGTTAATGATAAATAGTAAGAATCCTAAGAAACTACAAGATAAAATAGATGAAGTTTTGAAAGACGATGATTATGATTTATATAATTATGAAGAAAATGCAAAGACGATGAATTCTATTTTTACTTTGATGGCTATATTCTTATATGGTTTTATTACAGTGATTTCTCTAATTGGTATTACTAGTATCTTTAATACTATAACTACTAGTATGAATTTAAGAAAAAGAGAATTTGCTTGTTTAAGAAGTATTGGGATGACTAATCATGAGTTTAATAGGATGGTTAGTTTAGAAAGTATTTTCTATGGGGTTAAAGCGTTATTTATTGGTATTCCAATTGGTATATTGTTATCATACTTAATATATAAGGTTTTTAATTCGGGTGGCTCGATGTATATTGCTTATAGTATACCTATAAAAGAAATATTAATTGCTAGTATTTGTGTCTTTATCTTACTTTTTGTTATTATGAAATATTCAATATCTAAGATAAATGAACAAAATATAATTGAAACAATTAGAAAAGAGAACATTTAGTTTTCTTTTCTTTCAATATATGGAAATTTCTATTAAGTAGATAGGAAAAGTAGAAAATCTATAGTATAATAAAGGCATTAAAGGGAGATTCTTATGATTTTATTAATTGAAGATGAAGTAGATATTTTAAATAACTTAAAGGATATTTTAGAGCAAAATAATTACCAAGTACTAAGTGCAAAATCAATAAAAGAAGGTAAGGAATACTTAGAGAAAAATTTAGATTTAATAATTTTAGATGTGACTTTACCAGATGGAGATGGGTTTGAATTTTATAAAATGAATATTAAAGAAAGACAGATACCAACTATATTTTTAACTGCTAAGGACTTAGAAGATGATATTGTAAAAGGACTAAGTTTAGGAGCAGAAGATTATATAACTAAGCCATTCTTAACTAAAGAATTACTAATTAGAATTAAGAAAATAATAGATAGACATAATAAAACTAATATTATTAAAATAAAAGAGTTTACTTTTGATACTTTGAATTTAAGGGTATTTAAAAATAATACCGAGATAAGGCTTACTAGTTTAGAAACAAGATTACTCTTTCTTTTGATAAATAATCTTAATAAAACGATAACTAGAGAGATTTTACTAGAATATATTTGGGAATGGACAGGGAATGATGTTAATGATAATACTTTGACAGTCTATTTTAAACGGATAAGAGAGAAGTTAGATAGTAGTATAATAATTACGTATAAGGGAATAGGATATAGGATTAATGAAGAAAGATAAAGATACAATAAGGTTATATAAGAGGATTATTATAGTTAGTTTAGTATTTCTTACTTTGGGTATTTTTAGTAATTATATGTTGTTTTGGAAGTATAGGAAGAATAATGATCTTATAGTGGCTAATATATTAAATGAAGTTAGTAGTAAGTATCCTAATATAAATGAGAGTGATTTAATTACTATTATTAATAGTACTAATTATTCTAAAGATAATCTAAGTAGATATGGAATATATCTAAGTAAGATGCCTATAGTAAGTATAAATAATAATATAAATAAGATACTTATAATTACTAATCTAAGTTTGATAGTTATTTATATATTAATGATATTCTGGTACTTAAAAATATATAAAAAAAAAGAAGAAGATAAAATAAGGTTGATTACTAATTATCTTAAAGAGATAAATAATCATAATTATAATTTAGATATTAAAAATTATTATGAAGATGAATTTTCCTACTTAAAAGATGAAATTTATAAAACAGCAATTAGTTTAAATGAACAAACAATAAACTTAGAGAATGATAAGAAGAACTTAAAGAAGTCGTTAGAAGATATATCACATCAATTTAAAACACCATTAACAAGTATTACTTTAATGACGGATAAGATTTTAAGTGGGAATATAGATAAGAAAGAACAAGAAGAGTTATTAACTAATATTCATAGGAAGGTAGTTAATACTAATTTTTTAGTTTACTCTTTATTAAAGTTATCTTTATTAGATACAAATACAATTGAGTTTAAGAAAGAGAAGATTAATTTAAGAAAGATGCTTGATGGTATTAAAGATAATTTGGGGGTTATTGGTGATTTAAAGAATGTCGGACTTGATATTGTTTGTGATAGTACTATAAGTATTATGGGGGATGAGGCTTGGGAAAGCGAAGCTTTAACTAATATAATTAAGAATGGTATTGAGTATTCGAAGGAAAATAGTAAGGTTTCTATTATAGTTCAAGATAATGAATTGTTTACGAAGATTATGGTTAAAGATTATGGTTTAGGGATGAGTGATATAGACATGAAGAATGTCTTTAAACGATTTTATAAGGGAAGTAATTCTAGTAGTAATAGTTTTGGGATAGGACTTTCTTTGGCTAAACAGATAATTGAGAAAGATAATGGTAATGTAAGTGTTACAAGTACTTTAGGGGTTGGGACAACGTTTACAATTAGATATATGAAAAAGTAGGTAAGAATGAAGAAATTGAAGAAAAGATTAATTATAACAGGGATTACGTTAGGGGCTTTGTCAAAGTTTTTAACTAATCCTAAGTTAGAAGGTAAGTTGGATAAGAATAAGTGGTACAAGGTATCACCGGATGGTGGGGTGAATGCGGACGGAAGTAAGTGGCATGGTTTAATAAAGGTTCAGGATACGAGCAAGGTTTTAATCTATTTTTATGGCGGTGGGTTAAGTATTGATAGTTTTACAGCTAGTCATGACATGGATTATTTACAAGATGGTTTTTATTATGCTAAAAGACCTTTAGATGGGTTGGAACATTTTGGAATAACTAGTAGTAATCATGATAATCCGTTTAAAGATTATACAATACTTCTAATTCCTTATGCTACTGGAGATATGCATGTTGGTAATAATAAGTATCATTATAATGATATTTTAGGTAAAAAAAGAGTTTTATATCATTATGGCTATTCTAACTTTATTAAGTATATGGATATGGTTTTTGAGTACTTAAAAGATATTAAAAGGGTAGTTATAGCTGGCTATTCGGCAGGTGGGTTTGCTGTTTCTATGTTGATGCCAGTAATAAGAAAAAAATATTTTCCTGAAGTTTTAGATTTTAGTCTTTTAATTGATTCCTCTTTATTAATTACAGACAAGTGGTCAAGTATTTTAAAAAATGTTTGGAATAGTCCGGAAGATATAAGAAATATTGTAAAAAGCGATAATTTAATATTAGATAGTATTAAAAATGTTAAGGATAAGTATCCCGATACTAAGGTGATGTTTGTTTGCTCTAATAAAGATAACATTCTTACGAAGTATCAAAATTATTTGGATAATGGGGAGTTTGAAACTACTTCAAAGGCGGTATCAGTTTTTGAAAGTAATTTGAAATCATTTCTAAGGGAATATTCTAAGTTAGATAAATGTTACTATTATATATGGAATAATAATTTAGGTTTAAATGATAAAGTAACACAACATACGATTATTGCTTCACCGCAATTTTATATTGGTAAGTACAATAATAAAGAAACTGTTAGTACTTGGGTTTTTAATATTATTAATGATGAAGTGGTAGAAAATATTGATGTTGAGGGTTAAGAAGAGTCAGCTAAAGGCTGATTTTTTTGCAAAGTCGTGCCAAAAACGTGTAATTTTTGCCAAAAAGTGATGCCAAAAACGTGAAACTTTGACAAAAAAGTCGTGCCAAAAACGTGAAAAAGTTGCAAAAAGCCCTGATATATAGTAAAATGACAATATAGGAGATTGAAATGAAAAGAAAAATTTATAATGATTTAATTAAATGGAAAGAGCAAACATCACATAAACCCTTAATGATACTTGGAGTAAGACAATGCGGTAAGACATATATTATTAATGAATTTTGTCAAAATGAATATAAAAATGTTGTTCAAATTAATTTATTACAAAGAGATGATATAGTTAAACTATATGAAACTGATTTAACATCTGATGAAAAATTTAATCGTCTTAAGTTGATTTTAAATAGTGAATTAGAAGCTGAAGATATAATATTTTTTATTGATGAAATTCAGGTATCAGAAAGGCTTATTGCCGAATTAAAATATTTTTGCGAATGTCATCCTAAAATGAATATTATTTGTGCCGGTTCTTTATTAGGAGTAAAATTAAATCGTTCGAGAAGTACTTTCCCTGTAGGAAAAGTAAAAATGTTAAATTTATACCCTATGGATTTTGAAGAATTCTTAATTGCGTTAGACCAAAATATGCTTCTTGACTATATTAAAGAGTGCTATAATGCCAATAAACAAATGGGAGAAGCTTTACACGAAAAAGCTATGAACTTATATAGGTGTTATATGGTTACCGGTGGTATGCCAGAAAGTGTTAAAAATTTTGTTAGTGCTAATTTTGATTACATAAATTATGATACTAATATTTTAAAAGATATCCTAGAATCTTACTTTAATGATATGAATAAATATGTTATAGGAGATGCTGAAGCCTTGAAGATAAGAGCACTTTATAATTCACTTCCATCTCAACTATTAAACTTATCTAGTAAGTTTCAATATTCTAATATTTCTAAAGATGCAAGGTCAAGAGATTATGCAACTTCTTTGGCGTGGTTAGAGGCTAGCAATATGGTATTAAAATGTAAATGCGTTAAAATGCCAAGCATTCCTTTAGAAGGATATATTGATGAGAATGTTTTTAAGCTTTATTTAAGCGATGTTGGTATACTAAATGCTATGTTAGATATTAAAGCTTTAGATGTATTAAATGATAATCTTTCATTATATAAAGGAATTATGGTTGAAAATTATGTGGCAAGTCAGTTAGTAGCTAAAGGATATAGATTATATTATTGGAAAAATAGTAATACTTCAGAAGTCGATTTTATTTTGTATACTGATGAGGGTATTATTCCTGTTGAAGTTAAAGCTGGGAAGTCTACTCAGGCCAAAAGTTTAAGTGTTTATAGTAATTTATATAATCCTAAGTATGCAATAAGAATAAGTGCTAAAGACTTTGGATATAATCCAGAAACTAAAATTAAGTCTGTTCCTTTATATGCTGTGTTTTTAATTTAAAAAGTGGTTAGTTTTCTAAAACTAGAGCTTGTCAAAACAAATAATAAATGGTAAAATGTTAATGTCTTAGACAAGTTATGGCCTGTTGGTGAAGTGGCTTAACACATTGCCCTCTCAAGGCAACATTCATGGATTCGAATTCCATACAGGCTACCATTAGAATATTAAAGTCCCATTGTGGGACTTTTTTTCATATAATAGGGGTTTCTTAATAATTAATTAAATTTGAGCTTTTTAAAATCTATTGATGTACGTATGTATCTTATGTATAATAGAAATATATTTAAAAATTAAGAAAATACCATTTAAAATAAGATATTTCTTAAAAAGGAGATAAAAATGAAAAGATTAGATTTGGAAGAATTTTACCAAGATAGTAATCAATATTATCAAGGATTTAATAATAATATTCCTGAAGGTTTAGGAGGTGTTATTTTAATTACTGATAAACAAAGTATTGGAGTATATAATGTTTCGAAGAAAGATATTAATGGTAATGATATTATTGGACTAGGTAGTCATGGAAGTACAGTTGAAAGCATTTTAGCTAGTATTTTTAATGTACAACTAGATGGTAATAGTAATAAAAGAATGCGTATGTTAAATCAGGCTATACCTGGTTGTGAGTTTAATTATGTATATGTAAGATTAGTTAATGAGATTAATAATAAGTTTGTAACAGTACAGATACCGGGGTTAGTAAATGATTATCAATATGGTAAACTTACTTTCTTAAATGATATTTTTAAGATATTAAATGTAAAAACATATGCGGAGATTACTAAGTATAATCCTAATAAAATGGATTATGATAATACTTTTGTTGATGTTAAGTTAGATAGCTTAGATGATGCTTTAATGTACTTAAAGAATAATAATAAAATTGGGGTATTAAAGGGTAATGATAAGGAAATACTATATAAGTATGATGAAGAGTTTGATTTAGGTATTTCAAGATAATAACAAATTAGGATGTTAAGATAAAAAATGAAATAGTATTATTTTAAAATCAAAATGTAAAATTAGAAGTTAATATGAAGGATGAATCTGTATGGTTAAATCGTGAACATTTATCAATATTATTTGATAGAGATGTTAAAACTATAGGTAAACATATTAATAATGCTTTGAAAGAAGAGCTTGTTAGTTCAACTGTCGCAAAATTTGCGACAACTGCAAAAGATGGAAAAAACTGTTAAATTAATAAATATTGCTAATAGAGCAAATGAAAATCTAGAAATTGCTGATACCAAAGAAATTTTAAAAGTAATTGGAAACTACTCTAAGGTTTTAGACCTTTTAGATGATTATGATCATCGGACTTTATTAAAACCAAAGGAAAGTATTCCATTAGTTAAAAATATCTAATTAATTTTCTCAACTCAACTTCTAGTTTAGTTAACTAAACCTACGATTTATTTAAAAAATAATCCTTGTTAGATACAATTTTAATATCGGCAAAGGAGGAGCTAATAAGTAATTATTAAGTTAAATGGTGGTAATTAGTGTTTAGTACAATATATATAAATTAGAGGAGAGTTTAATGGAATATTATATAAAAAGTAAGGAAGATTATTTGTATACTTTAAAAAGGTTAGAAAAGAAATGTAGTTATATTGAGATATCTTTAATGGGTAATGTTTTAGTAAATGATATTATTCTTAATTGTATGGATGATGTTATATATCGGAAGAAGATAGAAAAAGATGATACAGAAGATAGTTTAGTAGGGATTAAAGCTTCGAAAGAATTGTATAAAGTTTTGGGAAATTATATTCCCGTATGGCGTTATAAAGAAATTTATAATAGTTTGGCGTTGAATGAAATTATTGCGTTTTATGATAAAGATAATAATTTTATTATTGATACGGCTTTAGAAGATAATTATATTTTAGTTGGGGAAAAAGGTATAAAATACTAGTTATTAAAGAAAGGCTATAATAAAATTGACTAAGATGATTAGTCAATTTTATTAGTTTGAATCCGGTTTTGAGGTAATATTCTTGGAATATATTTTTCCGTGGTATGACCAAGAATGATACCACAACAAGGAATAAATCCTTCTTCTAGGTTTAATTTAGCAACTAGGGATTTATTTTGCGCTAGCGCAATAATAGCACCCCAAATGTAGCAAGAACCAAGGTTAAGCTCAACAGCACCTAAGGCCATGTTATGAGCAACAATGGCACAATTGGAATAAGCAACGTTTTGATTTTCTAAAACCTGGTTAGAAGAAACAATGATTAGGGTTTTAGCACCGTATAATGGTTTATAGTCCTCTTTATGCATGAAGGTACAGGCATTTTCTTCAATACTTTCTAATAGTTCTTGATTTTTAATGACAGTTAATCTTAAAGAGTCATATTGTTTCATTCCAACTGGACTACACCACGCACATTCTAAGATAGTGTTTAAATCGTTATCACTAACTGGTTCTTCAGTATAGGAGCGCACTGATTTTCTTTTGTTTAAAGTTTCTAATGTATTCATAAATTATCCTTTCTAGGTTTTATTATACCAATTTTTGTAAAAATTAAAACCCTCTAGTTGCTTAGTGATCTAGAAGGTTTAGAGTTGATAGACTATTATGACCTAAAAATATTGTGATATTCCATGATAACTTTTAAAAGAGTGCCAAAATTTTATTTTAGTCTTAGAAAGGAGCGACTTTTTCTTAAAAATTGGTGGATATAGTCTATCAACATATTTGACACTCTTTTTATTTGAGAGAGAATGGAAAGAAAGTGTATGAAATCCATATGTGTTCAAGGAAAAAATATGTATTATTTCTCTCTCGAGAGGTAATATACTATCTTTTAAGTATTAGAGCAAATTGCAGTTTTTCAATTTCTGTAAGCTAAAATATATCATATTGGATATAAAATTATTAAAAATCGTGCAGAATTTAAAAAACAGCATGATAAATTATGCAGAAATTAAAAAAACGTAGAATTACAAGTTTTTAGACATTTTTTGCCAAAAGCTGGGGGAGTATGATAAAATTATGAGGGATGGATATGGAAAAAACAAATGTAATGCGAATATTAGATAAAGAACATATTAAGTATCAAGCTTATGACTATACAAAATTAAATGTGATAAGTGGTAGGGATGTAGCGACTGCTTTAGGAGAAGACCCTAATCATGTTTTTAAAACCTTAGTAACAGTAGCAAAATCGAAGGAACATTATGTCTTTGTCTTACCAGTAAATAAAGAATTGGATTTAAAAAAGTGTGCCAATGCTGTGAATGAGAAAAGTATTGAAATGGAATTATCGAGAAATCTTTTGGGTTTAACGGGTTATATTCATGGTGGTTGTTCACCAATTGGTATGAAGAAGCAATTTAAAACGATAATCGCTATGGAGGCTGGCAGTTTAGATACTATAATAGTTAGTGGTGGCAAGATAGGTTATCAAATAGAGATAAGCCTAGAAGATTTAAAAAGAATAGTTAATTATGAATTAAAAGATATATGTGAGGAATAAGATGTATAAGATTTTAGATTATGTTAAATATTATAAAAATATTAGTTTTAATGATGTGAAATTAAATGTTATGGATAACTTAATTGGGAGTATTTTAGCGTACTTACCCGTTGAGTCTTTTAGGGAAGATAAATCTTTAGAAGAATTTGTTAAGTATGCTGGGGCTTTTAGAGATATAGATACTTCTAGTGCTATGGTACCTTATGCTTATCAAGTACTTGATGAAATAAGTAAGAGTAGGCGTTATAAAGATATTATTATTTCTAACTTAGAAAATATAAAGAATGATAAAGTACAATTTGGGGCTTTAACAATAAGAATAAATGATATAACTATGGTGTCTTATAAGGGCACAGATGGTTCTTTAATTGGGTGGATAGAAAATATCAGGATTGCTTATGACTATCTAACAATTACCCAAGATTATGCAGTTAAGTATTTAGAAAAAACAATTAGGGATAGCGATAAAAATATTTATCTTAATGGCCACTCTAAGGGTGGTAATTTAGCTATGGTATGTGGTATGGAAGCAAGTTTTAGTATCTTCCAAAGAATAAAGAAAATTTATAATTTTGATGGACCCGGTTTTAGAAAGCAGGAGTATGAAAGTAATAAGTATCAAGCATTAACAGAAAAGTTAGTAAACATTATGCCTTCTGGTTCGTTAGTAGGAGTACTTTTATATAATGAAAACTATAATATTATAAAGAGTGAAGCCCTAGGGTTTATGGAACATTATCCAACTAGTTGGACGATGTTTGGACAAGTATTTATAAGCAGTGATTTAAGTGGGTTAAGTAAGCAGTTACATGAGCGTACGACTAAAGGAATAGAGCTTTTAGACTTAGAAAAAGCTAAGGTTACTTTTGAAACGTTGTTTAAGACGATCGAAAAAAAGTATTCTTCAAGTTTGAAAATTAGCTTTAATGATGTTTTAACTATTTATCGTAATATGAAGAATATTGATCCAGATATTAAAGAGTATATTGATACAATAATTGCAGCGTTGGTTAAAAATAATTAGAAGTGTCTAGTGATAGATACTTTTCTTTTACAATTAAACAAAAAAATATTATAATTAGAGAGTAATAAAGAATAAGAGGAGGCTAATTATGAGTGAAAGTGATGTAACATTAGTATTTGATAAAGAAAACCCTAGTGTTTTAGGAATTGATGATTCTTTGTGTATTCAATGCGGTGAGTGTGTAAGGACTTGTAGGGATATTGCAACTGTAGCTAGGATGTATGAAATTGATAAAACGAAGAAGCCAATATGTATTGGGTGTGGGCAATGTATTTTGAATTGTCCGGTTAATGCGATAACGGAGAAGTTTGATTATGAAATGGTTAAAAAGCTTCTAAAAGAACCTGATAAAGTAGTTGTTTTTAGTATCGCCCCAGCAGTTAGAGTAGCATTAGGTGAAGAGTTTGGCTTAGAACCAGGGGTTAATGTAGCTGGTAAGATAGTTACCGCTTTAAAAAGTATGGGTTCAAAGTATGTTTTTGATATAACTTTTGGAGCTGATTTAACTGTTATGGAAGAAGCTATGGAGTTAGTTAATCGTTTAAGTACAAAAGAACATCTACCGATGTTTACATCATGTTGTCCTTCATGGGTTAAGTATGCTGAAATTTTTTATCCGGAAATGCTAGATAATTTATCTACTTGTAAGAGTCCAATTGGAATGCAGGGAACTACTATTAAAGAATATTTTACGAAGATAATGAATATTGATAAGACGAAACTAATTCATGTTGTAGTGGCACCTTGTACTTCAAAGAAGGAAGAAATACTTAGAAATGTTGATAGTAATGGGGTTAAAGGAACAGATTATATTTTAACGACAAGAGAGCTTGCCACGTTGATAAAAGATAGTAATGTTGATTTTAATTCTTTAAGTGATACAGATTTTGATAGTCCTTTGGGCCTTGGAAGTGGTGCTGGTTTGATTTTTGGTAGTACTGGGGGAGTGTGCGAGGCGACATTAAGATGTGTTTATCGTTTGCTAACTAATGAAAACTTAGAAATGGAAAAGTTAGATTTTACTAAAGTTCGTGGCATGGATGGAATAAAAGAAGCTAACCTTGATATTAATGGCCAGGTTTTAAAAGTAGCGGTTGCTAATGGTATGGCGAATGCAAAAATAATCATTGATAAAATAAAGAATGGGGAATGTGATTATAGTTTTGTTGAGGTTATGAGTTGTCCTGGTGGCTGTATTGGTGGCGGTGGTCAACCAAAGAGTAATGAAGATATTAATACTGTTAGAGTTAAACGTAGTCAAGGCTTGTATGCCGAAGATAGTCATGATACAAGAAGAGTATGTTACCAAAACAAAGAGATTATTAAAGTATATCAAGATTTTTATGTTAAACCAGGTAGTCATATAGCACATGAAATGTTGCATACTAAGTTTCATGACCAATCAGATATCCTAAAGGGATAATTTGTATTTAGAAGGATGGTCTAGGTTATGGCAAAGAGAAGAAAAAATAAACAAAATAGTATTTATTTTATAGTGGCATTAATTATATTTTTAATAGTTGGAGTATATGAAGGTAAGATAGTATTTCAACCAATTGAAGATAATTCGAATGTTGTTAATCAAGTGTCTTATGATTTAGCGTCCATTCCGGAGTATAGTAATGCTAATTATGTAGTTTTGAATAATAATGAGCCCAATTTTACGGAAAGTGATTATACAACGGATTCGTTTGAACGTTATAGTGAGTTAGATAGTTTAGGTCGTGCTAAGGTGGCGTATGCTAATATTGGGGTTGATTTGATGCCGACGGAGGAACGTGGTTCGATTGGGCAGGTAAAACCTAGTGGGTGGCATTTGGTTAAATATGATATTGTTAATGGTAAGTATTTATATAATCGTTGTCATTTGATTGGGTTTCAACTTACGGGAGAGAATGCTAATGAAAAGAATTTGATTACTTGTACAAGGCAGATGAATACTGTAGGGATGTTAGAGTTTGAAAATAAGGTAGCAAATTATATAAAGAGTACAAATAATCATGTATTGTATCGAGTAACTCCTATTTATAAAGATGATAATTTATTAGCTAGTGGTGTGGTTATGGAAGCTTATTCGGTTGAGGATAGTGGCGAGGGTATTAAGTTTAATGTTTTTGTTTATAATGTTCAAGATGGAATAGATATTGATTATAAAACAGGGGATAGTAAGCTAAAAAATAACTAGGTAACTAGTTATTTTTATTGGTATAATATATCACTTTTATATACTTCTATTACAGGTCTTACACCAATTATAACCTTAGTACTTTGAACTTCAACGCTATGGACACGTCTTGCTGTAGCATATATGATCCAAGCATGACTAGACATAGTATTTCTTGGTGTTTCTAACCAAAAGCCATCAAATTTTGAATTATCTTTTTTAGAAAAATTAGTATTTTCTACTAGGTATAGATGATCGTTTAATTCACCATTCTTCCATGTAGGAATATAAAAATCAACTAACTTTTTAACTTCACCCATGGTTAAAAAACGGGCAGCGTACTTAGAGTAACTAAATATTTCAGGAAAACTATGACCATCTTTAGTACTTGTAGTACCATATTCATTAATTATTTTTCTTTCAGAATTAACTAAGGTTACATTACTCCATTGGCTAGTAGTTGGTAATTGTTTAACAGCGTTTTCTGGTCCATGCCAATTTTCAGCTAGAGTATAATATTGATAATATTTATCATTACTTGGGGCTCCTTCACTAACATTATTATAATAGATTAATACAGCTACATCGCTATTATTTTCTAAATCTGTGACGTAATAAAATCTTTCAGTTTCTGCATCATAAATTCCATCGCCATTAACATCACAGTCAAAGGCATCTCCTGATTTTAGTGTTCCAGGGGTTCCTAATTTACCATAAGTTATAGTACTGCCTCCCATTGCACCTCCTGGTTTATATCCCATGCCATTACAATAGTTACCTTTACATTCTTCAGTATGAAGAATGGTTGCTCTTTGACATATTGGCATTCTATAGTTAATTTTTAGATCTCCAGTTATATTGGGAATATTTAAAGTATCATTGGCATGGGTATATTCTTTATCTTTGGATAATAATTTATTATTCATAAATACTTTTATAAGGTAATCTTCATTATTAGGTATGTTAACATTTAGAGTGTCTCCTTCTATTATTTCTTTAGGTAGAGACTCGCTATTAGTAATATTATAGTAACTAATGTTAAAGAATCTTCCAAAATTAAAGTTTAAATTAAATATATTTTCTGTATCAAGGGGATTAACGTTATCTTTATAAGATATTTTTATTTGAAGTGTTTTTTTAACTCCTAATGAACATTGATTATTTTCACATATTTTATCTTTTAAATTATAATTTAGTACTTCGTATTTTAAGTTTTCATTATTTATTGAAATGTCAGTTATACCCATAGGAATATTTCCTAAATTATATATATCTACATTATATATAATATAAGAATTTTGAGTAGGTAAGTTAATACTTCCAGAAATACTTGTGGCATTGTATTCTTCGTAGTTACTAGTTGCATTATTAGCACTATTAATGTTTATATTTGTTATTCTTATATCTTTATCTATTCTTATGGTAGCGCTTATGTTATCTATGGCTAAGTTATTTTGAAATGATGAGAATCCGATACTTAAAAATATTATAGTGAAAAATAGAATAAATATTGTGATGTATATTGGATAGCTTTTATGATTATAAATATTTTTTTTCTTTTTAAAGTTCATATTATATTTACCACCTTTTATTATATATTGATTATAGCATGTGGGATATTTTGACGCAATAAATCATATAAAAAGTAGAAGATTAACTTCTACTAGTTAAAAAATTTGTTAGTACGATTTATTAGTTCTTCACGCCCTAGATATTTAATTAAATAGTATATGTTAGGTGATTGGTTTTTCTTACAAATGATAACACGTAGTAGGGCACAGAAATCAGCAACCATACCAATGTATTTTTCTGGTTCGGCTTTATAAGCTTTTTTATCAGCAGTATATCCATTATTGCAAGCGTATTCTTTTACTTTGTTAAACCATTCTTCTTGAGTATCAGTATCGTTATAAACGTTATTTAGATAGTTAATAACTGTTTCTTTATCACATTTTTTAACATCAGCATATTCTTCATTATTTTTATTAAATAATTCGTTGAACATATACCAAAATTCTTTTTTGACATCAGATAATGATGCGATATCTTTACGAGGTCTTTCAATATCTCTTTCAATATTTAGAACATTAAGAGCGTATTCTTTATTATTAACTAAGATATTATAGAATTCTTCATCGTATTCTTTAGTATATTTTAATGTCATATCATATAACTCGGTATTTTTTAAACGACTAAAGTAAACTCTTGATATACTTTCTAATTTTTCAATATCAAATAGGGTACCACCAATAGGCATTTTACTAAATTCAAATTTAAAGTCATTAATTGTTTTACCAGGGTTAGTATTATACCATTCTTCAAAGTCATAGTTTTCAATAGTAGCTAGGTATAATCTAATAACATCTGTTGGAATGCCTACTTTACTATAGTAACTAATAGCGGCTTCTTTATCTTTTCTTTTACTTAGCTTTCTTATAGTGTTTCCTTCTTTAATAGTAAGAGGCGCTATGTGAGCATATACTGGTTCTTTAAAACCAAGTAGGCTAAATAATTGGTGATGTTTAGGATAGCTTGATACCCATTCATCGCCACGCATAACATGGGTTGTATGCATTAAGTGATCATCTACTACATGGGCAAAGTGATATGTTGGTAGTCCATCTCCTTTAATAATTACATCATCAATATCATTTTCTGGCATTTCAATGTCGCCTTTAATAGCGTCATGTAAAATGATTTTATTTTCAAAGTCGCCAGGTGATCTAAATCTAATAATGTATTTTTCGCCATTTTTAATTTTTTCAAGGGCTTCTTCTTTAGATAGATCACGACATTTAGCATATTTTTTATAGTAACCTATACGTAATTTTTTATGTTCTTGGTATTCTCTAATTTCTTCTAATTTAGATGCTTCACAGAAACATGGATATGCTAGGTCTTCTTCAATTAATTTTTTAGCATAGGCTTTATAAATATCACGTCTTTCAGATTGAATATAAGGACCATATTCGCCCCCGATAGTAGGACCTTCATCAAAGTGAATGTTTAATTTATTAAAGTCATCAATAATTCCTTGAACTCCATTTTCAACCGTTCTTTTACCATCTGTGTCTTCAATTCTTAAGTAGCATACACCATTTGTTTGTTTAGCAAGTTGAATTGCTGCAAAAGAAGTATATAAACTTCCCATATGAACAAATCCTGTAGGAGAAGGGGCAAAACGAGTAACCATCGCTGTTTCACTTAAATTTCTTTTTGGGTATTTAGCTTCATAGTATTGCCAATCATGTTTGCAATCAGGGATTAGTAAGTCAGCAAATTCTTTATTTGTCATAATATCTTCCTCTTTTCTTTCATTATTATAATATACTTTTGGTTTTTTTTAAATGTTTTTTCTTTTAATGCATTCTTCGATAAGTCTTTTTATTACTTTAGAGTCTTTTTCTAATTCCGGATGAAAGTGAACTCCTAAAATAAAATAGTTTTTATCTTTGTATTCGATGGCTTCTTTGGTATTATCACTTGCGGTAGCACTTATGATAAAATCTTTACCAACTAATTTATAGTCATGATGATGTAAAGACACAATACTTTCAGTAGAACTATTAAAAATACTTTTTAAGATAGTATCGTCTTTGATGTTTATTTTATGTCTAGCAATATCGACGTTATCTTTATTTATTTCATGGAAATGTCCAAGATTATCGGGTAGCCTACTAAGTAGGGTGCCATCATGTTCTTTTTTTAGTTGTTGATATGTTTGAATGATATCTTCATCAGTATAGTTTTTAGGTAAATGGTCTTTAATGACGCTGTAGATATCGATAGCTTCACTACCTAGACATATTCCTAGTAGGGGTTTGTTATGTTTAATGGCATAATCAATGGTTTCATACCAACTTCTTTCAATACGATTCCCCCCAGGTAAGATAAATCCATCACATAGTTCTAATGTAGATATAGGTACTTGTTCTTTATCTAAGATTATACCTATAGGGGTAGCGTTATACTCACTTAATCTATTACCATAGTTTCTAACGAAAGTTTCTTTTTCTTGAAAGTAGTCGTTAGTATCATTACCTATTAAAGTAGGAAGAATTCCTATTATTATTTTATCTTTCATATTAATTAATCGCCTCGTTAAATATTATACTTAAAATATAAGAGTATGTCTAAGAAATATGGGTTTGTTTACAGAGGGTTAGCGTTTTAATGTTAGTTTGTTAGTTGACTCTTTATCTTCAGTTTCTTTAATACTTGGCAAGTAAGTTGGGTTTAGTTGTTGTAATATATAATTTGCGTTTTCATAAGATATATATTTTTCGGTAGTTATGATATTTTGAACTTTAACATAACATTCTTGTCCTCTTTCGACATTAAACATATTGTAATATGATGTATTTGTAAATATATCTTTATAAACATCTCCACAAGCGTCACTTTTCTTATAGTCTTTAATGGCTAAAGTGTATCTAACTTGAGGGTCAAATTCGATTATAGTTCCTTGAACGTGGTTAGATATGTGTTTTGTTTGTCTGGCAATTTCTAATAAACATAAGTCTTTAGTTTTAATTTTCTTTTCAAACATAATTATCCTTCTTTCTTAATTTTACGTATTTAGTATTATAACATAGTTTGAATAAAAGTATAGAATTTTAGTTGTCAAAGGGTAATTTGGCGGTTATAATATATTTTCGAAGGTGATTTGGATGTATTTATTTAGGGCATTAAATGATTTTGATATGGAGTGTATTTCTAAGTATAGTATTATATCTTGCAACTTATTTAGAAGTTATCTTGATGTTAGTACTAAAAAGAAAGCTTTAAAAATTATGAAGGAGTTAGTTAGCACTAATATTACAACTTCTTTAGATAGAATAATTGGTCATGTTAATGGCAAGGCTTTGAACTATTCTTGTTGGATTTCAACATCAGATGATTTATTATTTGCTTTAAAAGAGTATGCTATACCTCAAAGTGGGACTTATAATATTGATTTGTATCGTAAGAATGTGGCTATTTTGGAATTTGATAAAAGTGATAAGATTAACCTAGCTAGTTTAGATTTTAAAGATAAAGATGAATATAAAAAGATGTATAGTAAAACTTTAGATTTAACAAATAATAAATTAGGTGATTACTTTAATCAAGGCTTAATTAAGCCTTTGAGTACTAATGAAGATTCTTTTAAAGTTTCGATTGATTCATGGTGTAAAAGTCATGATCCGGAGTTAGAGTTAAGTCTTCATGGAATAAGTGGCTTTGCTTCTAAAGCAGGGGAAAATGTTGTTTATTATAGAATAAATAAAGATAAGATAAAAAGAGTCTTAACTCCTTTAGATCAAGACATTATTTATGCTATATTTATTGATTTAATAAGAAAAGGTAAGAAAGAAGAAAGAAATCTAAGTAAAATAGAAGAACGTAATTATATGCTTAAGGCTTTAGATAAGTACTTGGATAAATATGCTAATATAGATAATGATATTTGTATAAGTAATTATGGTTTTAGTAAGACAGAAATGGCTATGATTGAAAACTTATATAAAGTAGATGCAAATGGACATTATAATGCTCTTATAAATAATGTTGTATGGGATTGTAAAAATATTGATGCTGTAAAATATTATGAGCATTTAAAGAATATTAAGAGAAATATTATAAGTAAGATTACTGGTCTTGATAATGTTATGCTTCTTGATGATGATATAAAGGTTTTAAATGAAAAATTATATCAAGAGAAACAGGCTCTTTTAAATGATGCGGCATTTAAAAAGTATTTGAACGATGTTATTTATTATCAAGATAGTAATTATCAAATTATATCAGGTAATGAATTAAAGAAAGGTTTAACGAAAAAGAAAAAGTCTTAATTTATTTAGGATTTTTTTAAACTTTATTATCGGTATTACTTATGATAGAATTTGGTTAGAAAGTTGGACTAGTGATGAAACAAAATTATGGAAAAGTTTTAGAAGTGTTTATTCCTAATGATGAAGGAATAGATAGTAAAAATATTGGCTTTAAAGTTTTATTAGATGATGGTACAAAAATAGAAATTATCGAAGAACAATATGAATTTAATTCCAATATTTTTAGAGACGATGAGGTTATAATTACAAGACAGATAATTGGTAATAAGGAATTTATTGATATTGAGTTAGTTGGTGATATGGATGAGTAATTTTAATTTATATCCGCATAATAAAGAGTCTTATGAAAAGATAAAGGAAGGTTTTAAAACTTCTAATATTGTTGGTATAGTACATGCAACTGGTACAGGAAAATCTTTTAATGCTTTAGAATATGTCTCAGATAATACGAATGAAAATATATTATACGTTGTACCATCTCTTGGTATTATTGAGCATTTAAAGACTATTGTTGCTTCAAATGGTTTTGATTTAGAAAAAGATTTTCCTAATTTGAAATTTTGTACTTATATGAGCTTTGTAAATCTATCAAGAGAAGAGTTAAAAAATATCAAAGTTGATACATTGATTTTAGATGAATTCCATCATTTAGGAGCACCAGTGTGGGGTGCAAGGATTAATACGTTGATTAAAACTCACCCTAATATTAAAGTGCTTGGGATGACGGCGTATACCGTAAGAGACAGAAACACACCTTATGAAAGAGATATGGCAAATCCCAATACGGATGAGTTATTTTCTAATCATATTGTTAGTAAGTATGATTTATGTGATGCAATGGTTGATGGAGTATTGCCAAAACCAATATATAAGACAGCATATGTTAACTTAATAGAGGATGTTGATTACTTAGAAAAAAGATTAGCTAAGTTAGACCATAATTCTTCAAAATATATCGATTGTGAAAAAGTCTTAAGGGACGTAAAAAGACAAATTGCTAATGCACTAAGTATGAAAGAACTTGTTAATAAAAATTTAAAACCAAATGGTAAATATATTTATTTTTGTCCAATGATGTCAGAAAAAAATGTTAATGATATTGATACAATAATGAAAGAAGCCAAAGGTTGGTTTTTAGAGATGGGTTTAACGGAAGATGAAATAACTTTTTATAAATCAACTAGTGAGATGGGGACTTTAGGCAGGAAAAATAGAGAGGCTTTTTATAATGACATTGACTTAGATAATCGTGATACTTCTAATAAATTAAGAGTAATGTTTGCTATAAATCAGTATAATGAAGGTGTTCATGCACCAAATGTTGATGGTGTCATTTTGGGGCGTGGTACTTGTTCAGATATAGTTTATTTTGAACAAATCGGTAGAGCTTTAGCTGTCCGTGGTGATACTGAAGAGAAGTTAAATAAGTTGTCGCAGATGTCTTTCGAGGAATTAATAGCACTCGTTAGAGATAGTAAAGTTGAAATAGGCAGTAGTGATACAAAGGAAGATATTGCTAACAAATTAGTGTCGCCTTTGATAATTGACTTGAGCAATAACTATGAGTATATTGCAGAACTGGAGAATGATTTAAAAGATAAAATTAGAGAAACAAGTTTAAGACATAGCATAGCCAAACTACCAAGAAATCTTAAAATAACGAATTATAGATTTGATATTGAGTTAATTAATAAAGATTTATATGATATGTTATCTTATGTTAAAAGTAGACTTTCTTTAAGTTGGGAAGAAATGTATGAATTGTCTAAAAAATATTATGAATACCATGGTGATTTAGAAATACCACAAAAATTTAAGACAATTAATGGTTATGAATATAACGAAACAGGAGTTAACCTCGAAGCTTGGCTAGATTATCAACGTGCTAGTAAATATTTATCTGACGAACGAAGAAAATTGTTATTAGATATTGGAATGTGTTTTGACTCCAAACGTTATTTTCAATGGCAATAATATTATGAATTAGCAAAAAAATATTATGAATGCCATGGTAATTTGGAAATACCGCAAAAATTTAAAACTATTAATGGTTATGAATATGATGAGTCAGGAGTTAATATTGGCACTTGGTTAAATACTCAGCGTCAAAATAAAAAAATATCTAATGAAAAAAGAAAATTATTAAATAATATTGGTATGCGTTTTGAGTACTATGATGATTTGCAATGGAATAAAAACTATGAGTTAGCTAAAATATATTATGAATATTATGGCAATTTGGAAGTGCCTTTTAAATTTAAAACTTCGAATGGCTATCTATATGATGAGTCTGGTGTTAGTCTTGGTAGATGGCTAAATAATCAACGTCAAAATAAAAATTTATCGGATGAAAGAAAAAAATTATTAATTAATATCGATATGCGTTTTGAGTACTATGATGATTTGCAATGGAATAAAAACTATGAGTTAGCAAAAATATATTATGAGCATTATG
>ENA-ORKV01000669-ORKV01000669.1-human-gut-metagenome-genome-assembly--contig:-NODE-669-length-37064-cov-4.393706_pt1 | contig 37064 bp, 40 predicted proteins | sample MGYA00243058_ERZ508805 | MGnify/ENA primary metagenome ERZ508805 (study PRJEB26277, sample SAMN04329770) | human gut metagenome | biome: human-associated habitat | host: Homo sapiens | place: USA... | reverse complement strand
GCTATAGGATTTTTTGGTTTTATTCTATATAATTATTGTGTTAAAACTTTATATACAGAAGAACAAATAAAAAAATTTGAAAGTGATGTTGAAAATGGAAAAGAAATAGATGTTAATGCTTATTTAACAGATAAAAAGATTGATTATTCAAATAATTCTAGTAAATTAGGTGATTATATGAGTGATATGATAAATACTGGAGCACGTAAACTAGATAAAATATTAAATTCCTTATTTGCATTTCTTTTTGAATAGGTATTGCATTTTCAATTTTTTTGTATTATAATTTAGTAGTCATTTGAAAAAATGATTATGTGTCCGCGTAGCTCAGCTGGATAGAGCACTCGCCTTCTAAGCGAATGGTCACGTGTTCGAATCACGTCGTGGACACCACTTATGAATTATAAAACACGAAATATCGTGTTTTTTTTATGATTGTAAATGGTAATATAGAATTGGACAAAGCCTTGTAAAAGAAACTTTTATATTATAGTTTTAAATAACAATATATCAATATTGGCTCACCCAACTTATTAAATGTTTCTAAGAAGTTTCCATATTAACTAAAAAAATTGTGTAGTAAATTTTGCTACCTTTTTTATTTGCAAATTTATGGGTTTTATTATATAATAAAGCACATTAAAAAAGGGGAGTAATTATGACTAAAGTAAAAAAGATGATTTTACTTATATAGGTGAAGGTTTTTTTGTTAAAGTTTTTTCTGATGGTGTAAAATGCCAACTATTAATAGAATAATTACAGACATTATTAAAATTGCAACTGATTTATCTAATGAATTAAAAAAAGAACTATAAGTGAATTTTTTAAATGGGAAGTGATAATATGTTTTATTTTTCGAGAAATAAAGAAATATTTAAAATTGATAAAGAATATGAAAGATTTTCTTCTGGTGAATGCGGTGAAGTTTATACGAATGAAAAAAATATTTTTAAAGTTTATTTTAAAAATACTTTAGATGAATTTAGATTAGATGAAGAAATTTTTGAATTTATGAAGCAAATTGATTCGCAAAATTTAATGAAAATATATGAGATTTATACAAAAGCTTCACTAAAAAATGCATTTAGAAGTCTTACTCAATATAATGATTTTCAAATTGATGCGTATCTTGCTAAATATTATAAAAAAGATGATATTAATGTTTTATTTAAGCATAAAGATTATTTACTTGAAAGTTTAAAGGAAATAGAAAAACTATTTGCTTATTTTACAGAATATTTAATTTTTATTGATGACATTAAATTTGAAAATTCAATTTGTACTGAAAATGAAATTGTTATAATTGATCCTGATTGTTTTAGAAAAGCTTATATAATTGATGGATTGGATGTTACACCTATAGAAAATGATGGTGTTAGTACATCGGGTATTTATTACAATTCAAATATTCATTGTACAATAGATTATTTAATTGAAAATAATAAATGGGTTCTTTTAAGCTACTTTGTTGACTTACTCTCAACTAATTTTTTATCTTTTACAAATTACGAATTGGAAGAGTTTGGATTTTGTGGTGATTCAAATGATTTAGCTAAAATGCATAAAAAAATTAAATCTTTCTATCACTTGAATTTAAATAAATATGATTCATTTACTGATGTAGTTAGTAAAGAACTAAAATATGTAAAAACTCCATTAGAATACATTATTAAAAGTTAATGTTAATTAATTGTTTTGAACTACTTTATAGTAGTTTTTTTTTTATCATTATTGTATAATTGTAATTAGAATAGAGGAGATATTTTATGGAAACAATAATTATTGGAAAACCAGCTGTAAACGTTTATTTACCATTACAAGAATATCCTAAAGAAGGAGAAGTCTTTCATATAGATAATAAACTTGAATCAGTTGGAAATGTTGGGGCAACTACTGCATGTTTACTTGCTAAATGGGGAGTAAAAAACCATTTTACTGGAGTAGTTGGAAATGATGCATATGCTGAAAAAATAAGAAATACTTTTCAAGAATATAAAATAGATACTAAATATATGGAAACTAATTTTGAAAAAGGAACAGTAGTAAATTATATGATGTTAAATGCTAAAACTGGTATAGTTACTAAAATTTTATATAATGACCCTTTAAATCAATTAGTTAAATATAAATATGATTTTATACCTACATTTGCTGTAATTGATGGAACTGATTTAGCTGGTGCTTATGCTCTTTTAAATAATTCAGCTAACTGTGAAACTCTTTTTTATGCTCGTTTTGGAGATCGTGATACAATTACGGTTTCTAAAAGATGCACTTATGTAGTATGTACTCAAGTATTTGCTGAAATGATGAGTAAAGAAACTATTGATGGTTCTCAAGAAAGTTGTATAAATATGTATCAACGCTTAGTTGATGTTGCCGGTAAAAGTAATTATATAATTATATTAAATAACCATAAAATATTATATTGTCTTGATGGTAAAGTTAAACTTGTTCCAGAAATGAAAATGAATGTTGCTGATTATTCAAGCTTTGATTCTATATTTGTTGGGGCATTGTCTTTTGCCTTAATGAATAAAATAGGTTTAGATGATGCAATTAAATTTGCTGATACGGCGGCATCTATTTCTCTTGCTAAAGTTGGCGAAGTTGATTCAATACCTGAAGTAATGGTTGTTTTAGAAAACTCAGGTTTAAAAGAAAAATTTGGAGTAACTGAAAGTGTTAATGCTAATATTGAAGCGGGTTCTGTTGAACCAATGAAATCAGATGTAGTAGAAAATAATATTGTTACTCCTGAAGAAACTCAAAATAATATTTCTAGTGAAAACGTTAATACAGAAGAAAATGTTGCATTTAATCAAGGTATTCAAGAAGAAACTCCTACATTTGAACCTCAAAAAGATCAAAATGTAACTGAACAAGTAAATCCTCAACCAGAACAACATGAAACAAATATATTCGATGACTACAATGTTTAAAATTGATCCATTTTTAAGTATATTACCACAGTTAGATGTTCATGGTTTTACCGATGATACAGTTATGACTGTGGTAAATGACTTTATATATGAAAATTATCGTTTAGGGAAAAGTAAAGTTTGTGTTATTCATGGTAAAGGTCAAGGTATTTTAAAAAAAAGAATACATCATAATTTAAAATATAATAAATATGTAAATAATTTTTACTTGTATAATTTTAATATAGGTTGTACAATAATTGAACTAAAAAAGGAGGTTTAAGTATGTTCCAAGATGAAGTGCGAGTTAAAGTAATAGCAGGAAAAGGTGGAGATGGCTGTACTTCTTTTAGACGAGAAAAATTTGTTGAAATGGGTGGACCAAATGGTGGAAATGGTGGTAAAGGAGCAAGTATTATTTTTAAAACTGAACCTGGGCTTAGAACCTTAATCGACCTACATATGATGAAACAAATTAAAGGTGAAAAAGGTATTAATGGAAAAGGATCTAATAGAAATGGTGCCAATAGAGAAGATGTTATTGTTAAAGTTCCATTAGGAACAACTATATATGATGATGAAGAAAACATTGTTCTTGCTGATTTAACTAAAGAAGGAGAAGAATACGTTGTTGCCAGAGGTGGTAGAGGTGGTAGAGGAAATCGTGCTTTTGCTACTCATGATAATCCTGCTCCAAGAATGAGTGAACTTGGTGAACCTGGTGAAAGTTTAGTTGTCCGTTGTGAATTAAAAGTTCTTGCTGATGTTGGTTTAGTTGGTATGCCAAGTGTTGGAAAAAGTACTCTTATTTCTAGTGTAAGTAATTGTAATGCTAAAATTGGTGCATATCATTTTACAACACTAAGTCCAAATCTAGGAGTAGTAAAAACTCAAAATGGATTTACTTTTGTAATGGCTGATTTACCTGGTCTTATTGAAGGGGCTCATGATGGTGTTGGTTTAGGTCATAAATTTTTACGCCATGCTATGCGTACTAAAGTAATTGCTCATGTTATAGATATGAGTGGATGTGAAGGAAGAGACCCAATAGATGATTATAAAATAATTAAAGATGAACTTGCTTTATATGATGAAAAATTAAAAAATAAACCTTATGTTATAGTCGCTAATAAAATGGATTTAGATGGAGCTAAAGAAAATTTAAAAAAATTTAAAGAGATTTATAAAAATGAAACTATTTTTGAAATAAGTGCTGAAAATAAAACAGGTATAAAAGAACTTGTAGATTATTTAGGTGATTTAGTTTCTAAATGTGATGAAGTTACTTTATATGATGAAAATACAATTAAAGAAAGTCATGTATTATATAAATTTAAACATGAAAAACCATTTACTATAAAACGTGAAAATGATTATTGGATACTTAGTGGTCATGATATAGAAACATTATTTTATATGACTCGTTTTGATGAAGATGAATCTGTTGAAAGATTCGGTAGAAAACTTCGTGGTATGGGTGTTGAAGATGAACTTGAACACATGGGTGCCAAAAGAGGAGACGAAGTACATATTTTAGATTATGTATTTATATTTAAAGACTAATTTGCATATATTTATATATATGTTATAATAGTTGACATTGGGGGATTTTTAATGGATAAATATGATTTTAATGAAGAGTTGGAATATTGTGAATTTAGAATTTTTAATTTAACTAGAGAGAAAAGAAGAATTGATAAAATTATTAATACTTTAAATAATATGAGAACTGATAAAAGCGTATTATTTCATAAATTATATGAATTAGAGTATTGTTTACTTACTTTAAATGATAAGACTATAATTGATAAAAATCACAACGAAGCTTATGATTATTATCTATATAGATTGAATGAGATTAACTCAGAAATGTTACGTGTTGAAGAAGAATATGACGTGCTTATTAAACGTAGTGTTGAAGTGAATAAAGCAAGGAAATATTAATTATGAAAGATGAATATGTGGAAGATATAGAGTATCAAATATGTGTAGAAACAATACGTTGTGCAAAAATTAGGGATATATTATTTTTTGAGCAAAAAGCATTAAATAATAAAAATAAACTTTTACGTTATTATTATGCATTAAAAATATTACTTTTAATTAAGGAAACTGATGTATCTATTTCATTGGAAAAACCTGAACTTTGGAATCAAGAAATTGTGAGCCAATTAAATGATTCGATTAAAATATTAGAAGAGTTATGTTTAAAATTGGATTTATATACTAGTAAAAGAAAAATATAATTGTCAAGTAAATATAAAAATAGACACACTTAGTTGTGTTTTTTTTATTGTTTTTTTATAATAATGAAGAGTAGGTGATTCAACTTGAAACTAACAGATAAAGAATTCAATAAAGAAAAAGAAAGACTTCAGTATGTTGTTAATAAAATAGATGGAGATATTAATGATGCTGGTAAAGAACTTTTTACTGATGAAAAAGATTTAAAAGAATTTCAAAAAATGATGTGGGAAAATTCTCAAGAATTTGATTCAGGAGAAATGAATACTTTTATATATGATAATGATGTAAAGATAAGTACGTTAGAACGTAAAGCTGGACATTATCGTACCTTAGAAAAGGTTAGAAATAATCCTTATTTCGGTATGATTCGTTTTAATGATGAAGATATATATATTGGAATAAAATCTATTAAAGAAAATGATTTAGATTATCTTGTATATGATTGGCGTGCTCCAATATGTAGTATGTTTTATGATTATGGTTTAGGTAAATCTTCTTATGAATCTCCAGATGGAATAGAAGTTGGAGATATAACTAGGAAGAGGCAATATAAAATTGAAAATGCAACATTAAAAGCTGTGTTTGATACTAATTTAAATATAGATGATGAAATGCTTCAAGAGGTGTTAAGTCAAACTTCTAGTGATAAAATGAAGGATATTGTAAATACAATTCAAGTTGAACAAAATATGGTAATAAGAGATACAACTACTAAAAATATAATTGTTCAAGGAGTTGCTGGTTCTGGTAAAACAAGTGTTGCCTTACATAGAATTGCTTATCTTTTATACAAAATGGAAAACTTAACAAGTAGTAATGTTTTGATTTTATCCCCTAATAATGTTTTTACTGAATATATTTCTGATGTTCTTCCATCTTTAGGAGAAAAAAATACATTAGAGTCAACTTATCATAAGCTAGTTTCTAAATTTATTTCTGAATATGAAAGGGTTGAATCATATTCATCTTTTGTTGAAAGATATTATAAAGATACAAGACAAGATAATGAATTAATTAAGTTCAAATTGAGTGATGAAATCATTCCTTTAATAGAAGAATTTTGTATGTATTTTACTAAAGCAAGTAGATTTATAAGTGACTTAGAATATAAGAAAAAAGTTATAAGTATGAGTGAATTAAATGAACTTTTATATAAAAGATATGATAATAAGCCATTGTTTGTAAGAGTTGATTTAATTGCTGAAAAAATAAACAATACTTATTTTAAAGGTGCTAAAGGAGATTTTGTAAGTATTAGATCTAAACTATTAAAAATAGCTAATTTTACAAGTGATATGCGTTTAATATATAAAAACTTTTATTCATCAGCAATATTTTTAAATACATATAAAATGCCTTTTAGAGCTAATGAACTTAAAAGAAATATTGAAGGTCATGTAATTCCTTATGATGATGCTACTATATTTATGTATATGAAATTTTTACTTACTGGTTTTCCTTATCAAGTTTATGTAAGGGAAGTTATTATAGATGAAGCTCAAGATTATACATATTTACAATATAAAATATTACATAAAATATTTAAAAATGCAGGTTTTACTATATTAGGAGATAAAAATCAATCAGTTAATCCATTTTATAAGCATGGCTCTTTAGAAGAGTTAATTCCAATATTTGATTCAAAAGATACAAAGTACGTTGAACTTAATAAAACATATAGGTCTAGTCCGGAGATAATTGAGTATGCAAATAAAGTATTAAATTTACATCAAACATCAGCTATAAGAAGAAGTGTTGATACACCTGTTATAAAAAGAAGTATGAAAGATTTAAAATATATTGGTAAAGATATAGTTTATTTAAAAAAGAAATATAAAAGTATCGCGATTATTACTAAAAGTATAGAGGAAGCTAAAGTGCTTTTAAATGCTTTAAAGGATAAATATGAAAAGATATCTTTAATTGATATTAATACTGAAAAATTTAATAAACAATTAGTCGTTGCTCCGGCTTATGGAGTTAAGGGATTAGAATTTGATTCAGTTATTATAATTAATAATTTTGACTATGACGCATACCTATATTATGTTGCTGTAACAAGATGCCAACATGAATTAATCGTGTATGAATAGGTTCTTGATTAATTATGTGTTTTCTAATATAATATATCACTGAGGTGGATATATGTTTTACTCAAGTGAATTTTCATATGTAACGAGTAATGGAAGATTAAGAACTTGTGAAATTGTAGTTGATGACTTTGAAAAAAGCAAAAAAATAGTAGATGATTCTGAGGCTTTAAGTATACTTCTAAAACCATTTTTAATTGCTATATTTGAACATGAATTTAATTCAGAAACATTAGCAACATTTTTAGAAAATTTAAAAGAATATAAAAGTGAGGATGTTAAAAAGACTATTTTAGATTTATTTGATACATTTGATTTTATTGAAAAATCTGAAATATCTGTTAATGAATTATATTACTCTATATCAACACTAAGTGAATTTTTTGAAAGTAATCCAGAACGTGTAAAGGTATTAGACGAAATGAAAGTGGATATTGAAAATAAAATTAATGAAGGAATGGAAATATCTAAATTATTTAGTGAGATATTTGCTTATTTAAACGTTAATCATGAAAATGCATTAAATTTACTTCAAAAGAAATAGAAACAAGGATTTCCCTTGTTTTATTTTGGTATTTTATAGTATAATTATTATGTAAGGAGAGATAATATGTTACATGATATTTTATTAGTATTACTTGGACTTATAATAGGTGCTATAATTGGTTTTCTTGTATCTAGACATTTTATTCAAAAGTATTTTAAAAAGAACCCACCAATTAATGAAAAAATGATTGAAACTTTAATGACTAGCATGGGAAGAAAACCTAATAGTAAACAAATTAAACAAGTAATGCAACAAATGAATAGAGTAAAGTAGTATGAAAATAGATTTATTTAAATTAAATAATTTTAATTCTGTTTCTATTGATGAGAATATTTCAATTCCTGAGGAATATGATTTAAATAAGGCTGGTATAAGAAAAATAGAAAATTTACATGTAAGTGGGACAATTTCGATAGATTATGCAGATGAAATTGTTGCTGATTTAACTGTTACTGGAGATTTTATATTACCTTGTGCTGTTAGTTTAGAGGATGTTTTATATCCAATTAACGTAAAAATTGAAGAAAATATGGGGAAATTTGAAGATTTTTATAATAAAAACAAAAATACACTTGATATTTTGCCGTTTATATGGGAAAATATTGTATCGGAGGTTCCTATTCGTGTTGTTAAAGATGAATATAAGAATTTTAAACAAAGTGGGAACGGATGGGAAGTTATAAGCGATTAATAATCGAAGGAAGGAGTGGATTTTATGGCAGTTCCATTTAGAAGAACTAGTAAAACTAAAAAGAGAATGCGTCGTACTCATTTAAAAAAAGAATTACCAGGAGTAATATCTTGTCCTAAATGTGGTGCTCCTATTAAAGCACATAGAGCATGTACTGAATGTGGAAATTACAAAGGAAAAGAAGTAATTGAAACTAAAAAAGAAGATTAGTAAATATAAAGGCTGTTAAAGTCTTTTTTTTAGTGCAAAAATTTGCTATAATTTGATAGAAAGGATATATGCTTATGAATAAAAATAAACAAATTTTAAAACATTGCCCAAATTTTTATAAGATAATGAATTTTGAATATTATGAAGATGATTTATTATCTGATAAATTAATAAATGTTTATCATGATTATGTGTTTAAAGTAAGTTTAGATGATAAAAAAAATATTGCTAAGCTTGAACAAGTCGATTTTATTATTAATAAGTATATAGATGATTATTTTTTCAGAAAAGAATTAAAAGCTGAAATGGTTAAAATAAGAGTAAGAAAGGGCGAAGATATATTAGAAGCTATAATTAACTGGATAATTAAAGTATTTGATAATTATGAGGTTGGTTATACAAGAAATATATATTTTTCTAGGTGGATATAGTGGATAATGATTTTTATGTAGAGGAAACAAATGGTAAAACAGTATTTTTTACAATTTTGATATTTTTGCTTATTATTGGTTTATTAGTAGGAGCATTTTTTGTTTATAAAGATAAAAATAGCATTCATATAAAAAATAAGATTAATCTTGAATTAGGTGATGTAGTAAATAAGGATATTAATTACTATTTAAAAAATAAAGTAAAAGATACAGATAATTATGATATTGATTTATCTAAGATACCAATTAAAGATGGTGTTGTTTCTGAAGTTGGTGAATATAAAATAGTAATTAAGTATAAAAATAAGTCTAAAAGTAAAATAGTTAATGTTGTTGATACAACAAAACCCATTGTTGAAGTAGATGATTTAACAGTTGGTGTTAATGAAGATTATGATGTTAATGATTTTGTTACTAAATGTGAAGATTTATCAAGACCTTGTGAAGTTAAATATGCTAAAGACGAATCAAGTAATTTACAAGAAAAAGCTGGTAAATATATTTTTGATATAATTATAAGTGATGCTTATGGTAATGAGGTAAAAAAGAGTGTTAATTTAAATGTATTAGAAAATTATAGTTATAAAAGTGTAAAAGAAAATGATTTAAATTATGATCATGTTGAACCAGATTATAATGATTATAATAAAGAAATACTTATAAAATTTGAAAAAGGTATTAGTTTTGATGATATAGAAGGTAGTGAATATCAAGAAGAACTTCAAGAAATTGAAAATGGAGATTTAAAAAATTATTTAGGAAGTGAATATCAAGATTATTCTATAACTGATTCAGAAATTATATATTTATATAATAAATATAACTATATAATTGGTTGTACATTGAGAGTTAAACTATCAAATGGTAGTTATCAGTATTTATCAAAGTAGTAGAAAACCTGCTACTTTTTTTATTGTTACTTGACTTTATCAAGTAAATCGGGTAAATTATACGTTACTGAAGGAATGTATATGATAAAAAATATAAAGGAATTAAAAAATAAAATAATTGAATTGGTACAAAAAAATAATATTATAATTATTTCTCCACATGTAAGCGCTGATGTTGATACTATCGCTTCTTGTATTGCAATGAAAATTATTCTAGATAAGTTGCAAGCAAAGTCTTATATATTAATGAATGATTCACTTGCTAAGATGGAACATTCTGTTAAAAATATGTTAGATGATTTGCCTGAAAATATAAAGATGATTGATCAAATGGAAATGATTGATTTAATTGATAATAAAAAAGCTTTATTAATAACTTTGGATGTAAATAAATCAGAGCTTGTTCCAGTACCTAATTATGGTAATTTTAATGATATTTTAGTGATTGATCATCATGATATTGGAGAGACAACTATTAAGACTGATAATTTATTTATAGATACTATTGCTTCAAGTGCTTGTGAAATAATGTATAGATTAACTGAATCATTTGGAATTGATCAAAGAATATTACCTAATTTAGTTAATTATTTATTAAGTGGAATAAGTTTGGATACAGCGAAGTTTACGAATAAAAGAACTACTTCAACAACAATGAAAATAGTTTCTGATCTTTTAAAAAAGGGTGGAGATTTAAATTACGTTAATGATTTATTTATAGATGATTATGAAAAAGATATGAAGTATTTAGATTTAGTTAGATATGCAACTTGGAAAATGTATAATATTTCTATTTCAATAAATAATGAAAATCCTAATTTTATTTATGATAAGGAAGATTTAGCTAAAGCCGCAGACTGGATGCTAAAATATAAAACTACCGATGCATCGTTTGCTTTAGGCCTAATTATGGATGAATTTAATGCGCAATCAGTTTATGTTTCTGGTCGTAGTAAAGGTATCATTAATATTGGTGAAATTATGACTCAATTTGGTGGAGGTGGAAATTTAACTAGTGGTGCTGCCAAAATAGAGAGTCAAGATGTAAAAGAGGTCAAAGAAAATTTAGAAAAAGTTCTTAGACCAGGATATTTTATAAAATAAATTATCATTAAAATTCTATTACTTTTTTGTTTAAAAAAAGTAAATAATTCATTGACTTTTATAAGCAAATTATGATATTATTAATTTGCTTACTTATGGCGATGTAGCTCAGCTGGCTAGAGCGATCGGTTCATACCCGATAGGTCGGGGGTTCGATCCCCTCCGTCGCTACCAGAAGAAATAAAGCTAATTCCTAAACGAATTAGTTTTTTTATATGTCAAAAACAATTTTACCTCTATAAAAGTATTAGTAGATATATTTTTTTTGAATGTAATAATTATTATTTTTTTACTATTAAAATAATCAGTATTGTAATAAAAGATTCGAATATTCAAAAGAGTTAGTTTGTTCTAAATTTAATATTAAAAACTTAATTGAAAAAAGTAATTATGTTATGATAAAATTATTTTAGAGGTGGGTTATGAAATACTTTTTAGCTTACGAAACTAGAGATGGAAAATTGGAAAAGTTAGAAAAAAACGGTGTTGTTCCTTCATCATCAGATTTTAAAGATGTTTTAGATTTTACTTTATCTTTTAAAAATATTCTGGATTTAAAAGATTTTTTATGCAAAAACAAACTTTTACCAGAGAGATATTATTCAATTTATTATGCTTCACAAACTAAGAAAAATGACTCAACTACAATAAGAAAAGTCGCATATCCAGAGCTAAAATTTAAAGCAGAAGCTGAATTTTTTAATCCTATATATTTAAAAGAATTATTATTAAGTGACATTTTATCTATTAATTTCATAAATTTAATGACTTCAAGATATATTAAAAAAATGGGATTAAAAAAATATGTAAGTAATGATTTACTAAATAGATTGAATCAAGCATATGAAATGGGAATACTTTCTAGAGAACTTAAAAGTTTAAGAGAATATTTTGAAAATAATCAAGTAAAAGATGAAATAGATGAGCTTATCAGTGATTTAGAAACTAATAAAGTAAGTAGTGAGATAGTTTATGCCCATATAGAGTATTTAACAGAGATAATTTCTTTACAAGATTTAGAAGTTTTGAATTATTATTCGAATGTAAGAGACCGTTTATTAAAATCTAAAGTAATTATAGAACCACCAGTTATATCAGAATTATTTAGAATAAGGGCAAAATATTACTATAATAAGTCTATACAAGAGTTTTATGAAACTGTTTCATTTGAAGAAAATGTAGATAATTTATTAAAACTTATTATTTGTAAATATGGTGAACTTAAAAATTCCTCAGGTCAACCAATTATAAGAAATGGGAGAAAACAAAAGGGATTTATAATAAAAGATGGAAAATATGTTATAAAAGCTAGAGAACTTTACGAGTTAGGAACATTTCTTAAGAGTTATGAAGACAATAAGAATTATTATGAATTATCTGAAGGTTTAAAAAAAGATATAGATGCTGCCATTGATGAAAACAAAGATGATTTTGAAGAATTTCTAACCGAAGATGACTATAAGACTTTGAATTGAGGCTTATTATGAATGAGTACATTGATGAATTTATTGAATATATAAGATGTGAAAGAAATTATTCTGATTATACAGAAACAAATTATTTAATAGATTTAGAAAATTATAAAGAATATTTAACTAAACATAGAATTAATTTTAAGAATATTGATTATAATCATATTCTTCCATATATCAAATATATGAAGGAAGAAAAAAAGTTAACTCCAAATAGCATTAATAGACATCTTTCAACATTGAGAAGTTTTTATAATTATTTATTACAAGAAAATGTTATTTCTAGTAATCCTTTTAAAATTGTAAGTAGTCAAAAGAAAGATAAAAGACTACCAAACTATATGAAATATAATGAATTTACAGATATGATAGATTCATTAGATAATACACCTTTAGATATACGTAATCGTGCTCTTTTAGAACTTTTATTTTCTACTGGTTTAAGAGTAAGTGAACTTACATCTATAAAAATAAATGACATTGATTTTTCAAGAATGGAAATAAGAGTAGTTGGTAAGGGTAATAAGGAAAGAATTGCTTATTTTAATGAGCATTCAGCAAATGCACTAAATAATTATCTTAAGATAAGTAGAAATGAACTACTAAATGGAAAACAAAGCGAATATTTATTTATAAATCATATAGGTGGAGTTTTAACTCAAAGAGGAGTAAGAGATATAATTGATCGAATAATAAAGAAGGGTTCAATAAATGCCCATATTACACCACATACATTCAGACATACATTTGCAACTATGCTTTTAAATGAAGGTTGTGATTTAAAAAGTGTTCAAGAACTTTTAGGTCATGTTAATATGAGTACTACTAGTATTTATACTCATATTACAAGTGATAAAATAAAAGATGCCTATTTACATAGTCATCCAAGAAGTGAAACTAAGAATTAATTAATTTATCATCAACATAATAAATAACTTTTTTAAGATTATAATTTTCTTCAACTGATAAATTAATCGCGTATGTTACTTCACTTAAGATATTGTTAGAATTTAAATCTTTTGTTAAAGGATTAGTTAAATTTAAAATAAGTGAATTATCTAGAAATTCAAAATTAGTTAATTTAGTTTCATTATTTAAATAATTTATTAAGTTAGTGTTGTATGTAGAAGAACTTTTTAGTTCTTCTATTATTATTTCTATTTTTTCTTTTTTATCATTGTTGATTTTTGTTACTGGGACATAGTAAATAAAATCTCCTTGTTTAGCTAGATGATAAATTGTTGTTTCTTTAATATCCTTAATAGTTTTAATGTCATAATCTTTATTAATTTTTATTGTTCTATCTAGCATAGTTGGAAGTGATTTTTGAGAATTTGGAAGTTTTTCTAATAAATTATTTTCTACTTTTATCGTAACTGAATCAATATCTTTAATACTGGTAATACTATAAACAATTGCTTCAATCATCTTTTCTTCAAACCGTGAAGATATATTTAAAAACTCTTTTGAGAAATTAAGTAAAACATTATTGTCTTTTATTTCATAATTTAATAATTTTGTATTTTCAGGAATAACCGCTTTAAATCCTTTTCTTAGTTTTTTAGCATTAGGATTATTAATTGTTAATGTGTTTATTATTTCTTGAATTAATTCTTTGGTTTCAAAAGATGAAAAAACTATATTTAATCTAGCTACATAATCATTATTATCTAAAATATAAATAACACCATTGTTTTTTTTGCTTTCTCTGTGAACTATTGAAATATCATTTTCTTTAGGAAAAACTGTTATTATAAATATAACTAAAATAGCAGATAATAGAATACTTAATTTTTTTATTACCTTTGTTTTTAACATAAGACACCTCTAATTAATAATATGAAATAATGTCAAAAAAAAGTCGCTTTTTTAAGCGACTAGTTTATTTTTAATTCTCCCATTTTTAAAAGTTCAATAACAGCTTGATATCGGGTTTTGACATCTAATTTTTGCATAACGTTAGATATATGATTTCTTACTGTTTTTTCACTTATATGCAAAATGTTAGCAACATCTTTGGTAGTTTTATTTAAAATCAAAAGTTCAAATATTTCTTTTTCTCTTGTTGTTAATATACTTGAATTCATACGTTTACCTCACTTTCATAATTATATATAATCAATATATTCTATGACATGTTTGGTAAATAGTGTGGGTTATTCAAATTTTACTGTAACATAGAACTCATTATTTGTTTCTTTATTTACAAGTGAGATGATTTTATTTGCAAGTTCAAGGGAATCTTCTTTATTTGCAATTACAACTTTAATGGTATTATCTTTGATTTGAACAAATGAAGTGACTTCAAAGCTATTATTAATGTTCTTTTCCAGTTTTTCTTCATTAGATTTAGAAACATTAATATATTTTATTTGTTCATATGCTTCATTTTTTTCATCAATGGTTTTATCATTGCTTAAAAGAATTTCTTGAAGTTTTTTTATTTCTGTTAAATCTTGCTCTTGTTTTTCAATTCGAGCAGCTGTTAAAGCTTCACTTTCTTCAATATTAACCATAACTTCTTTATCATCATCTACATTACTGCTGACATATGTATCATTTCCAAGTGGCATTGTTACATAATATATTGCCAAAACTAAAATAATACTTGTTAATGTCAAAAACCATAAATTTTTCTTGTTTATCATGAAATACCCTCCATACTGCTAAATTATATGTGAGAGAATTTATATTTATTACTAGCAAAATAAAGCTAATATTTTAATAACTTTTCTTATTACTCTCCAAAACATAAATGGGTTTCCTTTCTAACTCTTTCTCTACACATATATATTGCAATTTATTCCTCGATTACTTGTTTTTTTATTAAAAAAATTTTTTTCTTAAAAAACAAGTAATTGAAAATTTTATCGGTAAAGATATTAGTGAAGGGAGGTAAAAATGATTAGAAAAAATGTAGAAGTATTACAAGAAGAGGTAAGTGACTGTGGAGTTTGTTCACTTCTTTCTATAATAAAATATTATGGTGGATATGAATCTTTAGAAAATTTAAGAATTGATTCTTTAACAACAAGTAAAGGAGTTTCAGCATACAACTTAATTGAATGTGCTAAAAAACATGGATTTGACTGTGTCGGTAAAAAGATAGATGACATAGAAAATGAAATTCTTCCTTACATTGCACATATAAAAATAAATAACACTCTTTCTCATTTTGTAGTTGTATATGAAATAACTGAAAAGTTTGTTCTTATAATGGATCCTGCAGTTGGACTTATAAAAAAGGATGTGATGGAATTTAAGTCTGATTTTACAGGTGTTATTATAGATTTATTTCCTAAAGAAAAACTTATCAAAAAACACATAAAAAATATTTTATGGCAGAATATATTAGCAGAACTAAAGAAACAGAAACTAAAACTTTTTCTTATAATAATACTTAATATAATACTTGTTATTCTAAGTTTTATTAATAGTTATTATGTATCTTTATATAATAATAAATTTATTCTTATTTTAATATTTTTCTTTATTTGTATATCTATTCAGCTAATTGAGTATCTTATAAATATTCTAAATATAGAAATTAATAGAAAAACTGGGAATAACATATATGAAAATTATCTTGATCATTTATTTTTAATCCCTTTGAGAATATTACACTTAAAAGATAATGGTGAAATAATAAAGAGAACTAATGAACTTTCAGAAGTTGAGTATACAGTAACAAACTTCTTTTTAGAACTTATGTTATCTAGTGTTTATATTTTATCGCTTATATGTGCACTTACATTTATTAAGTTTCAATTGTCATTATTCATTTTAGTTATGTTTTTTATAGTAATTTTAGTTATGATAAGGTGTTATAAAAAGTTATCTTATAAAATTAATGAGTATATGTATGCATCTACTGACTATAACAATTATTTACATAGCTATTTAAACTCTTTTTATAGTGTTAAACATATGAATGCGATTAAATATGTAAAAGATATTTTAAATGATAAGTATAAAAGTTTTTCAAGTATAAATGCAACTTTATTAAAGAGTGTTTCTCAAATTGAATTAATCAAAAAAGTTTTCTTAGGAGTGAGTGAATTTGTTATACTTACTTATTTATTAGTTAAGTCTTTTAATGGTAGTTTTTCTTATGAGAATGTCATTGTTATATATTTTATAATTAATTATTTGTTTTCATCATTTAATTCAGTTATTAATTTATTACCGTCATTTATTATTCAAAAGAAAGTTATAAGAAAGATAAATGAATTTTATAATATAAGTTTGAAAGTCGATGGTGGAGATGCTTTTAAACAAGGTAATATAAAATTTGAAAATGTATCTTTTTCTTATAATAATTATAAGAAAACTATTGATTCTTTATCTTTTGAAATAAAAGAAAATGAGCATGTAAGAATAACTGGTGAAAGTGGAAGTGGAAAATCTACTATAATGAAGCTTATTAATAAAGAGTATGAAAATTATGAAGGAACTATTTCTATAGGAAATAAAAATATTAAAGATATTGATGAATCTAGTTATCATGAAAATGTTGAATACTTATCTCAAGAAGAATCATTTATAAATGGAACAATTAAAGATAATATTTTGTTTGGAAGAAAGACAAGTGAAGAGGAACTAAACAGAGTTATAAAAATATGCAAAATCGATAGTATAGTAGAAAAATACCCCTTAAAATTAGAAACTTATATTAGTTCAAATAATAATCCTTTATCTGGTGGAGAAAAGGGACTTATTATACTTGCTAGAGGCCTTTTAAAAAGAAAAAGTATTATCATTATTGATGAAGTTTTAAGTGAACTTGATTTATCTTTAGAAACAGAAGTTTTAAAGAATATTGATCAAAATATTTATTCAACCATTATTTATATTACACATAAAAATGTAGATGTGTTTAAAAAACTATTAAGTGTTAGAAAGGAGTAATATGGTTTTAAATAGAAAAGAACTTGAAAATATTGTAGGTGGTGGAAGAGGTTTTGCTGTCAGTGTTATCATTGGTGGAATACTTACCATTTTAACAGGTTTTCTTGATGGATATTTTAGACCACTGAAGTGCAATAAATGAAACTAAGTAAAGAACAACTTGAAAGCATTGTTGGTGGAGCAATAACAACTCAAATGATAAATTCATTTGTAAAACTTATAAGTACACTTTTAGACTTGGGTAGAACCATGGGAAGTGCATTTAGATATGCAACATCAAAAACAAAATGCCATTAAAAAAAGCTCTAGGTTTTCTAGAGCTTTTTACGTGTGTAAGTTAAAAATTTTTTAGGTTTCTATAAATTGATAGATAACGTTTTTCATTTCTTTATAGGAAAGTTCTTTGGCGTCGTCAATTAAAACATTATCTATAATAATAGCAGAGGTATATTTTATATTATACTTATCATCTTTGTTGTTAGTAATTATAACGTCAGTAAGTTTTAAGTCGTGAACAATATTATTAATTTCTTGTTTTACTTTTTTATCTTTACCTATTATTGTTATTCTCATATATCACTTCCTTTTCTAACTAAGATAATACTATTCAAAAATGAAATTACCATGAATATTATATGAAATTTATAAAAAAATTTGACAAACTTTTAATTTTAAGAGTATACTTTGTATGTTGAAAAATTATATTACTATATTTTGGAGGTGTTTATGAAGTTATTAAAAAGATGGATACCATTAATGAAACTTGTTAAAGAAGATAAATGGAAACTAATTATTTCTGGAATACTTATATTTTTATGTGGACTTACTGGTATATTTACAGGTTACTTAAATGGAGCTGCAGTAGAAGCAATAACTAGTGGAAATGTAAGAAACGCGGTAATATATTTAATTTTATATTTTATTATAGGAGTATTAATTGGTACATTTTTAGCAGGAATAGCTAATTCAATACTTTTAAAAATAGAAAGTAAGCTTACAAGAGCAATTGGTTTTAATACATATAAGAAAGCCCTTAATTTACCAGCAGTTGCATTTGAAGAAATGTCTAGTGGAGAAATTATTAATAGAATCACAAGTGATGCTGATTCTTTATCATTTACTTTTGGAAAAATGATTAACATGATTTCATCAATTGTTACAGCATTAGTAATTTTAGTTTATGTATTTTTTAACTCTTGGATTGTTGGATTAATTTTAATATCATTTTTAGTTGTATTATATTTTATTATAAAGAAATATAATCCATTACTAAAAGATGCTCATAAAGAAAGAAAGGCTAGCCAAGATGTATTCACTTCTTTAGCAAATGAATCTATTAGAGGTATAAGAGAAATTAAAACATTAGGTATAAAAGATCATTTAATTACAAGTGCTAAAAAGAATGTAGATGATATATTTAAAATATCTAAAAAAGAAATTAATCTTGAAACTCGTTTTAGTATAATTGTTGGTTTCTTAAAAACGACTTTAGAAGTTGGAACATTTATAGTTTGTATAGTTTTACTTTATTATAAACAAATAACTTTAACATTTTTTATTGCAATGACTTATTATATTTATAGATATATGTGGTTTATTGAATGTTTAAATGATTTTACTCAAACATATCAAAAGATAAGTGTTTCTTTAGATAGAGTAAATGAAATATTAGAAAATAAAAAATATAATGATGTAGTATTCGGAAAAACTAATTTAGAAAATATTAAAGGTGAAATAGAATTTAAAAATGTAACATTTGCTTATCCAAATGAAGAAAGCGTTTTAAAGGATTTTAATTTAGCAATTGAACCAAATAAAAAAATCGCTATTGTTGGAGCAAGTGGGCAAGGTAAATCAACACTATTTAATTTAATTACTAGATTATTTGATGCAAGTAAGGGAGAAATTACAATTGATGGTGTAAATATTTTAGATATAAGTGAAGAATGTCTTAGAAAGAATATTTCAATTATAAGACAAGATCCATTTATATTTAATCGTACTATAATGGAAAACTTTAAAATAGTCGATGAAGATATTAAACTTAAAGAAGTTAAAGCTTGTATAAAAGAAGCTTATTTAGATGAATATATTGAATCTTTACCTAAGAAGTATGATACAATTTTAGGAGAAGGCGGAGTTAATTTAAGTGGAGGTCAAAAACAAAGACTTGCTATCGCTAGAACTCTAGCTAAAAAATCAAAAATAATATTATTTGATGAAGCAACAAGTGCGCTTGATAACAATTCTCAAGAATTCATAAAAAAGTCAATAGACAATTTAGTAAAAGACCATACTGTTGTTATTGTTGCACATAGATTATCAACTATTATTGATGCTGATATAATTTATGTAATCGATGATGGTAAAGTAATAGCTAGTGGAACACACAAAACTTTACTTAAATCATGTGATTACTATAAAAATCTATATAAAACTGAAATGTAAAAGAATGAAAATTTTTCATTCTTTTTTATATTTCAAATAATATGTAAATATTTACACATAATATTAATATTAAATATAATGTACAACAAAAATATTGTATACTTAGTTTAGTATAGAATGGTGTGTGTAAAAATGAAGAGAAAGAGTGCAATAATAATTGCAGTTTTAATAATGTCTATTGGATTTGCAGCAGTTAGTACAACTTTAATAATAAATGGGTCTGCAAAAGTAAGTGAAAATGCAGATGATTTTTCTGTAATATTTACAAAAGCAACACTAGATGGAATTGATGTATATGCAAATGTGATAGATGATACTAAAAAAATTATAAATTTTAATACCAAAGATTTAAAAAATGTTGGTGATACTTCAGTATTAAATTATGAAGTAACAAATAATTCAGCGAACTATGATGCTGAAGTTACAGTTAATTGTAAAGTAAAAGATAATACAACAGCTAAATATACAAGTATAAAAAATGAACTTAAAAATAATGCGACAGTAGTTAAAGCAAAAGAAACACTTAATGGAACATTAACAGTAACATTAAATAGAACAGCTACAGAAGAAGTAAGAGAAAATTATGTATGTGAACTAACATTTAATGCAGTAGAAAGAGATGAGTTAGGTGTTGCTTCAATAAATTTATACAACATGATAAAAGATAATGCTGACACAACAACAGTAATTGATTATAAAGTACGTTCAGGTGTAAGTGGAACAAACGGAATATATATGACTACTGCTACAGATGGAAACGTACCAGTATATTATTATAGAGGAGATGCCGATAAAGTAAATAATAATATCATATTTAATAATATGTGTTGGAAGATAATAAGAACAACTGAAAACAATGGAGTAAAAATAATCTATAATGGAACACCAACAAATGGTAAATGTGAAACTCAAACAGGAGAAACTACTCAAATAGGAACAAGTGTATTTAATACAAATTATAACGATAACGCATATGTAGGATACATGTACGGAACAGCAGGAAGTAGTATATATGCAGCAACACATGCGAATACAAATAACTCAACAATAAAGAAATATATAGACAATTGGTATAGTCAAAAATTTGATGTAGATGTAACAAGTAAATTAGAAGATACAGTATTCTGTAATGATCGAAGTACAAAAGCCTATGATGCAAACACAATAGGAAATAACAATTTTTCATCTTATGGAGATCTAGGCTATGGAAAAAATACAACATTCTATGGAGCAGCACATCGAGCATCATATTACTCAAATAATCCAAATCCAAATTTAGCATGTCAAAATGAAAATGATAAATTTACGGTAGACAATAAAAGTGGAAACGGAAAGCTTACTTTTCCAGTCGGATTAATAACATTAGATGAAGTAGTATTTGCAGGCTTTAATACATATTATTCAAATACAAGTGATTTTAAAGATACAACAAATTATTTATATACGAACAGTAATTATTTGACACTCTCTCCTGTGATGCTGAATGCTGATGGTGATGCTCCTGTTGGCTCTGTCAGTAGTGCTGGTGCTGTGGGCAATGGCTATGTCGCCCATACTTCTGGCGTTCGTCCTGTGATATCATTAAAGTCTGGAATAGTTGTTGAGCCAACTGGTTCTGGAACAACTACAAATCCATATGTAGTAAAATAAACTTTACTTCTAAGATAACTTCGGTTATCTTTTTCTATTTTATTTATCTATAACATGATATAATTAATGTGTGGTGTAATATGATGAATATGCGTATTAAAAAAGTATTATCTAAATTAGAAGACAATGGATATGATGCATATGTTGTTGGTGGATATGTAAGAGATTATCTACTTGGAATTGAATCTTTTGATGTTGATATATCTACTTCTGCAAAACCTAAAGAAATTAAAGAAATATTTGAACTTTCTGGTGGATGTGATGATACTTATGGTAGAATTTGTTTAAAAGATAATTTATATAATTATGATATTACTACTTTTAGAAGAGATATAAAGTATCTTGGTAGAAAACCAATTAATTATGATTTCATAGAATCAAAAGAAGAAGATGTTTTAAGAAGAGACTTTACTATAAATGGTTTATATATGGATTCTAATGGTAAGATTATTGATTTAGTTGATGGAATAAAAGATCTAAATAGTAAAACTATTCGTGTAATAGGTGATGTTAAAACTCGTTTAACAGAGGATCCATTAAGAATACTTAGAGCTATTAGATTTGCAACATCACTTAATTTTAAACTTGAAGAAAAATTATATGCATTTATTAAACAAAATAAGCATCTTTTGCATACTTTAAGTTATGATCGTAAAAGAAGTGAGCTAGATTTAATATTTAAATCTAAGAACTTTTTAAAAGGATTAGAGTTAATAAAAGAATTAAATCTATGTGATGAATTAGAAATTCATTATGATAATGTTGTATATTGTTCAAATTACTTAGGTGTATGGGCTCAAATAGATTATAGTAGTAATTATAATATTCAAAAATCGGAAAAGAAGATTATTAATTCGATAAAAAGAATAATTTCGGCATCTGTAATTGATAATATAACGCTTTTTGAATGTGGTCTTTATCCTTCTATAATAGCTGGTGAAATTTTAGGTGTATCAAAAAGTTATATAAGTGATATGTATAAAAATTTACCAATTTATTCTATTAAAGATATTGCTATAACTGGAGAGGATATAATAAATATTTTAAATATTGAGCCATCAAAGAAAGTTAATGATATACTAATAGATATCGAACTTAATATTCTTAATAATTTACTTGAGAATAAATTTGATGTGTTAAAAAAATATATACTTGAAAATTGGAGGGAAGAAAATGAATGAACTTGTTTTTAATACTTTAAAAGAAAAAGACTTTATTATAAAAAGTTATTTATTAAAAGTTGCTATTTCTCTTAATCTAGATTTAAATGATTTTATTTTACTTGTTTATCTTACTAATCAAGAAGAACCTTCATTAAACATTGAAAATATAAAGAAATATACTTACTTAAGTGAAGATGCTATTATGGAGTCATATACTAAATTACTTGCTATTAATTTAATTGAAGTAACAATGAAAAAAGATGGAAATGGTTTAGTAAGAGAAGTAATAAATTTAGATAATATTATTAAAAATATTACAAGTGATATTACTAGAGAACATAAACAAAGTGAAAAAACTAATTTATTTTCTTTATTTGAACGTGAGTTCGTACGTCCTTTAAGTCCAATGGAATATGAAATAATTAATGAGTGGATTAGAAGTGGTATAAGTGAAGAATTAATAAGCGAAGCTTTAAAAGAAGCTATATTTAATGGAGTTAAAAGCTTAAGATATATTGATAAAATACTTATATCTTGGAAAGATAAAGGATATAAAAGTGCAAGTGATGTTAGATCATCTTTTAAAAAAGAAGATGAAACCACTAATACTGAACTTTTTTCCTATAATTGGTTAGAAGATGAATAAGGAAATATTAGATGGAATTAATTCAGTTATTACAGAAGTAAAATGTCCACTTAATTATAATCATGATTATGAGCTTTTAATAGCAGTTATGTTATCTAGTCAAACGACTGATATAACTGTTAATAAAGTAACAGATGTTTTGTTTTCAAAATATGATTTAACATCTTTAGCAAACGCTAAATTAAGTGATATTGAAGCTATTGTAAGACCTTGTGGAATGAAAAGAAAAGCAAGTTCAGTAATATCTATTGCTTCTAGACTTTTAAGTGAGTGTAATGGAATCGTTCCTAATAATCGAAGATATTTAGAAAGTCTACCAGGAATAGGTAGAAAAAGCACTAATGTAGTTTTATCTGAGTTATTTGATGAACCTTATTTAGCTGTAGATACACATATATTAAGAGTAGCAAAAAGACTTGGAATAGCCGGTATTAATGACTCTGTTTTAGTAGTAGAAGAGAAACTAACAAAATTTTTTGCCGGTGAAAATTATCGTAACTTACACTTGAAATTACTTCTTTTTGGTAGAAATATTTGTACTAGTAAAAAACCTAAATGTGACATTTGCCCATTAAATAAAATATGTAAAAAAAATGAATTCAAATAAATGCATAAAAGTGCATTTTTTTCTTTACAAAAAATCAAAAAAAATCTATAATAAAAAACATATTTAAGAGGGAGGTATAACTATGTTACAAAATTTACCAGTCTTAATGATTAAAAAATTAGTTATCCTTCCTTATCAAGAAGTTAGAATAGAACTTAACATTGAATTAAGTAAAAAAATAGTAGATATATCTGAAGGAAAATATGATTCTAAATTACTTGTAATATGTGCAAATAATACTTTAGATGTATCTCCAACATTAAAAGATTTACCTACAGTAGGTGTATTTACTAAAATAAAATCTAAAATAGAATTACCAAATGGTAATTATCGAATTGTTTTAGTTGGTTTAAATCGTGTAAAAATAAATAATTATAAAACTTTAAAAGAAGATAATGATATTGTAGAAGCTAATGTAAAAAGAATTTATGTAGACCATAGTGATGAAAAAACTAATCTTGCATTAAGTAGAACTTTAAAAGATTTGCTTTCTAAATATATCGAAATTAATCCAACTTCTTCAAATTCAATTATCTCAACTATAAATAATATAACTGATTTAGATATGTTAGTTGATATAATTACTAATTTTATTCCTTTTGATATAAGAAAAAGAATAGAATATATGAATACTTTTGAAGTAGAAACTCGTGCTAAAAATTTAATTAAAGATATAAATCTTGAACTTGAAGTTACAAGCATTGAAACTCGTATCGATAATGAATTAAGAGAAAGTTATGAAAAAGAGCAACGTGAATTTTTAATTCGTCAAAAAATTGATAAATTAAATGCTGAACTTGGTATAAGTGATAGTAAAGATATTGAGATTAAAGAATTAGAAACTAAAATAAAGAGTTTACCTATAAGTGATGCAAGTCGTGAAAAATTAATGGAAGAGTTAAAAAGATATTCTTATACAAGTGATGCAAATCCAGATTCAAGTGTTTTAAGAAATTATTTACAAACAGTTATATCTCTTCCTTGGGGTAAAGTTAGTAAAGATGAAACAGATTTAAAGAAAGTTAAGAGAAGACTTGATAACAAACATTTTGGATTAGATGAAGTAAAATATAGAATATTAGAATTTTTAGCAATTAAGAAAAATAATCCTAATGTAAATGCTCCAATTATATGTTTAGTTGGCCCTCCAGGAGTAGGTAAAACAACTTTTGGACTTTCATTAAGTGAATCTTTAAATCGTAAATTTTATAAAATAAGTGTTGGTGGATTAAATGATCCAAGTGAATTAATTGGTCATAAAAGGACATATCTTGGCTCTTCACCTGGTAAAATAATTCAAGGTATAAAAAAGTGTGGAACATCAAATCCAGTAATTTTAATTGATGAAGTTGATAAGATGATAAATGATTTTAAAGGAGATCCAGCTGCTGTTCTATTAGATATATTGGATCAAAATCAAAATCACGTATTTGTAGATAATTATATTGAAGAACCATTTGATTTATCTAAAATAATATTTATTCTTACTGCTAATGATTTAAGAGGGATTCCTTCAGCTTTAAAAGATAGACTTGAAATTATTAATATTAATAGTTATACTGAAAAAGAAAAAATAGATATAGCTAAAAAATATTTACTTCCAATTATAATTAAAGAATATGGAACAAATAAGATAAAAATAAGTGATGAAGTATTATCTTTTATTATTTCTTCTTATACAAAAGAATCAGGTGCACGTAATTTAGAAAGAATTTTAAGAAAAATAATACGTTATATAATTATTAATGGTTCAAATGTAAAATCTGTTAATAAATCTTTAGTTATAGAAATTATGGGACCAGTAAAATATGAAAATAATTCGGTTGTTAAAACAACTTATCCAGGATCAGTTACAACTCTTGGAGTAACTCCTTTAGGTGGAATAATTATTCCAATGGAGGCAGTATTCTCTCCAGGTGATGGTAACTTAAAAGTAACTGGTAATGTTGAAGACATTACTAGAGAAAGCGCGAATATAGCTTATACTTATATACTTTCTAATTTAAAACAATTTGGAATTGATAAGAAAATATTATTAGCAAATGATATAAATATAAATGCCTTAACTAATATGAAAAAAGATGGAACCAGTGGTGGAGTTGCTTTTGTTACATCAATTGTTTCTTTACTTTTAGATAAAAAAATAGATAATGATGTTGCTTTTTCTGGTGAAATTACTTTACATGGAGATATAACAAAAGTTGGTGGAATAAAAGAAAAACTAATTGGGGCTTATAACTTTGGATATAAAACAGTTTATATTCCTTTAGAAAATAAAAGAGACTTAGAAAGTATTCCTGATTATATAAAAAATAATATTGAAATAAAATGTGTAGATAATTATAAAACTATTTTTGAAGATTTATTTAAAAAACATAAGTAATTTTATGTTTTTTTTTGCATATATTTTTTTGAAAGGAGAATTTATGAAAGAGTTAGTAAATTTTAATGGGGAACTTGAATTTAGAAACAATATCTTTGAAATTTCTAGTATTAGTTTAGAAAGTGAATATGAAGTATGTCCTGATAAAATAAGTGGAGTTTTCTTAGTAAGTGGTTCATATAGAGGACATGAAATTTCATTAAATCAAGAAACTTTTAATAAGAAATTACCATTTGAATATAGTTTTAAAGATAAAATGATAGAAGATACTGTTTCTTTAGAAGTAAAAGATTTTACTTATGAAATTGATCAAAATAAAGTAAGCATAAATATTGAATATGAAATTAAAGGAGAAAAAATGATATTTGAAGATGAAAGAGAATTTGATAAATTCTTAGAAGACCATGAAGTAGAAGTAGTTGATTTAACAGATGAGAAAGATGATGAAAAAGAAAAAATAGAAGAAAAAATAGAAGAACCAGTAGAAGAAGAAAAAGAAGAAGTAAGAAGTATTCCTGAAGAAAAAGAAGAAGAACGTAAAAAAACAAATGATTCAGAAATTATTGATACTTTAAAAGATGGAGAAAATACATATATTACTTATCATATTCATGTATGTGATGAATCAGATACGTTAGAGTATCTAGCTAATAAATATAAAATTAGTATTGATATTATTAAAGACTATAATTCGATTGATAATATAAGTGCTGGAATGAAATTAATTATTCCATGTCAAGATGAATAAGTTAAAACGTATTGGTAAAACTTTAATAAAAAATAATGAAGTTGTAATAAAAAGTGAGAATCTAAATTTAGAGTTATATGACTATTTAAGGTCTAGGGATTTTCTTTCATTTCCAAAACTTGTAGATCATGATGAAGAACGTGGAAAAAATGTATATGAATATATAAAAGATGTGTCATTAAATAAATTTCAGCAAGGAGATGATTTAGCGTCAACCCTTGCATCTCTCCATAATAAAACTTCTTTTACTAAAGAAGTTAATCTAGATAAATATAAAAGTATTTATGATAATTTAATTGGATATTTAAATTATATAGAAGATTATTATTATCAAATTCTTAGAACTAGTGAGTATGAACTTTATCCATCTCCTCATGAAACTTTATTTCAGTTTAATTATACAAAATTAAGAGAAGCTATTACTTTCTGTAAAAAAGAATGTGATAATTGGTATAAAAGTGTAGAAAATAAAACTAAAGAAAGAGTTTGTTTAAATCATGGTAATGTAAGATTAAGTCATATTATAAGAGGAGATAAATCATATTTAATCAGTTGGGATAATAATCATTTTGATACTCCAGTTGCTGATTTAATAGACTTTTATCATAATGAGTGGGAAAATTTAGAGTTTTCTGGGATATTAGAAACATATTTTTCAAAATCTAAATTAAATGATGAAGAAAAGAAACTATTCTTTATTAGTATTTCTACTCCTATTAAAATTGAATTTTGTGATAATGAATATGAAAATACTGAAAGAGTAAGAAAATTATATGATTATTTATTTAAAACTGAAAAGTTAATAGGGCCATATTATACGGTAAAGAATAAAGAAGAGTAAAAATATTTCTATTAAAAGTATAAATAAATTAAATCTAAGTGGAAGTATTAAAGTGATTATAACTTGATAAAATATTAAACAACCTAATAATAATATTGCAAAAATACTGAATAAACCTGGAGGTTTAGATCCTCCACAACCACAAGGCCTCATAGTATCACCCATAATATTTTATGTTTATTAAACTTTATTGTTAACTATAACAGATTACTTATTTAAGAGTCTGTTATTTTTTTGTTTAAAAATTTAAATATTTATTATATAATTATTTGTAGAATAGGTGTGTGAATATGAAGAAAAAAAGTATTCTTCTTGTTTTATTTGGATTAGTTTTAGGTTTATCAGTTGCATATGCAGCTGAATTAATAAATAGTAAAGATATTAGCTTTAGTAATGGTACAACTAATTTAAAAGCAAATAATGTACAAGATGCAATAGAAGAAATATATAATAAAACAATAGACAATTCATCATGTAAAAATGTAAGTGCACCAAAATTAGGTGAAGGTTTAGTTCCAGTAACAATAGAAAATGATGGAACAGTAAAATATGCAGATACATCAAAGAGTTGGTATAACTATTGTGATAAAATATGGGCAAATGCAGTAATACTTGAAGATGGAACTAATTACAAAGTTGGTGATATAATACAAGAAAGTGATATACAAAGTTATTTTGTATGGATACCAAAATATAAATATAAGTTATGGAATGTGGATACTCCAATTGAAAAAGTTCATGAAATAGAAATAGTTTTTGATGAAACAAATACAACTGATATAGAAGAAGTATCATGTAAGACTCCAATGATAAGTGGAGAAAGCGGAAATTGTAATAATGGAGAATATATGACACATCCAGCATTTATAAGTATGGGAGTAAATGGATTTTGGGCAGGTAAGTTTGAAACAGGATATAAAGGAGCAACAAGTGCGGCAGCAGCTCAAGTAAATGCAAATGATACAAGTAAAGTAATAGTAAAACCAAATGTATATAGTTGGAGAGGAATAACAGTAAAAAATATATTTGAAACAAGTTATAATTATAAACGTAATTTGGATTCACATATGATGAAAAACACAGAATGGGGAGCAGTTGCATATCTAAGTCATTCAAAATATGGAATTAATACTGAAATAAATATAAATAATAATTCAAGCTTTAAAACTGGATATTCAGCATTGCCTTTAACAAATCAACAAACATATCCTGGAGCGAGTGGAAATGGTGATTCTTACAATTTAGCTTATAATACGAAAATTGGTTACAAAGCAAGTACAAGCGGAAATATAAGTGGAATATATGATATGAGTGGTGGAGCCTGGGAATATGTATCTTCATATATAACAGGCAAACCTGGATCAAGTGGATTTAGTACAACAACTTTAGCAAATTATGATAGTAAGTATTTTGATACATATAATGTAGCATCTACACTTACTACTTATCAATATAGAATACTCGGAGATGCTACCGGTGAGATGGGACCATTTAAAAGTTATTTAGACGGAGACAACAGCTTAAGATGGCACTCTAGTTGGTACGGCGACCATTCGTACTTTGTGGACTCTTCTGGCCCTTGGTTCCATCGAGGCGGACTTTACACTTATGGAGTACTATGTGGAGCTTTCTTTTTCGGTAGTTACACTGGAGGGACTCACAGCAGCGTTGGTTTCCGTATAGTCCTAACTCCTTAAAGTATCTTTTGATACTTTTTTTCTTTTTTAAAAACAATTGAAAATACATTATATATGTTTTATAATTAGATATAGAATAGGTTGGTTATATGAAGAGGAATGGTTTTATTGCTACTAGCATTTTATATTCAATATTTTTAGTATTTTTAACGCTATTTTTAGCTTTAATATTAACATATTTACATAATCAAATACTACTTCAAAAAGTTAATGAAAACGCTTGGGAAAATCTAATGAAAATTAATAATACAAAAATAAGTGATTTAAAAGTTGGCGATTATGTTCAATTTATGGATGATCCAGTAATTGGTGAACACTCTGATCCAAATGATCCAGAATTTGATATTAATCAAGCAACGGAAAGTGTTTTAAATCAGTCTGCTAAATGGATTGTTGCTGATATAGAAGAGTCTGGGAACAATAAAACATATTATTTTATAAGCGACATTGATGCTGCTAAATATGATATTTTCTTTAAAGTAAGTGCAGACAAGATTAGAAAATATCATACGCTTTCAATTGATATGATAAATGAAATGATTAATATGAAAGATAATAGCAATGAAAACTTATATCAACAATCAATTCAATTTAAAAATTATGATTTATTTGAAATGGGTTTTCCAACATCAACTAAATTAGCTAAAATTAGAAATAATAATATTGAAGATGAAGTAAAAAATTTAATTTTTGGTGTTGATGCTAGTTATATAATTAAAATTGATGCTGATTCAGGAAAATATAAAAATAATACTTATTATAATTATCGTATGTATAACTTTACTTTAGAAAATTCTAAAAAAGGAAATATTATAAATACTTATTGTAATGGTACATATTCTTCAGGAAAAGTTACTTATGGAAGTGATAATACATTTGGCTATATAAATAAAGTTTGGGATACAGCGTCTAATGATGAATATATTGATTATTGTTCTTATGCATCTCCTGTTCCATATAGTCATAATGTTAAAGATAAAGTTGTTGATACTAATGAAACTATGGATTCTGATATAGCATCACTTACAGGTTCTGCATATAATTTTAGACTTATGTTAAAACTGGGGGTAGATTCCAATAGAAGTGATACTTATGTTTCTGGTGGATCTGGGTTAAAAAGCAACCCTTATATAATAATGGATGGGGTGAAGAAAGAATGAAAAAAAATGGTTTTGTTTTTATGGAAACACTTGTTGTTGTAAGTGTACTTTCTTTTACCTTACTTATGCTTTTTGGAACATATTCATATATTCTTAGAAAATCCAGAGAAAGAAATGTTTTTGATACAACAGAAATGATTTATAAAACTTATTATACAAAAGAAATATTAACTCGAGAGTTTGGAGATATAAATACTTTTATAAGTTCTTCAATTTGTAAAAAAAGAAATTTTGAAAATAATAAAGGTTATTCTTATATTTGTGATTTATCTATTAATAATTCTGGAAATAGATTAAGTCAATTAAAAGATGTTTTTGAAGTAGAAAAAATTTATTTTTTAACTCCTAGTGAACTTATTAATAATGGTAGTAAGAAGGATTGGCTTGTATTTGATGCAACAACAATTGACTATTTAAAACATTTAGGTAAATTAAATGACAAGAGAAGAATGATAGTAAAATATAAAAAAGTATATCAAGATGGAACTTATGAAGTAATGCATTCTTCAATGGAGGTATAGTATGGATAATAAAGGAATGACAATTTCAGAAATACTAGTTAGTATTTGTATTATATCTATAGTTATGTTATTGCTATTTTCACTATTGGTACAAGTAAGAGATGAGGATAATAAAAATGCCGTTCAATCAAATTTTGTTATGGATCAAGCTACAGTTATAAAAGCTATGGAAGAAGATATTACTGATTATGGACTAAAAAGGGTCTCTCCTTGTACTTTAACGGAAACCGGTATTGATTCTTCAATTATTGTAAGTGGATATCAAGAGAGATATAAATGTTTAAAATTGGAATTCAAAAGTGAATTTTTAAAATCCAATACAGCATTTTTAACTATTTATAATTACTATACTAAATATGATTTTAATAATGGATCATATGTAGGAAAAGATAATGAAAAATCTTGGATGATTTCTTATAAAAGGGGATATTATAAAGATCAAAATCCAGATGGAAGTCCAAATTATAAAACATTTTCTGCTGAAAGTTCAATTATGAAAGAGTTACCAACAGAAGTTGATTTAAATTTTGAATCATATATGGATTTTACTGCTATGAATGAAAATATTAATGCAGCATCTTTAGTTTTTCCAGTTGTTAATTTAAATGGAGAACATTATGACATTAATATAGGATTTACTTTTAATGGAAACAATTTATTTAAATGTAAAAGTCAAAGTGAAGGTTATAATAAATTTAAATGTAATTGTAAAAGTAATTCAAGTTTATGCAATGAAATAAATGAATAAAGATAAAATTAAAGTAATAAATCTAGAAGCATAAAAGTATTTTGAATCAAATTTAGTTTCTTTCAAGATACTTTTTATTTGCATAATTATACTGAAAGATGCAAGAGATACAAATATAAGCATCATTATGTCATTTAAAGGACTAGATAAATATAATTTTATTCTTGAAAATCCACTGGTAATTTCTAGAATACCAGATATAAATGTTTTTAAAATTTGATTTTTAATAGGTATTATACTTGATAAAGATAGAAATAAAGTTAAAGTACCTAGAATATTTAAAATAGTTTTCATATTTTTTTCAATTGATTCATTTAAGTTAAATTTAAAATTAATATCTTTTAAGGTAGTGTCATTAGAAACTAGTTTATTTCTTAAAATAAAACTTGTTAAGATATTAGATACCCACATAATAATTAATACTTTTAAATTAGAAAAAGTAAGAATTAGTATGGGATTAAAAAAAATAGTTTGACTTAATATTTTAGATAAACTATTTTTGTCTATTAGTTTATTATCATATAAATCTTTTAATATTTTGGCATTTGTTGGAGTGGCAGAAAATACAGAAACTAAAAAAACAAATAATCCATATGGACTTGTTTTAAAAATATGGGAGTATAAATTACAAAGAACTTTAGGTATTTTATTAATTATTCCTGATGCAAGTAAAACGTCACTTAATATTAATGTTGGATAAAGTACTGGGAATAAACTTTTTGACCAAATATTTAAAGCCTCACTTGCTGAATATATAATGGCATTTTTATTAATAATAAAACAAATAAAAAGTATAAAAGTTAACAATTTTTTCACATTTCACCTCTATAATAATGGTATAATTAGATTAAGGAGAATTACTTATGATTAATAAAATATATGAATTTATAAAAGATAATATTAAATCAATTATATTTTTGATTATTTTTGTTGTGGTAATTAATTTAAAACTGCCTTTCAGTGTTTATGCACCTGGTGGAGTAATTGATATTAGTAAAAGACTTAATAATAAAACTGATTCTAGTATTAATATGACCTATGTTAATTTTATAGAAGGTAAAGTTCCAGTTTTACTTATTTCTTTATTACTTCCTAATTTTGATATAGTAAGTGATGACGATATAAAATATGATAATGAGGAACTTAAAGATTCGCTTGTTAGAGATAAGATTAGTTTAGAAGAATCTATTAGTAATGCTTATTTAGTTAGTTATAATTATTTAAATAAAGATCTAAAAATAAATAGTACAACTTATTATGTTACTTATATAAGTGGGGATGCTAAAACTGATTTAAAAATAGGTGATGAAATTATTTCTGTTGATGGAAAGTCTTTTACACCAAATATAGCAAGTGAATATTTGAGTAAAAAAAGTGTTGGTGAAAACGTCACGATTAAAGTTAAAAATAATGATAAATATTATGAAAGAAATGCTTCTTTAATTGAAAGTGAAGGTAAGACTTTAATCGGTATAAGTTTTGCTAAAGTTAATAAATATGATGGTGTATTAGAATATAAACATAAAAACAGTGAATCTGGACCAAGTGGAGGAGCAATGCTTACTCTTGCTTTAATAAATGAATTAAGTGACGAAAAACTATTTGGAGATAAAAAAGTATGTGGAACTGGTACAATCTCTGAAGATGGATCAATTGGTGAAATAGGTGGAGTTAAATATAAAATTCTTGGTGCAAGTAAAAACAAATGTGATTATTTTATAGCTCCTAAAGAAAATTATGATGAAGCTTTAAAAGTGAAAAATAAAAATAATTTAAAAATTAAAATTATTGAAGCTGAAAATATAAGCTCATTAATAAAAGAATTATCTTCCTAAAATGATAAAAATATTATATAATAATTGGGTCGTAAGTAGGTGGTAATATGGATAGATTAAGCGTAGATAGAAGTAAACTATCACCAATGATGTTACAATATATGGAGATAAAAGATAGATATCCTAATACTTTAATATTTTTTAGACTTGGTGATTTTTACGAATTGTTTTTTGAAGATGCAGAAGTGTGTTCTAGAGAACTTGAACTTACATTAACTGGAAAAAATGCCGGTTTAAAAGAAAGAGTACCAATGTGTGGAGTACCTCATCATTCAGCTAAAATATATATTGAAAAACTAATTTCTAAAGGTTATAGTGTTGCTATATGTGAGCAATTAGAAGACCCAAGATATGCAAAAGGTATGGTTAAAAGAGATGTAATTGAAGTTGTAACAAAAGGTACTATGGTAGATTTGGAATTTTTAAATGAACATGATTTTAACTATATTGGTTCTATTACTGATTTTGGATATAATTATTTAATAACTTATCTTGATCTCTCTACAGGAAGTGTAAATGCTCTTTTTGTTGAACATAATAAAAGTAGTTTAGTTAATGAAGTTTTAAGTTTAAATTTAAAAGAAATAATTGTTACAAATGATTTTGATATTGAACTTATTAATATATTTAAAAATAATTATTCTATTTCTATTACAATAAATGATAAATATTTAGAAGATGAATATAAAAGTGTTTATGAAGGAATAAATGATGATAGAATAGTTAAATCTTTAAAAAATATTATGTATCATTTACATGTTAATCAATTAAAAGATTTATCACATTTATCACATATTCAAATAATTCAAAAAGAAGATTATTTGAATATGAATATTCATACAATTAGAAATTTAGAGTTATTAGAAACATTAAGATTAAAAGAAAGAAAATATTCTCTTATTTGGTTACTTGATAAAACTAAAACAGCTATGGGTTCAAGAACTTTAAAAAATTGGCTTATGAATCCTTTAAAAGATGAAGAAAAAATTAATAGAAGACTTGATTATATTGAAACATTAAATAATAATTTCTTATTAAGAGAAGAATTAATGAGAGATTTATATGAAGTTTATGATTTAGAAAGACTTACAGGTAAAGTTATATGTGGTTCTTTAAATGGAAGAGATTTATTACAAATAAAGAATTCAATTAAAGTTATACCTGATATTAATAGAATATTAGATGAACTTAAGTTTGGAATAAAAATAAATAATCATGAAGAGTTATTTAAATTATTGGAATCTGCTATTTCTGAAGATGCTCCAATAAGTATAAAAGAAGGAAATATAATTAAAAGTGGATACAATAAAGAACTTGATGAACTCAAAAGTATTCGTTCAGGTGGAAAAGATTTTATTTCTGGAATAGAGGCATCTTTAAAAGAACAAACTGGAATAAATAACTTAAAAGTTGGATACAATAAAGTATTTGGTTATTTTATAGAAGTTTCAAAAGGAAATTCAAAAAGAGTAAGTGAAGAGTTTGGATGGGAAAGAAGACAAACTTTAACAAATGCAGAAAGATATATAACTCCTGAATTAAAAGAAAAAGAAGCTTTAATTTTAAATGCAGAAGAAAGAATTATTGATCTTGAATATAATTTATTTATGGAAATAAAAGAAAGCATTAAGAAAGTTTTATTTGAATTAAAAGAATCAGCAACTACTTTAAGTGAAATAGATGCTTTATGTTCACTTTCACTTGTAAGTGAAGAATATCACTTAATTAGACCTAAATTTAATAAAGGACATGATTTAAGAATCATTGATGGAAGACATCCAGTAGTTGAAATAGTAAGTAATAATAATTATGTTAAAAATGATGTTATTATGGATAGTGATACAAATACTCTTTTAATTACTGGACCAAATATGAGTGGTAAATCAACTTGTATGAGAGAACTTGCAATAATAGTTATAATGGCTCAAATGGGGTCTTTTGTTCCAGCTAGTGAAGCAAATTTACCAATATTTGATTCAATTTATACAAGAATTGGTGCGAGTGATGATCTTGTAAGTGGTGAGTCAACATTTATGGTGGAAATGATTGAAGCTAAAAATGCGATTGTTAATGCAACTGAAAACTCACTTATTTTATTTGATGAATTAGGTAGAGGAACAGCTACATTTGATGGTATGAGTTTAGCAAGAGCAATTCTTGAATATGTAAATACAAAGATAAAATGTAAAACTTTATTTTCAACTCATTATCATGAACTTACAGATTTAAGTGAAACAATGAGTAATATAAAAAATGTTCATGTTGATGCAATTGAAGAGGATGGAAAAGTAACATTCTTACATAAAGTTAAAGAAGGACCAATTGATAAATCGTATGGTATCCATGTTGCAAGACTTGCAGGTCTTCCAGAAGATTTATTAGATAGAGCAGATAAAATACTAAAAACTTATGAAAGTAATGAGAAAAATGAAAATCATGAAGTTTATGTTCAACAAACTCTTGATTTTGAAGAAAAACATGAAAATAGCAAAATAGAAGAAGAAATTAAAAATTTAGATATATTAAAAATGACACCAATGGACGCTATAAATTATTTATATGAATTGAAAAACAAAGTTAAATAACGTGTTAAAAACACGTTTTTTTTATGAAATAATTTATAATAACAAGTGCAACATATGATTAACTCAATAAAAAAGTTCATATTATTACTCATTATATAATGTTGGTGTCTAATCAAACATTAAGGAGTAATAAATATGAACTATATACATCTTACCATAGAAGAACGAGCTTGTATAAGTAAATTTAAAGAAATGAACATGAGTTTAAGAGAAATGGCTAAACATTTAAATAGAAATGTCTCTACAATTTCTAGAGAATTAAAAAGAAATTCTTATAAAACAGGAAGTTAAATAAATATTTTACTTCGGTTTTACAAGTTTTTAACTGAAAAATTTGACAATCGATTGGGAGTAATATATACTGAAAATGAGAAAATAGAAAAGATAGTTGGAAATGATGAAACAACAGGAAAAGATGTAGTAGATAAAGTATTTAAAATAAATATAAGTAATATAAAAGAAGATTATCGAGTAGAAATATATAATGACTATACAAAAGAAACAAAGATGTTAGAAGTAGA
>ENA-ORKV01000665-ORKV01000665.1-human-gut-metagenome-genome-assembly--contig:-NODE-665-length-37158-cov-4.739975_pt1 | contig 37158 bp, 29 predicted proteins | sample MGYA00243058_ERZ508805 | MGnify/ENA primary metagenome ERZ508805 (study PRJEB26277, sample SAMN04329770) | human gut metagenome | biome: human-associated habitat | host: Homo sapiens | place: USA... | reverse complement strand
AATCAAATGATTATGACAATTCAGTTTTAGCATTAAAGAATCATTTTGGAGAATCGGTTTGTAGTTCCTCTGGTTCTGAATTATTCTACTGCAACTATGCTACGTTCCAGTGCAATGTTTATTCGAATGGCCGCGTGTATTGGTACGATAGCTCGACTAATGTGTACTGCGATTTGCGCTCTTCTGGGACTGTCACTTGCGGCTAGTCCTGTCTCCCTGGGTATCTAAAAATCTAAATTCTATCTTTTGATTTATCAAAAGATGTTGAGGAGCAATGCGACGAAAAAGTGCCGAACGGAAGTGTAGGCACCAAAATTAAGTAATAAAATAATTAATTTTAAACTTAACTAATTTAGTTAAGTTTTTTTTCATAATATCTTCTTTTATTTTTCATAATTATTTCAAATATTTTTAATATATTTTATCTGGGAGATGAAAGAATGTATATATTTAAGAATGCTTGTAAGAATATAAGTAGAAACAAGATGCGTAATATATTATTAAGTTTAATATTTATTGTTATTGCTTCTATATTATCTATAACTTTTGCTATTAAGAAAAGTGCAAGTAATATAGTTGAATCTTATGAAAGTAAAAATAATATTGAAGCAAATATAAGTATGAATAGGGAAAAACTTATGGAAAACTTAAATAATGAAGATACTAGTGAAGATAAGATTAAAGCATTTAATGATATTGAAAGTGTTACATTAGATGAAATTAAAAATTATGCCAATAGTGTTTATGTATCTAGTTATTTTTATACTTATAACTTAAGAGTTAATGCTAAGGATTTGGAATCAGCAACAGATTCATTAGTAAAAGAAACAACTGAAACAAAAGTTGAAACAAAAAGTTTTGGTCAAAGATTCGGAGGAATGCCTCCAACTGAACAAAAGAAAACAACAAAAAAAAGTGTTGAAAAAATTTATAATGAAAAAGCTGAAGAAGGAGGTTTTAACTTAATAGGCTACAGTGATTATACATCAATGAGTGAATTTATAAATGGAAAATATCAAATTAAAGAAGGTTCAATAAGTGATGATTTTGAAAGTTCAACTTGTGTTATTTCTAGTGAACTTGCTGAACTGAATGATTTAAGTGTAGGTGATGAAATAACTATTGTTGATCCTAAAAACAGTAAAAAAACTTATACTTTAACTATTACTGGTATATATGAAGAAGTAAGTTCTTCTGCAAATGATTTAACTAAAATGTTTTCTGATTCAGCAAACTCAATTATAACTAATGCTAACTTTGTTAATAATATAATTGAAAATGATTCTAAACTAAGTGCAACAATAACACCAACATTTATTCTTACTTCTAATGAAGTAATAGATCCATTTACTAAAGAAGTAAGTGATAAAGGATTAAGTGAATATTATACAATCACTAATAATAAAGATGAAATAGAAGAAAGTTTATCATCAATAAAAAATCTAGAAAATTTTGCTAATACGTTTTTGGTAATAACTATGATTATTGGTGGCTCAATCTTAATTTTAATAAACACTCTTATTATACGTGAGAGAAAATATGAAATAGGAGTATTAAGAACAATTGGGATGAAAAAATCATTAGTTTCACTTCAATTTATATCTGAAATATTTGTTGTAGCGGTTATTTCATTTATTATTGGAACTGGAGTAGGTTCATCATTAAGTGTAAATGTTGCTAATAACTTGCTTAAAAATGAAATAAGTGCATCTACCGATACAAATGATAAAATAAATGAAAATTTTGGTAATCGTGAAAATAAGCATGACTTTAAAAAGACTGGAGTTCAAAAAATCGATTCTATCAATGCAATTGTTGATACGCATGTAATTATTTCTATGATGGAATCTTTAATAATTTTAACAATTACATCTTCTGCAGTAGCAATATTTGCTATTAACAGATTTAAACCACTTACAATATTGAAGGAGAGAGGATAATGAGTATACTTAAATTAAAAAACGTTAATTATAGGTATAAAGATGCTAAAAAAGATGAATATGTTTTAAAGAACATCAATTATGAATTTGAAACTGGAAAACTATATGTTATTAAAGGGAGAAGTGGAAGTGGAAAAACAACATTCTTATCTTTAATAAGTGGTTTAGAGACTAATTATGAAGGAAGCATTTTATATAATGGTAAAGAACTAAAAAAAATAAACTTAGATAAATATAGAAATACAGATATTGGTATAGTTTTTCAAAGTTATAATCTTTTACCTTCTTTAACAGCAATTGAAAATATTATTTTATCTATGGATATAAATGGATTAAAAACTGATAAAAAGAAGAAAGCGTTAGAACTTATGAAGTCTGTAGGTCTTGATGAAAGCTATGCTAATAGAAGAATATTAAAGCTTTCTGGAGGAGAACAACAAAGAGTTTCAATTGCTAGAAGTGTTTCTTATAATCCTAAAATAATAATTGCCGATGAGCCTACAGGTAATTTAGATGAAAAAACAGAAAATGCAATTATGAATATATTTAAAAATCAAGCTAAATCTGGTAAATGTGTAATAGTTGTAACTCACTCGGAGAATGTATGTAAATATGCAGATGAAATATATGAATTAAAAAAGAAATGAGTTTTCATTTCTTTTTTAATGTACTTAAAATATTTGATATTGTTAATTGAACTTCTTCATTATAAATTGATGGATCATTTACATAATTTACTTTTATGTGATAATAATTATTATCAATGTTGATTAAATTTGAATATGAGTTATCTTCCGCATAAGTTATTGAAGTAAAATCACCAATTTTACTATCTAAATGTTCGTTTAATTCAATTAAATTGTTATATTCATCTTCAGTGATTAGATTTATTTCGATATTAATTGCCGAATTATCTTTGTAGAAAATAGTATTACTTGAACTTCCGAATTTTTCTGGATATTCCATAGTTAACTTTTTATATTTAAACAATTTTTTTCTTTTTTCTTCAGTAGTTGTTATACTACTAAAAATAGCATCACTTTGCTTATCATTTTTCAAATCCTTAATTGTATAAGTAACAACTAAGGATATAGAAATTATAATTAAAAATGATATTATCAAAATTGCTCGTTTATTAATATTAGTATCTTTTTTGGGGATTTTTTTCTCTTTTAATTCATTCGATATAATGTTTATTTCAACAGTGTTATCGAAATCACAATAAGGGCATTTTTCTGAAGAGTTTTTAATTAATCGATTACATTTTTTACAATACATAATAATCATCACCTTACAGTATTATTATATACAATATAGTATATTCTTACAAGAAAAAAGAATAAAAAGTTTTATTCCAGGTTAAAATAAATAATGATTATAATTGTTGTTTTTTGTCGTATTTTGGTTTACATCAAAAAGTGATGATGTTATAATTTTATTATAGGATGTGTATGATATGAAAGGATATATTTCTAAAAGTATAAAAGTTGTATCTTTTTTGTTTATATTTTTATTTAGTATAAATTTAAGAAACTTCAAAAATGCCAATATTGTCTTATCAACTTCAGCTGAATTAAGTAAGACTTTATATAAAACTTCATCAAATGAGATGGTTTCTTCATTTAAAAATATAACTACTAGAAATACCATGGGTGGTTCAGTGCTTTATAAAGATAAGATTCAAAGTATAGTAGCTAATTTTACGGTATCTAATAGTTTCCTAGATGAAACTTCTTATAAAGTATACGTAAATGATTTAGAAGATTCTTCTTATTTTAATATAGCAAAAGCGAAAAATGGATTTGATTTTACAGTTACACTTACTCCAAAAAGTGGAATAAGTATTCCTAAAGGTTCTTATAAGATTGAAGTAAAACGTAATTCTTCATCACAAGGAACAGCAACGTTTGATGTTGTTGGATATTATAATAGTTTTAGCATCTCAGCTCCTTGTTCAAACTCTAATGCTTATGCAAACGAAGAAAATGTATGGACGATTAATTTTGGTAATATATCTAATCAAATAAAAAATGTAATAGATAGCAGAAATTTTACTAACTTTAGTGTGTCTGTTAAACGTAAAAATAATAATACTGAACTTGTTGGCTCAAAATTTAGTGTAGAAAAAAATGGCTCAATAACTGTTAAAAATAATGTTGATAATTATCCAAAACCAGGAGAATATGTTATTACTGTTACTCATAGAAATGCATCAGAATTTGAACCATCTACTTTCTCAGCAACTACAACTATAACAGTTGGAAAAAGAAATGTTAATTTAGGAACTCAAACAAGTAAATCACATAGATATATAATAACTCAAAAAGATGTCAATTATTTATCGGTTAAAAAAATATTTGAAGATCGAACTAAAATATCTTATTATCCTTTAGATGATTCACAAAATAAGCTTTCCTTGGTTACTGAAACTATAGCTGATTTTAATAAAAAATATCCAGATGTTGATTTAAATGCTATTACTTTGGATACAAACGGAAATATGGTTTATGAATATGAAGTAGGATCAACTGTAAGCATAAAAATTACAAATTTAAATAATACTAACGTTACTTATATCTTAGGTGAAAATACACTTACAGATACGATTCAAAATTTTGAAAAAAAATATCCTGGAGTAATAGATAAATTAAAAGAAAACTATGATTATGACTCAGATTCTAGCCTGTTGCGTTATATAAAAAAATTAAAAGATTTTAATGAAATATCTTCACTTGATCAAGTAATATTTGCAACATCTGGAGGTGAATTCACCTTTGATTTTACAAATTATAGAGGAATAACAAAAGCTGATCTTGAAAATGCATTCAAAACTGCCAAAATAGTATCTAACGATAAAGTGTGTTCTGCATCATCAGGAAGTGTATGCGATAGTCAAAATGATAAATTTACATTATCTTGTAAAATAGCTGATGAAATTGGTTCTAATGGAGCAACTATTCCTAAATTTACTTGCCAAGTAAAATATAGCAATACTTTAGCAAAATATGGTAATGGTAATAAGGAAGACAAAAATTCTAGTTCTTATTACATTAATTTAGATTTCGCTGATGCAGATTCAAAGCAAATTGGATTTAGTTTATACGATCAAGCTATTGATTATTACCTTACAAGTGAATATGATAAACATGATGGAGAAAGTGATGAACTTCAAAACCTAGATTTACCTCCTGCAAATATGAGATACAATTATTATTTAGGATTATATTTAGTTAAGGGTGGAAAAAAACAAGATAATTTATCTGATGATCCAATAACAACTAGAATTTTTGACAGACATGTTGAATATACAAGTGATAATAAGTTGAAATATTATGATGTAGCTACTTTTCAAATCAAAATAAAGAAATATTTAAATGACAAAGTTACTTTTGATTCTTGGATGAATGATGTTTATCAAGGTGAAAAAACATTAAGTACAGAAGAATTTTTAAATAAATATGAAATTGATGATAGGTATCCAAAATGTGGTACAGATAATCCAAACTATTTAAAATGTTATGCATATAACTCAGATGGTACAATTAATGATACATCTCCATATAAAAATGATTTATTTGTTGATAAAAAAAATAATAATAAAAAGATAGATATACTAAAATTTTATCCTAAAGGTGATAACCAATACATTCAATTTGTTGAAAATAAAACAACTACTAGAGATTATACATTGGAAAAATTTAAGGCTACATATCCTGAAATGTATTATTTGGTAATTACAAAATTTGTTTATGATGAAAATGGAAATATTCAACATGGTAAATTTATGGGCGAAATAAAAATATATGAAGAAAATGGAAAACCTATAGAAGGTCATGAAGTTACTGAACAATTTACTATTACACCAAATGGAGAAATGTCTACAGCAGAAAACCCTGAAAGAGCTGTTACTGTACTTCCAAAAACTGAGGTAAATGCTGGAACTTATTATGTTTATACGCAATATGGAACACTACCTTCAATCGGATTTGTAAATGAAGATAAAAATGGAGAAGAGGCTACTATTAGTAAGGCTTTATTCCCAGAAATGTGGAAACAAAATATACATATGACTTCTATGAGTTATGCAAAGCCTGTTTATAACATGAAGGTGACAAATGCTAATATTAGCAATATTGGTAATGAAAAAAATGTTCTATATAATAATATTGATGGTGAAGTAAGCTTTGATTTTGAAACTGATTTTATTTATTCAAGTGTTGATGAAAATGGAAAATCAAGATTTAATGCCAAAATATTAGAAATAAATGATAATACAACGACTGATGTTACAAATAAAAAATTTAGAATTTCAGAAGAAACTTATAATGCAAGTGATGGTATTCAAACTAAGGCAAATTCAAATGTTAAAATAAAACCAATAGTTGGTAGTTGCACTACAGGAAAGTATAAAATAGTAATTACTTATGAAAAAAATGGTGTTATTTCAACTGCTGAAAAAGAATTTGAAGTAGTCGGAAAGTTTTATGATATGAATATTTCACTTCAAGGAACATACGAAGAAATTATTGATGGAAATACGATTCAAAAAGAAGATAACAAACTTACATTAACTTATGCAAGAAATGTATCTAAATTAGGAAGAGTGTATATAACAACATCTTACGTTGATAATGTTAAAAATATTATTCCAAGTATAAAAAGAATATATACTGGTGGAGAAGAAAAATTAATTCATGATGCGGCTACTTCATCATTTAAAAACTCAGAAGGAAAGGTCATATTTACTTATTCGTATTCATCATATCAAATTAATTCATATCAAAAATATTACATTTTCCAACTTACTAATAAGGTTGATAATGCTGAAATTGGAAATTATGAATTGAATTTCTCTTATCAAGAAGGAACAAATGATATCCTTAATAAAAAAGTGGATTTTGTGGTAACTAAAGATGAGTATGTTGTTGATATATCAAATAGAACAACTAAAGCAAACGATGATGGCTTATTTATTAATTATGATATTAGTACTGAACATATCAAAGAATCTGACCTAGATAATATTAATTATACTATTTATTATCATGATGCAACTCAAAGAAAAGATATTGATGTATCAAGTGAAGCTTCATCAAAAAGAATGTTTAAAATTAGAGATAACTGGGATTTAACTAGTGGACCAAATTATAAAGGAAAACTAATAATTGAATTAATTCAAAATAGGGTGGATATGAATGGTTCATATTATATAGTTGTTTCGTTTGGATCAACTATAAATGAATATGAACTTACCGATGGTGGAAAACTAAAAGATTTATTTGAATGGAATTTTGAGAGTGTAGATATAACAAGTATATATGATGAAGAGGGAACTCCAGTAAAAATAAATGGCTTTTATAATAATTTAACTAATAAAACAATAGATGTAAAAATAAAATCTCCATATGAAAAAAATATATCTTGGGTTATTAACAAAGATTGTGTAAGTGGAACTTGTGATCCAACTGTTGGAACAAATTACAATAGTGTTTTTACAGCAACTAATACAACAAAGGATAATAAAAAACTAAAACTAGTATTAAAAGAAAATTTAGATGAAGTTCAAAAACTTGCAAGCGGAACTTATGCTTTAGTATTATATTATACAAATACTGATTATAAAGTATACAAATTTGATGTTATGGATGACTATATTGATATTATTTTTGATAAAGAACATTCCTTAATATACTCAAGAATAAACGATACTACGGTTTCTGATGGATTGTTTGCTAATAAACCTGGTAAAATATATGTTCCAGTTAAAGTTAGAGGACCAAAATATGATGATGAAAATATCAAAATTAAAATAACAGATGAAACAGGTAATACTGATTATACAAATTATTTTGAGTATAACCGTTTAAGTTTTAATGAAACTCATAATCTTGATATAGATTATAAAGCTACAAAAACACTTCCTGTTGGCAAATATATGTTAACAATGGAATATGCTACTGATTCTAAAATAGTTAAAGATGTTTTAAACTTCACGGTAAATCAAACATATTTTAATTTCTATTTCAAAGATACAACATATGAACCTAATCCTCTTATTCCAAATAATGAGACTGGTGGAAAAATTAAATATTTAATTAATACAGAAGATATAAATAATATTCAAACAAGTGAATCAGGAATTGATTCAGAATCCAATAAACATGTATTTAGTAAAAATACAAGAATTTATAATAGTAATAATGAAGATGTTACAGATAAATTTAATATTTATGCTAAAAACTATGCTAAAGATTTTACATCATTTGAACTATATGTAGAGTATGAAAAAAATGCAGTTGTACCAGGAATATATAGATTAGTAACTTATTATCAAATGGATGGTTTTAAAAGAGAAAAAGAAACTACTTTTGAAATAGTAGATTATAAAAAAGAATTTAATATTAAAAATGTTAATATAATTACTAATGCAGTAGATGGTAATTTACATAATAATGTTGATGCAACAATTGAAGTAAACTTAGAAAGTGAATTTCAATTATTTGCAACAAATATGTCTATTAAAATTTTGAATAGTAAAAATGAAGATGTAACAAGTAAATTTAGATTAGAAAAATATAATTACAAAACAAATATTTATTATAGTAAAGAAAATAATCTTGATCCAGGAGAATATAGAATCGTTTATACTTATCAAGAAAATAATGGCATAAAAGTAGTTAAAGAAACTACTATCAAAATGTATTCTATCTATAAAGAAATAAAAATTGATAATATGGAATCTAATAATAAGCCAATATATGCAGATCAAGAAAATATGTCTTACACATTTAAAGTAGCAGGTTCAGTTAGCAATAATGAATCAAATAAACTAAAAGCTAAAATATATGATGAAGAAGGTAACGTTCTTTATAATAATGTAGATAATAATATTACACCTTCATTTGAAGTTATTAATAACTTCTCAGCTGATGGAACATTTAAAATAAATATAATACCTTTTAAAGCAAGAGTAGGTAAATATTATATTGAAATCTATTATTATGAAGATGAACATTCCTACAGTGTTTCAAATAAACTAGAATTTACAATTGATGATACTCTTTATAAAGTTAATTTAAATGATTCATCATACATCAAAGAAAATGTTAATTATGGTGATAACTTAATATATGATATCGATGGAGCTAAAGGTTATTATGAATTTACTTCAACATATGATAATAGTAAGCTAGATGTATATTCAATACGTTCATATAAAGGTTTAACTCTAGTTAATGAAGTAAAACTTAATGTTGAATCTTTAAATAATCTATTAAAGTCTGATTTTATAACTGGTGCTTTAACTGATGGAGGAATTGATTTCTATATTTGTATAAATGGTTTACCATATACTAAGATAACTAAAGAAATAAGTAAATATATTAAGATTAATGAACTTCTTATACCAGATGAAATTACTTTATATAATGGAGAAGAAAGAGAACTTGTAATTGATGCTAATCCAAGTAATTATACAAATAAATTATTTGAAATTATAAGTGATAATGATTCAGTTACTATAAATAACAAATTAATTAAAGGTAATAAAGTAGGAAGTGCAAATGTCACTGTTAAAAATAAAGATATTACTAAACAAATAAAAATTAATGTATTAGAAAGATTAACATCTAATGTATTTGAAATAAATTATTCCGATCATACAATATTTGTAAGTTCAATGACTCAAAAAAATATAAATAAAAATGACTTCTTGTCCAGATTAAGAGGAGTTGCAAGTAATTATAAAATACTAGATAAAAATAATAACAATATTACATCATCTGTAACTAATATTGGAACTAATATGAGTTTAGTTAATGGTAATGAAACTTATAAGATAATTGTTATAGGTGACTTAAATGGTGATGGAAAAATTAATGTATTCGATGTTTCAATGCTTTATAACTATGTTAGAGGTAAAACAAGCCTAGATAAATATACATTAAAGGCAGCTGCTATAAGAAAACAAAATCAAATAAAAGTTGCTGATGTATCAAAACTATATAGTTTTGTAAGAGATAGGATAAGTGGTATTTAATGAAAAAGTTACTACTATTATTAATATCACTTTTTCCAACTTTTGTTTTTGCTGAAGGCATAACTTATGACTGTCAAGAAAACAAGAATGAAAAAAATTGTACAATGTATGCAGAATCAAACTTTAATATGAGTGCAATTGAATATCATATTAAAGGAAAAGTTTCTAACTTTGTTGCTACTAACAACTGGTTAGGTGATTATGAAAATGGCTCAATACTTCTTTATACAGATGATTTAAGAAGTGGTAAAGTAGAAATTGGTACAATAACGATTAAAGGAAAAATAAAAGAAGAATATTTAAGCTATGGAGATGATTCTTTTAAAGAAGTCGTTATCTATGATAAAAGAAATAATAATAAGTATTATATAGTAATGATTATAATTGTTGTATTAATATTAAGCATATTAATAGTTTTGAAAAGGAGGAATAAAAAATGAAAGGAAAATATTTGATTGCATTTGTGCTTCTAATGGTTATACCATTTTATAAAGTAAATGCAGGTTCAGTTAAGGTAAGTGTAAAATGTAATACAGTTACAGTTGGTGAAACAGCAAAATGTACAATTACAGGTAATGCCTCTGGTGCTGAAGTAACGAGTTTCCATGGAAGAATAAGTGTAAGTGGCATTGGATCATTTGAATCCTTTCAAACAGGAAGTGGTTTTCTAGGCGAAGGTAGTAATGGTGTAATTGACCTTTATACTGATTCTAAAAAAAGTGGTACATTCTCAATTGGAACAGTTAATATTAAAACTAATGCAGTTGGAAGTGGAAACTTAACTATTTCTGGAATAGAAGCAAGTGATGAAAACTTTGAAAACATAAGTGGAATCAATAATGCCAGTGGTTCATTTAAAGCAACAGAAAAAGCAACAACTACAACTACAACTAAAAAAACTACAACAACTAATCAAAGAGTATTAACTTCGATTGTTACAACTACAACTACTAGATTTATTGCTCCTTTAAAACTAACAAGCTTAACAGTAGATGATTTTAAAGTAACTTATGAAAATGATATATATTATGTTACAGTAAATGAAGATACAACTGAAGTTAATATAAATGCAACAGCAGGTGAGGGTATTACCATAATTGGTTTAGGTAAACGTAGTCTTGCTGATGGAAAAAATACAGTAGATCTAGTTTTAAAAAATGAATTTGACGAAACGGCTACAATAAATGTAATTATTACGAAACCAGATGGTAAAAAACAAGTTGATACTAAATTATCTCTTTTAAAAGTAGTTGATTATAACTTTACTTTTAATCCGGAAACTTATGAGTATACAATAAATGTTCCTTATAATGTAAAAGAAATATATATTATGGCTGAAGGAAAAAATAATGATGTAACTATTAAAAACGATGGATTACAAGTACTTGCAAGTGGAAAAAATACTATTATAGTAAGATCAACTTATGGAGATATTTCTGAAACAAAATATACAATAACAGTTAAAAGAACATATACAAGTTTAATTTTCTTAATTGGCTTTATTGGATCTATTCTTGGATTTGGTGGAACACTTCTTTATACTCGCTTAAGAAAAAATAAAGTGAAAGATGAAGTAGTAAAAGAAATGGCTACTGCTAGAATGGAAGAAAAGAAAGAAGAAAATAAAGTAGTATCTTCAATTAATGGAGAAAATAGTGTTGGAATTGGAAAAAGAGTAGTTATACCTACTAAAGTTGTATCGGCTCATGTTAATACTGCAAATACTCCAGAGCCAATGATGACTAGTGCTCCTAATCCTCAAGTAAAAGTTATTAAAACAATTAATACGAATGGCATAAATAGACAAGTAATTAATACTCATCAAGAAGTAAAGAGTGATTTAAATGGAGAATAATAATAACAATATTAACAATGGTTTTATAAATCGTGAAAGAGAAAATATTGTAAAAGCAACACTAGATGCAAATAATAGTATTAATGAAGAACAAGTAAAAACAGTTAATAACAAAATAAAAGTAAAAAAGAAAAATTATTTTCTAATTGCTCTTGTTGTTATTATTTGTTTAGCTCTTGCAATATATTTAACTTATTATGGTGTATTTAAAATAAAAAATAAAATGGACAAATTAACAAGCACAACAACGATTGTTACAACAAAAGAAAATATTGTACTTAGTTATTTAAATAAAGATATAGTAAAAAAATTTAAAAATGAAAATAGTATATTATATATTCTTCCTAAATCATATGGAATTGTAATAAAACTTAATATTAGTAATAACAAATTAATAAGTTCAAATTATGGAACATATAATATAGAGAGTGAAGGTATTAATATTAATTTAAATAATGAAAATGAATTATATAAAATAACTGAAACTGGTATAGAAGGACATCAATCATATAAATTGGATGACAGTGAATTCAAATATTATGAATATAAAAGTGAAGAGATAAGTGAAATGATTTTAGTTAATGGAACACTTGGATTAGAATCTATCTATAAGGTAGATACTAATCACTTAATAAATTCTTATGACTATTTAGAAGATAAGGACTCAATTACTCTTGGAGATAAAGTATTTAAAAAAGTAGGAGATTCACTTGTATTTGATAATAAGACATATGATTTAAAGTACTAATTTGAAAAATATTGATATTTTTGCTATAATTATAAAGGTTTTGTAAAACCCTTTGTAAAGCTTAGATAATTATTAAATATGTAAATACTTACATGTTATAATTATCATAATGGAGTGATTAAATGAAAACTGAATTAAGTTTTGATGATATAGCTAAAGAGATTATTACAAATAAGAAATATCTTAAATTAAAAGGTGAATCTCATCATGGAATAACTCGTTATGAGCATTCTATGCGTGTAGCTAGACATGTATATAAATTATCGAAAAAATTAAATGTTGATTATATATCTGCAACTAGAGCAGCAATATTACATGATTTCTTTACTAATGAAGAATTTGGAAGTAATCATGGTCTTATTCAAGGAGTAGTTCATCCTGATATAGCTCTTACTAATGCATTAGGAGAATTTGAACTTAATGAAAAAGAACAAAATGCAATTGCAGCTCATATGTTTCCTTTATGTATGACTTTACCAAGATATAAAGAATCATGGATATTAACTGCCGTAGATAAAATAATTGCATTATATGAATATGCTGCTAATAAGTTTAGTTATACAAGAGTAACTGGAAAAGTTACAACAGCATTAAGTTTATTTTTAATTTTATCATTTAATATATTAACAATGGGAAGAAAATAAAACCTTATGGAAGCAATGGGAAGAAAGTAAAACCATTGTTTTTTTTAATTCAAATTTTTTTAAACGTACTAAAAAAGTTGTATTACTTTTTTTAGCATCTTTGTAACAAAAATAAAATCTTAGCAAATTATTTACTAAGATTTTATTTATTTTCTTAATTTCATTTCCAATATTTTATTGTTAATTTCTGGATTTGCGGTATAGCAATCATATAAAATACTACTATTAATAGAATCAAAATAATTGCTATTTTGTCTAAATTGCGTATTTGATAAATTATAGTATGCTTTTGTTAATGCAATCTTTTCATCTTCAGTTGTAGTTTTTTTTAACAAACTTGGGATATTTTCACCAGATAAAATTAAAATTTCATATTTAGCAGTTCTACATTGTTCTATTAATAAAGATTTAAATCTTGAATCTGAATTTTCTATTTCATCAAGTTCTTTTTCAAGATTTTCTAATAATTTTTTCTTTTTTATATCAGGTAAACATTTTTTTTCATTTCTATCTTCATATGCTTGATTATCTAGTTCATGAGCTGTTTTTAAAATCATTTTTAATTCTGAATATTCATGCTCTCTGTTATAAAATTGTTGTTCAATTCTATCTAAATGATGTTCTGATGATTCGTCTATTTCTTCTATCAAACTACGTCTGTCATTTTGTTGTTCAATAATAATTTGTAACAATGGCCAATCTTCTTTAGTAAAATCTTCTAATAGCATATTTTGTTCTTTTGCACACATGACTAAAAAATCAAATTCCTTTTTACTTAATGAATAATCTTTGGTTGTGGCACCACAATAAACACATTTTAATTCGTTTTCCTCTTTAACAAAAGTATGTCTTTCTAAACAATGTTCACTAAAATGTTCTACATCAATAAAATTAAATGTTATAAAATCACTGACAATATCTCTTCTTTTTTCATATAAAGAGTTTATTTTCTCTGTAATACTTAAATATTCATATAAGTCATTGTATAAATTTTCAAATTTTGATTTTAAAGAATATAAATCTATATCAAATTGCATTTGTATACTATTTTTTGAAAATTCTTTTTTAATCAATGTATATATAAAATACTTTTCTTTAAGAGTTAAACCACTAGAATCATTTTTTTCGTCAGAGTTAATTAAATCATCATAATGTTTCTTTTTTAATTTTAACGATTCAATATTTTCATTGATTTCATTATATTCATCTATTAATGCTTCCAGAGAATCATATTTTGGAATCAAAGAAAATTTACTTATAAAATCATTTCCACTTTTCATAACCTAAACCTCCTTACTTACCCATTGTATCATAAATTTATATTAAATTTTATTTTTTTTGAGAAAATAAAATCTAATATAAGCCATAATTTAATTACTTATGTAAATAATATAGTAATTTTTAAATTTGTATATTATGATATTGTATTCAAAGAGGCTTTATAATAACAGTAGATGATTTAATAATTGTGAATATGATGTTTAAATTTAAACACAGATATGAATCAAATTTTTTAGCATTAAAATTTATGGAGTTTTTATGTTCTTTTGAGAATAGTAGCAATTTTATATCAACAAGATTCAAATTTAAAAATTAGTTCTTCTTCAAATAGATATTTAACATATTCAAATTGTAAATTGTTAATTCAAGGTTATGAAAATATAATAAATATGTCTTATGGAGATTATAAGAGATCATTAGAAATAGACTTATCAACTTTAAAATTAAAAAAAGTCATGAATAGGTGGAATATATTATTAGGATGTATGTCCTGAAGTAAAACAACTATTACAGCATCTTTTTTATAAATAAATATTAATAGTTTAATTTTTATGATATAATTTCTATATGTCCTGGTAGTACAATGGATAGTACAAGGCTCTCCTAAAGCTTAGATATGAGTTCGATTCTCATCTGGGACACCATAGGGAAATTAGTCGAACTAATCGACTTTAAATATATGAAAGGTTAATTTCGGTTAACCTTTTTTATATGCTTGAAAGGAGTTGATTAGTTATGCAGATAATAAAGGAAAAATTAGAAATTGATGAGGTATTAGAAAAACGAATAAAAAATACACTTAGATTTTTAAATATTAAATCAAAAATTATTAAAGGTAATATTATCCATATTCCTAAAACTAATATTGCTTATATTGAGCCACATAAGTTAGTAATTAATAATATAATCTATCTATTCTTTAATGAATGTAATGATATTTATATTAATACCCTAGAAAATTCAATACCTTTTAATGAATTTGAAATACATATTAAAGAAAATAAAACTAAACATATTGACATTAAAATAAAAAAATAATATTATATAAGCCAATAAAAGACAGGCAGTATCGTCTTTATTAGAAAGAGAGGTACTACTATGATTAAATATTTAAAATTAAATAACAATTACTATTCAAGAGGAGTTAAAGGTATTAGTTTTATCTAATGCTTTTGACTCCTCTTTTTTAGATAAAAAGGAGGAATGAATATTGAAAAAGAATGCAGCAATTTATTGTCGTGTTTCTACTGAAGATCAAGCAAGAGAAGGTTATTCTTTAGGAGAACAATTAGAAAAATTGAAAGATTTATGTAAGTTTAGAGATTATAATGTTTATGGAGTTTATGAAGATGCTGGAATAAGTGCAAAAGATATGGAACATAGACCACAATTTAAAAAAATGTTAGAAGATGTTAAAAATCATAATGTTAATGTCATAGTTGCTTATAAATTAGATAGACTAACTAGAAGCGTTAGAGATTTAGAAGTATTAATTACAGAACTTGAAAAATATGAATGTAGTTTAGAATGTGCTATGGATGATATAAATACGTCAACAGCAAATGGTAGATTCTTTGTAAGAATGCTAACAGTATTATCACAATTAGAAATAGAAAGAGTTTCAGAGAGAACAAAATTTGGAATGGTTGGAGCAATAAAAGATGGACACATTCCAGTAAGAAAAACATTGGGTTTTATGCGAGATAATAAAAAACTAATCATTAATCCAGCAGAAAGTGAAATTGTAGAAAGAATATTTGATTTATATTTAAAAGGGAATAGTTATCAAAAAATTGCTAATATCTTTAATAAAGAAAAGGTATTAAATAAAAAATGGTATGATACTACTATACAAAAGATACTTGCTAATCCACTTTATAAAGGAGATTTTATAAGTGGTGGTAGAAATGGAACTCCAGTTTTATATGAAAATGTAGTTGAACCTATAATAAGCAAAAAGTTATGGGAAGATTGTCAAGAGCAATCAAGAAAGAATACTCGTAATTATACTAGAAGAAATGATTACATCTTCTTTCAAAAGATTATATGTCCACATTGTCATAAAATAATGGCTTGTAAAGCACCTGGAGGAAAGAAAAAGAAATATATTTATTATCAATGTAATGAATGTAAAGCATATATAAGAGAAGACAAATTAATTAAGTTATTAATAGAACAAATTACTACGATTATTGAATACGATATAACTGTTAGACAGTTCTTTGCTCCACTATTAAAACATAAAGTAGAAAACACAAACGAATTGTTATCTAAAGAAATAAACACTTTAAAAGATAAAATAACTAGATTAAAAGATGCTTACTTAAATAAAATTATTGATATGGAAGAATATAAACAAGATAAAGATTATTTAGAAACTAGGATTAAAGATATTGAATTAAAGCGAAAAGAGGAACAAGAACTAGACCAATACAATTTTACATTTGAAGATATTATGTTAAAAAGAGATTTAGAAAGTATTAAATGTTTAATCAATCCTCTTTATCAAAGTAGTTTTGAGATTAAATGGAATGAACTTTCTATAAGTGAAAAACAAGATTTAATTATGAGTTATATTGAATCCATTGAGGTAATTAAGAAAGATGATAACGAGCTAGAAATAAAACAAATTAATTTCAGAAAAACATTTATAGAAGAATATGCTAATTTATTTAATAAAGGGGCTATTAATAGATTTCAAGATATTAATGCAAATGGTGAAACAATACAAGTTGAAGTTTGTGCTCTTATGACTAGAAAAGAAGTAGAAAATCATATTAAAAGACTTCAAGTTAATTATCCAATTGATTATCAAGAAATTAAGAAAGAAAAATATAATGACCATCAATTTTGTTTGAAATATACACGAGAAAATCCATTTAATGAGCCATTAAAATTAATACCTTTAGTCAATAAAAAAGGAATTAACAAAGTAGATAGTTTTGGTGTAATAGAAGTTCCGGTGCCACCTATAACTTGTATTTATGCAGATAAGGTAGGTATTGAAAAATGAGTTATGCAATATTTAGAGTAGAACCTATAAATAAACTATCAGACCTTGCACAAATTGGATCACATAATAAACGAGAGAAAAAAGCATATAAATCTAATCCTGATATTGATATTACAAAAACTAAAAATAATATTGATTTAGTCCCACTCTCTGAAAAATACATTAAAGGATTTTATAACTTAACTAGTGAATATAAAAAAGAACACGATAAACGAATGGAAACTATGAGAGATGATAGAAAGAAAACATTTAAACAAATGGTAGATGATTCTAATAATGTAGTCGCAGATGAACTTTTATTTACTAGTGATAATGATTTCTTTAAGGGTATGAATAAAAAGCAAATAAGAAAATGGGCAGATACTTGTATGGAATTTGTTTATAAAGATTTAGGTTATACAAAAGAACAGGTATTACATTCTACATTACATTTAGATGAAAAGACACCACATATTCATTGTGTAGTGGTACCTTTGGTTAGAAAATTTGATAAACGAACTAATACTGAAAAATATACTATATCTAAAAAGCAATACATCAAAGATAAAGCCCATTTAAGCACACTTCAAGACAAATACTATCAAAGACTAATATATAATGGCTTCAACCTAGAAAGAGGCATTAAAAACAGCTATAACGAGCATATTTCAATAAAAGAATTTAAGAAGATTACTAAAAAACTAGATAATAGATTAGAAAAACAAAATTATCTTATGACTAGAGATTTTGAAGAATTAGAAGACAAATTAAAAACTTCTAAACCTACAATAAGTGGTAAAGAAGTTAAAATTGATAAAGACACTTATGATACTCTTAATCACTTTATGAATACATCAAAACAAGTATTAAAAGAAATGCCAAATAATCAAGCATTATTTAAAGAACTTACTGATTATACAAAAAGTTATAAAGATTTAGAAAATGAAAAAAGGAATATTCAAGTTGAAGTTAGAAAACTAGAATATCAAAATGAAAAACTACAACAAGAAAATAATCGATTACATAATTTCTTACATAGTATTTTACAAACCTTAAAAAAGTTTTTCCATAGATTACTTAAAATAGGTACTGAAAAAGATAAAGATGATGTTGTATCGGAAATAAAAGAATACTATAATCAAGAATTATATGATAATTTTGATTTACACGAAATAGCAAATAATACAAGTAAAGAGCAAGAAATAAATGATTATTTATATACAAAAAATTATGAATATGATGATAAAGATTTTGATATTTAAAAGACGAGCAAATTTCAAATGCTCGTCTTTAATAGACCGTTTATTCCAAAACGGTAACACACTACGCTATTGGCGGAGCCAATAACGATATGTGTGCCAAAGGAGTACCTTTGGAAACCCTAAAACATAATTAAGCAAGAACTAATCATTCAGACAATATTTTTTTGATTGCAATAAGCTACAATTATTTATTTTCAAAACTTTGTAATGAAAATAAATTCATAAAAGTATATCGGTACTTTCATTTGCTATCGCAAACGAAAACGTGTCATGGCATAATAAATATTCTAATCTTGCAAAAGGCACATTTTATTTTTCTTCGAAAAATTTTCCCATTGGTTGATTCAATACAACAGATATTCTGTATAACGTATCTAAAGAACAGCCAATTTCTCCTTTTTTAAATTCTAATCTTCTGACAAAATCATATGATTTGCCTATATCAACCGCTAATTGCTCTTGTGTTATGCCTGCATCTAATCTATATTTTTTTATATTTTTAGAAACAATTTCCTTTATATTTTTATTGAAAGAAAAGTTTCTTTTAAAAGTAGTCAATGTAATCACCTCATGATTATATTGTTTCATTTAAATATTTTTATGTCCGGTAACTAAAAAGTCCTGTTGAGGTATTGAGTATAAACTTTAATAGTGTTATAATATATGTAGGTGAAAATGGTTATCATTTTACAAATAGAAATGTTAGTGATAGATAAAAGGAAAGTGTGTTATATATGAAATTTGGAATTAGAAAACCTAGCATTAAAAAAAGTTTAAAAGCAAGAACCACTGGAAAATTAAAAAGAAGTTTGAAAAAATCTGTTAATCCATTTTATGGAAAGAAAGGAACTGGCTTAGTAACAAATCCAAAAAAATCAATTTATAATAAAGTTTATAAAAAAACAAGTTTTAGTATATTCGATTTGTTTAAATGATAGTGAGGTGTATATTTATGAAGAAAAGAACGGTAATTGCATTTATTTTTTGTAGTATATTTTTATTTAATCCTAATATAGTTTTAGCACATCCTGGAAGAACTGATGGTAGCGGTTGTCATAAGTGTAATACCAATTGTGCAAAATGGGGATTAAGCAGTGGCGAATATCATTGTCATAGTGGAAATACCTATACAAATTCAAAAGGACAAACTTTTGACTCTGATGGTAATTTAATTAGCAATAGTTCCAATACTAATTCTAGTAGTAGTTCTAATAATAAAACAACCACTCCAAAATCTAGCCCTAAAAGTAGTGATAATACTTTAAAGTCAATTACTATTGATGGGGAAAGCATTAAAATATCCGATCAAATGAATTACAAAACTAAAAATGAAAAAATAAATATTTTAGTAGAAACGAATGATGGTAAGGCTACTTCTAATGTTGACAATCATTCTCTACGTGTTGGAATAAATACTATTGATATAAAAGTTACAGCAGAAAACGGTGATGTGAAAAACTATAGTTTAGTAGTTGATAGAGAAAAATTAAGTAATAATACAAATGTAAAAATACTCGTTGATGATGAAGAAATAAATTTTATTCTTGGGAAAGCAGATGTTAATGTTTCTTCTGATACAAAAAATCTAAATTATAAATATGAATTAGAAGATAAAGCTTCACAAGTTAAAGTTGATGGAGATAAAGATTTAAAATCTGGAGAAAATATTGTAACTTTTACGGTGATAGCAGAAGATGGTACTGAAGTAAAATACGAATTAAAAGTTAATAAATATACAAAGCTCGATGAAACAATGGGAACAATATTAGGATTGGCAACAATTGGTGGTATCGGCTATGGAAGTTATTACTTTGTTAAAAAACGAAAGAAAAAATAGTTTAATTATTAAAGAAAATATAGTATACTTGTTATAGAAATTAACCTTAATTAAAAATTTCCAAACGTGTCCCTTTGAGGCACCAGATTGATACTAAACTCGAACTTTTATGAATTTGAGTTTTTAAATATAAAAAAATAGTTATAAAAATAACTCTCAACAAGACTAAAATGTCATTTTAGTAACACACTTGCATAATTACATAATCATTTTATACATTATGATAAAAATATGCAAATAATAAAGGAGGAATCTAATGATTATTTATATTGCTAGACACGGACAAACAGATATAAATGCTGAACATAGGGCTCAAGGCAGAAAAAGCGGAAAACTTTTAAATACTATTGGTGTTAAACAAGCAATGGAGTTAGGTGAAAAGTTTAAAGAAGAAAATATAGAATTTGATTATATTTTTTCATCTCCACAAGAAAGAGCTATACAAACGGCTAAAATATCCACAAATAGAAATGATATAATTGTAGATGAAAGACTAGATGTTTACGATTTAGGTAGTGCAGATGGAATGTTAATGTCAGATATAAAGATAACAGGGACTGTTCCTGATATGAATATTTATAGCGGTATAGAAAAACTTGAAGATTACAAGAAAAGAATATATAGTTTTATAGGTGAAATAATAGATAAATATGGTGAAACTGACTATAATATTTTAATTGTTGGTCATAAAGATTCTACAGGTATGCTAAGTGCTTATTTTGAAAATTTTAAGGTTGAAACGATTTATGATGATTACTTAAAACTTGCATCACCAAATTGTGAATATAAAAAATATATATTAAAAAAATAAGTTGTTCTACTTCTTCCTTTAGGGCACCAGAATGATAATAACTCGAACTAATTTATTTAGTTCGTTTTTTAATAATTATAAAAATTATTAAGCAAGTTTTATGATAAAATTGATTTTAGAAGATGAATATTTAGAAAGGAGAATATATATTATATATCATTAACTGATATGGCAAGATATGCTGATGCCGAAGAACCAAGACTTCCAATTAGAGAGTGGATGAGAAATAAAGAAGTTATTTTTTATTTAGGATTGTGGGAAAGTATAAATAATGAAAATTTTAAAGGTGGCGAATTCGCCACCTTTAAAAATGCAGAAGGTAGTAATAAATTTAAAATGTCCCCACAAAAATGGATTAAAGAAACTAATGCAATTGGAATTGTTTCAAAATATGGAAGATATGAAGGTGGAACATTTGCACATCCTGATATAGCATTTGAATTTGCTAGTTGGTTAAGTCCAGAATTCAAATTATACCTAATAAAAGAATTAGAATTATTATAAGAAAAAATAAATGAAAACAATAAAGCTTTGACCGAAACCAAATAATTTAAAATTTAGACTATAGAAGTTTGGGTTTTAATATACTAAAGTTTATGCTATAATAAAACTCAATTATTTAATTAATGTGTTTAGTAGAGAACTTACCTTTTTTACACAATAATTAAATATATTTATTAAAAAGGAGGGTGAAATAATGAGTTATCCAAGATTTTATACAGGAGTAAAAACATATTGGGACAATCATTTTATAGGTTTGGATGAAGGTATATCAAAAGTAGAAAGCAAAGATCCTAGTTTAATTACTTATCAAAATGGAATGGCTGCTTTCAAATTTGTTGATTATGTCGAATATGAAGAATTTGGTAAAACTAAAAAGAAAGTACTTAGTGAAGATGATGAAATGTATTTTTTTGGTGAATTTACTCCATTAGAAGAACTAAAAGCAATGAACGCTAATAATGAATGGGATAATGCGATTTATAACATTGAAGGTTCCAATGGAAGGGGAATGCTAACAACTCCAAATGGTTTTCATATGATTATGCCTCAAAATGGTATTATAGCTAATCAATTTTCTCAAACTAAAAATTTATAATTTATGAAAAATAAGTAATTAGTTAATACGATATGACTGATTATTTATTTTTAATTAAAATGTGATATAAAATAGTATTTTTATATTTATGGAGGGTTTTATGGTAAATTTAGAACATAAGTTAACAGTAGATGATTTAATAGTAGAGTTTATGATGTGTAAGGTCAAAAATGGTTATGAACCAAGTTTTTTAGCATCAGAATTTATGATTTTTTTACATTTTTTTGAAAAACAAATGTCAGTTGAAGATACATTATATGATACAGAAAAACTATTTGAAAGATTTTTTGAACGTAAATCAGATAGTGACTGGTCAACAACTTTATGGATAAAACAAGAAAAAATAATACAACCACATATGGATATGGAATATAGTGATGAACATAGTGATTATTTAATTAAAGCAAATTATAGATTAAGTGATTATGATAGAAGTGTTATTAATACATATTTTATGGATGAAGGAATGAGAGAATATGATGATTATAAAGGCCAAACTTTTAAAATAAGAAGTATTATTAAAAAATGGTTAACTAATTTTCCAAAAAGAAAAATTGATGAATCAATTGAAGTAGATGAACAAAAACTATTTATAGGAAAGTGTATCGCGGCTGAGATTATAACTAATATTTGGAATAGTTATACCGATATACAAATTCAAAAACACGCTTGGCCAAAACAATGTAAAGACATGGAAAAGTATTTATTTGAAATGGATTTGGCTAATATTATCGGTGTTAAGTCAATAAGAAGAGAATTAATTGAACTTTATAATGTTCTTTCAAAAAGAGTAGCAATCTTATATCAACAAGATCCAAATTTAAAAATTAGTTCTTCTTCAAATGGATATTTAGCTTATGCAAATTATAAATTATTAATTCAAGGTTATGAAAATATAATAAATATGTCTTATGGAGATTATAAGAGATCATTAGAAATAGACTTATCAACTTTAAAATTTAAAGAAAGTCATGAAATAGATGGAATATATTTTTGGGATGAAGATCCTGAAGTAAAAACAACTATTACACAAATTGAAAATGAAGAAGTAAAAAAATTAGTTAAAAGTTTTGATAATCAAAAGAATATTTAATTAAGTTTAATAAGTGGAGGTAATGTAAATGAGTATGTATTCAAGAGTAAATCCTCATAAGTTAAGAGTTAAAATGTATTGTGGTAATCAAGAAAACATTTGGTATGATGAAAATAATTATGATTAAGATTTAGAATTGGAACAAAAAAACAAAGAAGATTTAAATTTTAAGTCAAATAACAAAAAAGATTTAATTGATTATAAAAACTTTATTTCTAAGATGAAAATAAATACAGAAAATATTTCTTCTAAACAAGTATTAAGAAAAAGAAGAAAGTTTTATTAATAAATAAAACATCTCGATTATGATATTATGAATATGTCAAAGAAACTTGCGTACAATAAAAAAGGAACATTTAACAGTAGCATGTTGAGTGTTTCCTTAATAAATGGTGTTCACTTAAATCATTGCTGAGTAAGGTGATTTGCTTTTTATAAAAGGAGTAATATATGAATAAAATAGAAGAAATAAATGAAATGATAAAAGAAAACAAAAAACTTGGAATTATATCATCTAAAGATATAAGCGATGGTCATCACACTTTTGGAGAATTATATAAAAATAGAATAATATTATTTTGTACATTGTGTAATTTGTTGCCTAATATCTCATGGAAATCCAAAAAACATTTTGATGAAGAAAATGATCCAATGTTTTTTGACAGTTTTATTGCAGGTATAAATACTCCAGAAGGAATAGCAACATATCACATTAAATTAAAATATTGGGATTTGTTTGATGTTCCTGAACTTGAGAAAGCTCCAAAATATGATAATTATAATAATGAAGAAGTTTTAAAAAGAATTTTATCTTTAAAAAAGTAACTTATCATAAAATTTATTATTTCGTTTATTCAAAAACATTTTAATTTAAAATAGAAAGTGACTTGTTAAAATACCTTATTTATGATATTATGAATATGTCAAGGAAACTTGCATACAATAAAAAAGGAACATTTAATAGTAGCATGTTGAGTGTTGCCTTAAAAATGTGGTAATCACCTAAATCATTGCTGAGTTAGGTGATTTTCTTTTATATTATAGTTTTAAATAACAATAATATTAAATATACAAATTTTCCAATTTTTAATTTAAATTAACAAAAATTTCTCTAATTTACAACTAATCTTTAACATGATATAATTACTAATAGTAAGGATAGGGATTAAAATGAATGAAATGGGATTAATTGAACAAGTATCTAGAATTATCAATGCAAATTACTCAAATATATATGCAATTGATATACCTGGAGATAAAGTATATAAATTTGAATTTACTGTTAGTAATAGTTTAGTAATTAAAGAAACTCTTTCATATATGAGCTTTATTGAAATGGCTAAAAGATTTGTAGCAGCAAGTGATTTAAATGCTTACTTTGATGCATTATCTATTAATAAACTTGAAAATGAAAGAGAAAGAGGTAACAGTGAAACTAAAGTAAAATATCGTAAACTTTGTGAAACTGGAGAATATAAATGGTTTGTAAATATCATTAATTATTTACCATTTGAAAATAAGAAAATGATTTTCATGATGAGTGAAGATATTAGTAATCGTTTAACAGATATAGAAAGTGAAAATGATAAACTAGAAACTGAAGTAGTTGACTATAAGAAAAAACTTGATAAAGAAAATAAGAGTATAAGTGATGCCATTTATTTAATTAATCATGCACTTGAAAACTCAAATAGTAATCAAGAAACAAGACAATATATTAATTCAGTATTTAATAAAGTTACTGAAGAACATCCTGAATTAAATAAAGCTATACTTAATAAAATTGCACTTTCTAGTAGTTATAAAAAACCTTCTATTCTAATTGTAGATGATTCATCTATTATAAGAAATTCTTTAAAAAGAATATTCTCAAATGAATATGAAATATTAGTTGCTAAAAATGGAGAAGAAGCAATAAATATAATTACTGAAAATGTTTTATCAAGCAACTTAAATGGCTCTAAAGAAAACATTGTTGGTATGCTTCTAGATTTAATAATGCCAGAATCAGATGGATTTGAAGTTCTTAACTTTATGCGATCAAATGATTTATTTTCAAGAATCCCTGTTGCTATTATAAGTGGAGATGAATCAAGAGAAACTAGAAAAAGAGTATATCAATATGAAATCGTTGATATGTTAGAAAAACCATTTAATACAGAAAATATAAGAAGAAGATTTGGTAAAATTATTAAACTATATCAATCAAGTAATAACTTACAAAATATAGTTGATGTTCAAAATGAAGAATTAAAAACTGCAAATGATAATAAATCATTAGAAATAATAATAAATAAAATAATTAATAATATTGAAACTTCTAAAGAATCAAATGCTTTAAAGAAAATAGTTAGACTTATTTCTGTAACACTTGCAAATAACTATCCTAAATACAATTTAGAAGCTAAATACATTGATAAAATTGTAAATACATGTGCACTTTATAATGTTGGTTCAATTGCTTTATCTAAAGATTCGGTTATTACAAGTGATGCTATAAAGGAAGAAATAGAATATGGTGAAATATTATTAAAAAATTATATTAAAGACGAAGGTACACTTTTAGTTGCTAATAATATAATTAAATATAGTTTTGAGAACTTTAATGGTACTGGTTATCCAAATTCTATAAGTGGAGAATCTATTCCGATAGAAGCTCAAATAACAAATATTGCTGTGAGAATTTATCAATATGCTTTATCTAAATCGTTTAATGTGGCTATAAAAAATATATTAGTTACTGAAAGTAAAAAATATAATCCTGATTTAATAAAAGTAGTTAATGATATTAAAAAAGAATTAAAAGAAATATTCTAAAAATGGTAATTTAAAAATTATCATTTTTTTATATAATAAATTTGATATAATAATATTACATTGAGGAGGTTAACATGGCATCATTTACAACTCAAATAAAAGATGAAATATCCAAAATAGAAACTAATAAATTAGAATCTTTAAGTGAACTATGTTCATTCTTGAAATATAATGATTCAATAGATGAATCTATATTAATAAAAACAGAAAATTCAAGTGTAGCAAGAAGAATGTTTAATCTTCTTAAAAGAATATATGGAGTTAATATAAAATTAACTATAAGAACTCAAAAAAAGTTTTTAGTAAAAAAAATATATTTACTTCAAGTAACTGAAAAAGTTAGTACTATAAAATTAGATGTTGATAATATTTATAAAAACATCCTTTCATTTTCAGATGAAGAACAAGTATCTTTCTTAAAAGGAGTATTTTTAGCAACAGGTTCCATTAATGATCCAGCTAAAAGTAAATATCATCTTGAATTCTTAATAGATAATGAAGGATATGCAAAAACAGTTGATAAATTACTTAAACATTTTAGATTTTCAAGTAAAATATTAAAAAGAGAAAAAGGTTATATGGTTTACTTAAAACAAGCTGAAGAAATAAGTGATTTTATTAAGTTAATAGGAGCAATAAATGCATTATTCTATTTTGAAGATATAAGAATCTACAGGGATCATAAAAACATGGTTAATAGGCTTAATAACTGTGAACAAGCAAATGTTGAAAAATCTATGAAAACTTGTAATGAACAAATAGAAAATATAAATTATTTAAAAGAAAATGATTTAGAGTCTTTATTAGATGATAAAACTAAATTAATAATTTCTTATAGACTTAAATATCCAGAAACAACCATGAATGAACTTGCAGAAATTATATCTTTAGAAACAGATATAAATATAACAAAATCAGGAATAAATCATCATTTTAGAAAGATAAAAGAGTTAGTTACTAAACATAAAAATAAATAAGAGGAGATATTAAATGTTATTATATAAAAATACTTTTGAAAATATATTAACTAGTAATATTAATTTTCCAGTAGAAGATCAATATTATGCAGGTGAAAATACTGCTATTATAGCTGATGGAATAACAAGAGATCCAATTGGAATAAAAGACTTTTCTAAATGTTCAAAAAAAGATTTGATTATTAATTATCCTAATCCAAGTGGAGCAGAAATGTGTGCTAAAGAAATCTGCAAAACTTTTAAAGAAGAGAATGGTACTTTAAAAGAAAAATTAATTAAATGTAATGAAGCAGTTAATTTATTAAATAAAAAATATATTAAAGAATGTGACTATTTAGAAAATGATTATTATGGAGCAGTTGCATCATGTATTGAGATAAAAGAAAGTACTCTTAAATTTGCATATATATGCGATTCAGGTGTAATAGTTTATAATAAATTAGGTAATATTAAATTTCAAACAGAAGATGATAAAAAAATTTACAGTGACCCTTATAAAAGAGAAGCTGGGCTTCCACCGTGGTACTTATCAGAATGTCGCAAAATAGTTAGAAGTAAATGGAGAAATAATCCAGATAATATAATTGATGGCAAATGTGTATCTTTTGGAGCAATTACAGGAGAAAAAGAAGCAATTAGTTTTATTAAAAGTGGAGAAATTGAGATAGAAAAAGAAGATACAGTTTTACTTTATAGTGATGGCTTTTCAGAATTTTTACATGAACAAGAGTTTATAAATAAAATATTAGATTTTAATAAAGAAGATTTTGAAAATTATATAGTTTCTAAATCAACACAAGATTATGAAAAGTACGGAAAAGAAAAAACAATTATAATTTATAAAATAGATAATTAGGTGTATTAATGGAAAATTTATATTTAAAAAGAATAACAGATAAAGATATTGATTTATTAATTGAATATAATAAAGATTTAAAAAATCTTGGTATTAATATAAGAATAAATGAAAGCAATTTTAAAGAATGGTTGGAAAAAATAGAAAGTACATGTTTAGATGATACTCATGTTCATGCTTTTCCTTATTTTCTTATGCTAGATGATAAACCTATTGGAATGCCTATAATAAAAACAAATATTGAAGGCAATGATATATGGTCAAGATATGGTGGAAATATAAGCTACGTAATATCTCCAAGTTTTAGAAAAAAATATTATGGAACAAAGTGTCTACATTTAGTTTTAGAAGAATGTCTTAAATTAGGCCTTTCATCTGTTAAAATTATGTGTGATGCTAGAAACATAGGTTCAAAAAAAGTAATAGAAAATAATTATGGAGTACTTGAAAGTACTTTTATAGAAAACAGTGATATTCGTAAAGGAACATTTAATTATAGATATGTTATAGACATTAATTTATCTCTATTATTATATAAAGAAAAAAGGAGAAAAATTTCACCAACTTTAAAACAAATATGTAATATTGATAGAACAAATCCTGAAGACTTTTTATTTAACATTAAACAAAGTGAAATAAATGAAGATTTAAGGTTGTCCACTGATGTTAATAAACTAGAACTTTTAAAAAAAATATATAAAGAATTTCTAGAAAATTTTAATTATAACCAAAATAAAGATGTAGATGAATATGAAAGAACCGTGAGTGATATAATAAGTTCAAAAACATTTTATGGTAATAATGAAGTAGCTTTAGTTTTAAGCTCTATCTTAAGACTTAATAATATTCCAACCCTTTGTGTATTTTCAACTGATTATAATAAAACAAAAACATATACATTTTTAGAAATATATTTAGATAATAAATGGTATTTATTTGATGCGTTAAAGTCTAAGTTATATTTTGAATATGATTATAACAATTTATGTTTACCAGATAATTATTATGCTTTTATGAAAGCACCAAGTAATTATAGTTTTGGAATTTATAAAAAAGAAGATTTAGAAATCTTCATAAAGACAATTACTATTAATGAAATTTATAAAAATCCAGAATATGAATATATTGATTTAAAAAGTAATGAAGATATAAAAAAGTTGTAAAAAAGTTATGCAATTTATTTTGCATATTTTTTTAATTTTTTATTTATTTTATTTTGTTAATGCATATTTTTAATTTACAAAAAATCACAACTTTTCAACAGAAAAATTTGACAATCATAAAGGAGAAATATATACTAAAAATAGAAAAATAAAGGAGTTGTTAATAAATGAAGAAGAACTATTTTATATTAGTAATATTATTAATAATGGTAGTTGGATATGCAGCAACTCAAATGAAAATAGATATAAAAGGAAATACAACATTAAGTGAAAATACAAGTGATTTTAATGTATATTTAGCAAATTTAAAATTAAATGGAACAGAAATAGAAGGAATAAATGAAACAAAAGATGGATATGAAATAAATGTACCATCAAAAGGAACACTTGAATATGATGTAATAAATGATTCAACAGAGTATGATGTAGAAGCAACAGTAGAATGTGAAGAGGAAACAGGAACTAATGAAGTTACAAATTTTGATTATACAGGGAGTGAACAAACATTTGTGGCTCCAGTAACAGGAGTATATAAATTAGAAACTTGGGGAGCTCAAGGTGGCAGTGGTAATCAAGTTGAAAAGTACGTTGGTGGATATGGAGGATATTCGATAGGATTCTTAAATTTAAATTCCAATGATAAATTATATATTAATGTTGCTTCGCAAGGAAAATCTGGCTGTGTTAAAACTATATGTTCAGGTGGATATAATGGAGGAGCTAAAAGCGGAGCTTTTACAAATGATGCAGAAAATTGGAATGGCGGAGGAGGTGGAGCTACACATGTATCAACTAAATCTGGTTTGCTGTCTAATTTAAGGAATTTTCAAAATAATATTTTAATAGTTTCTGGTGACAGAGGCGGAGCAATGAACAGATTAAGTGATGGAATTAAGGGAGGGTCCGGAGGTGGATACATTGGAAATAATTCAATAAGTGTTTCTAAACTCTACACTGGTACTGGTGGAACTCAAACCAATGGAGGAAAAACTTATTTAAATAATACTATTTATTCAAATACCATAGATGGATCATTTGGATCTGGTGGGACATTTTTAAATACTTCAAATAATTATAATTCTAGTGGAGGTGGTTCGGGTTATTATGGCGGCGCATTTGGTGGAGGCGGTGGATCTGGTTACATAGGAAATCCACTTTTAACAGAAAAAAGTATGTATTGTTATAATTGTCAAGAATCTACTGAAGAATCAACTAAAACTATAAGTACAACATGTGTAAATGAAACACCAACTGAAAATTGTGCAAAAATTGGTAATGGATATGCACGTATTACTCAAATGAGCCCAGCAGTTTCTAGTACTCAATTAGAAGCAACAACAATCGAAGCTCAAGATAAATTGAATAAAAGTGTTGAGGTTTCTAATAATGGAATGACTTGTAGTTTAAAAATCAAAAAATTATCAAGAACAGAGAAGAAAGTGTATACTGGTCCAACAGAATGGACTTTTGATTATACAGGAGGAGAACAAACATTCACTGCTCCATTAACAGGAACATATAAACTTGAAACATGGGGAGCTCAAGGAGGAAGTACTGGTACATGTACGGGTGGCTACGGAGGATATTCACAAGGTACAATAATATTAGAAACAGGTAAAAATATTTACATTAATGTTGGTGGCGAAGGTATTGGTGGATTAACATGGGTAGAAAAAAAAGGCGGATATAATGGTGGAGGATATAGTACGATAAACTCAGATACCAACTCATATAACGCATCAGGAGGCGGAGCAACGCATATAGCTACTGTCTCTGGTTTATTATCTACACTAAGTAATAAAATTTATAGTATTCTAATTGTGTCGGGTTCCGGAGGTGGTATTGGACATAATAAAGCATATGGTTGTTTGTATAGAAATGGTTCTGGTGGAGGATTTAGAGGAACTGATTCAACTTTATATAAGGATGAAGGTGCTGGGAAAAATTTTCAAGGAGGTGGAGGCTCCCAAACAAGTACAGGTAACATAATATTTGCAGGGAATTCATTAGACATAAATGTCAGTGAAAGTAATTTGTATGGTTTTGGAGCTTTCGGACGTGGTGGTAGTTCATTTGGAGGCAGCGGTGCAGGATATTATGGTGGTTCATCGTCAGGATATTATTCAGGTGGAGGCTCAGGTTATATAGGAAATTCACTTCTAACAAATAAATCAATGTACTGTTATAATTGCACTGAATCTACTGAAGAATCTACTAAAACTATTTCAACTACATGTACGAGTGCAACTCCAACCGAAAATTGTGCTAAGTCCGGTAATGGATACGCTCGTATAACTTTAATTAAGTAAGAAATATTTCTTACTTTTTTTGTTATTTAAATAAAATAAATACATATAGTTTAATAGGTGAAAATATGAAATATTTTAAATATGCTCTTGTTATAACTTTATGTGTTTTATCTTTTTATGCATCAGATAGACTTATCTTATATGTTGAAAACTTAAGTCCATTAATGAAAGAAATAAAAATGTATGAAGACACATTATATGAAAGTCCTGTAAACGCTATTATTGAAGATAATACTATTATAAGTGGTAAAAATGGAAGAGAACTAAATAAAAGAGAAAGCTATTTAAAGATGAATGATTTCGGTTCTTTTAATGAAACATTCTTTGTATATGACTATATAAAACCAGATATATCTTTAAAAGATAATTTAGATAAAATTATAATTGGTAATGTTGATAATAGTAAAATTGCTTTAATAGTTAATAATAAAAATGTTGAAAAATACTTAGAAGAAGAAAATATTAAATTTGCTAAAGTAATAAATTCATGTGATGAAATATCTTCTAAGAATATAACATACATTAATGGCGGAAGTAATGAAGATGATTTTACTGATATTAAATATTGTTTAAAAAAGAGTGATTTAAATAAAAATATATGTGATGTAGATACAAGTCATTATGCATCTTGTATAAATAATAAATCTTATATTATTAAATCAAGTGGCGTAATAAAAAGTAATAGTATATCAAAAGAGATAAATAACATAAATGGAGGAACAATTGTTAAAATAAATCCTAATCTAACTTTAAATGAATTTAAAGTATATTTAAGTAAAATCAAATATAATAATTTAGAGATAATTGACTTACTTGACTTAATTAAAGAGTAATTATACCAAATTTATGGTATAATTTTTTTAGGTGATAATTGTGGACAAAATTGTATTAATTGATGGAAATAACTTAATGTTTAGAAGTTACTATGCTACATCTTATACTGGAAACTTAATGAAAAATTCTAAAGGAGTAGTAACAAATGCTTTATATGGATTTGCAACTATGATAAATAAAATTATTAAAGAAGAAAATCCAAGTTATATGTTAGTTGCTTTTGATATCGGTAAATCTTTTAGACATAGAGAATATAAAGACTATAAAGCTGGAAGAAATAAAACACCAGATGAATTAAAAAGTCAAATGCCTTTAGCAAAAGTAATGCTTGAACATATGGGTATAAAAAGTATTGGTATTGAAGACTATGAAGCAGATGACATAATTGGAACACTTGCTAAAAGAGCAGATGAAGATCCTTCATGGAATGCAACAATTATTACAAGTGATCATGATTATTTACAACTTATAACAGATATAGTTGAAGTTAAACTTTTAAAATCAAAAGATTTTACACGTTATAAACCTGCAAATTTTAAAGAAGAATATGGAATTGATCCAATAAAAGTAATTGACTTAAAAGCACTTATGGGAGATTCAAGTGATAACATACCCGGAGTTCCTGGAGTAGGAGAAAAAACAGCTTTAAAATTACTAGTTGAATATGGTTCTTTAGATGGAGTATATGAGCATATTGGTTCTATTAAAGGTAAATTACAAGAAAGATTAATTGAAAATAAAGACTCAGCTTATTTTTCTAAAAAACTTGCTACTATATATCGTGGTGTACCTATTCCATTTTCTTTTGAAGAAATGAAATATAATGGACCAAAAGATTCATTAAATGATTTTTATAGAGATTTAGAATTTTATTCCCTTATGAATAATTTTGAAAAAAAAGAAAAGAAAGAAGATTTTGCTTTTAAAAATTTAGAAAGTGTATATGAAATAGATAAAAATCATGAAGTAAGTTATTATATTGAATGTGATAATGAAAACTATCATAATGGACATATTTTAGGTATGGGTTTATATGATGGAAAAAATGCATACTTTGTAAAACCAGAAATGATAAATGATATTTTTGCTTATTTAGAAAACACTAAAAAATATACATTTGATGTAAAAAAGAATTATTGCTTACTTGAAAATTTTGAATTAAATACTATATATGATTTAAATTTAATTGCATATTTACTTAATAAAGCTATTAAAGATGATATAGCAATTTTAATGAATAATGATGGATATGATATTCCTTTAATTCATGACATAATTAAGAAAAAAATAAGCATTGAAGAAATAGTTTGTAAAAAAGCTAAATATATATATGATACTCATGAAGAAAATATAATTAATATAAAATCAGAAGATATGTATGAATTATATGAACAAATTGAACTTCCTTTATCTAAAGTTTTAGCTCGTATGGAATATAATGGTATTAGATGTGATGCTAATATTTTAAATGAAATGCAAAATAATATAGAAGCTGAAATAGATGATATTAGTAAGAAAATATATGAATTAGTTGGAGAAGAATTTAATATTTCTAGTCCAATACAATTAAGTGAAATACTTTTTGAGAAATTAAATTTACCTCATGGTAAAAAATTATCTAGAGGTTATAAAACAGATGCTCAATCATTAGAAAAATTAATTAATTACCATCCAGTAATTGAACAAATAATTAAGTATAGAAATCTTACTAAACTAAATTCAACTTATTTAAAAGGATTAAAAGAATATATTCATGAAGATGGTAAAATACATACTATTTATAAACAAACTCAAACAAGAACTGGTAGACTTTCTAGTGCTGATCCTAACTTACAAAATATACCAACTAGAAATGACTTAGGTAAAATGATTAGAAAAGCTTTTGTACCAGAAAAAAGTGGATTCTTATCTTGTGATTATTCTCAAATAGAACTTAGAATACTTGCTCATTTATCTAAAAGTGAAAAACTAATAGAAGCATTTAAAAATGGTGATGATATTCATACTAAAGTTGCATCAGATATATTTTCAAAACCAATGAGTGAAGTAACTAAACAAGAAAGACGTACAGCAAAAGCTGTTATCTTTGGAATAGTTTATGGAATAAGTGGATTTGGTTTAGGAGAAAATATAGGAATTACTCCAAAAGAAGCAAAAGAATTTATTAATAAATATTTAGAAATATATCCAGGTGTAAAACAATATATGGATTTAACTGTTAAAGATGCATATGAATGTGGATATGTAAGAACTATGTTTAAAAGAAAACGTAATATTGATGAATTATTTAATACTAATTATATGATAAGACAAAGTGGAGAAAGAATTGCACTTAATACACCAATACAAGGATCAAGTGCAGATATTATAAAAAAAGCTATGATTGAAATTGATGAATCTTTCATTAAAAATAATATTAAATCTAAAATGCTATTACAAATACATGATGAATTAGTTTTTGATATTGAAGAAGGGGAATTAGAAACAGTAAAGAAAATAGTAAAAGAAATAATGGAACACACTGTAAATCTACTTGTGCCTCTTGAAGTATCTACAGATTTTGGAACAGATTTATATGAAACAAAATAATTGACAATAATAATATTGAAGATTAATATATACTTCATTGAGGTGGGTTATGGAATTAAATAAAGGATGTGTAGAAGAACTATCCAATTTAAAAGAACTGATTATTAAAAGTCAAGATTATAAAAAGTTAGTTAATTACTATATTGAAATAATAAATAGAAATCATATATTAGATAATGAAGTTAAAAATAAAATAGTATTAAATTCAAGACTATCTGCTGAAGTCGAAATGTCTTTAGATAAAGATGCAGATTACACTATATATGGAAGTGTAAGTGGAATTGAGGATTATGCTAAAAAACTATCAACCAATTTTTATAAAGAATATTCAAATGTTGATAAATTTAAGATAGATATTATGTTTATAATAACTATTCTTTTACATGAAACAGTTCATTTATATCAACTTTCACTTGCAAGAAAATGCGATGATTTATTAGGTAGAGTATATAATTTAGTAATTAAGCAAACGGATAAATATTCTTTATATTCAAGTCTTGTTTATCAGATTATGGGATTTAAAATATTTTATGAAAGAAGCGCTAATGTAATTGCTTTTAGAGAAATTGAAAAAATATATAAAAATACTGAATTAGTAGAATTAACAAATCTTTTTTATAATTATTATTTAGTTTCTGGATATAAAGAAAAAAAAGAATCTTATATTTCACCAATGGAAAAAACATTCAAATATTTAGGAATAAAAGAAAAAATAAATACAAGTAATATTCCTTTTAATGAAATCATTACTCATGGACTTCCAATATGTCAAAAAGAAAAACTTGATGAGCTTTTAACTTTTTTTGAACTAAAAAATTTAAGTGAAATTTCCTCTAGTGAAGTTAGAAAAAAATTATTAGAATTGAGGTGAAGTTATGCCTGAAATAGCTGAAGTTAGAACAGTTGCTAGAACTCTTAATAAGAGTATAAGCGGAAATATAATAAGAGATATTGAAATAAAATATTCTAAAGTAATTGATCAAGATATTTTAGAATTTAAAAGTATGCTTATTGGAAAAAAAATAAATTCAGTTTCGAGTTTTGGAAAATATTTATTATTTAATTTAGGTGAATTTACACTTATTTCACATTTACGTATGGAAGGTAAATATTTTATAAAACCAATAGATGAACCAATTGATAAACATGAACATGTAATATTTATATTTGATACATTTAGTTTAAGATATCATGATACAAGAAAATTTGGACGTATGAAAGTTTTAAAAACAGAAGATGTATATAATTCAAAAGAAATAAAAAAATTAGGAATAGAACCTGATTCAGAAAAACTAACCAAAGAATATATTTATAATTTAATACATAAAAAAAATAAACCAATAAAGACATTATTATTAGATCAATCTATTATAAATGGGCTTGGAAATATTTATGTAGATGAAGTTTTATTTGCATCTTCAATTAATCCTGAAAAGTTAGGAAAAGATATTTCTTTAGAAGAATGTGAAAGAATAAGAGTAAATTCAAAAGATATAATTAAACTTGCAACTGAACTTGGTGGTTCAACTATTAGAAGTTATACTTCATCTTTAGGAGTAACTGGACATTATCAAGATCACTTAAAAGTACATACAAAAGATATATGTCCAAACTGTAATAATAAAATAGTTAAAATTAGAGTTGGTGGAAGAGGAACATATTATTGTCCAAAATGTCAAAAATAATGTATATTTTAAAATAATTGCACATAATATAGATAGGAAGTAATAAATATGTAATTTATGCTTCCAATAAATAAAAGTACTTAAGCATTAAATCTTAAGTGCTTTTTGTTTGAAAAAATAAAAATTAATTTACACGATTTTACAAGTTTTCAACAGAAAAATTTGACAATCGGGGGGGTATTATATACTAAAAATGTAAAAAATAGAGGAGTTGTGAACAATGAAAAAAAGAGCAAGTATAGTAGTAGCTATATTATTATTAGCAGTGGGATTTGCTGCCGTATCAACAACATTGATAATAAACGGAAGTGCAAAAGTAGGAGAAAAT